>Ga0265294_10000358_pt1 | contig 60713 bp, 45 predicted proteins | sample MunlanPumphouse3_FD_192504 | JGI IMG/M metagenome (GOLD analysis project Ga0265294, IMG submission 192504) | Groundwater microbial communities from a municipal landfill in Southern Ontario, Canada - Pumphouse #3 | ecosystem: Environmental > Aquatic > Deep subsurface > Groundwater | place... | reverse complement strand
TAATGGTTTCTGGGCTTTTAACAAACAAGAAGAACTACCTTGCAAAGGATTATCGATAACTCTTTTGGCTTATATGGAAGATGTTACAGAAAAGGTTTTGGAAGGTATTACAGATAAACTATCAGAAAATGAAAGAAAGGCACTAATAAATGCAAATATTAAAATAATTATTGCAGATGTAACGAAAGATACCCACTATAAGGCAGAGATTAAACCTTTCTACTATGGCAATCAATACTTCCTTTATGTTAATGAAGTATTTACAGATGTTAGACTTGTTGGGGCGCCACCCTCAAACATAGGTAAGTTTGGAGGAGATACAGATAATTGGATGTGGCCTCGACATACTGGTGACTTTTCAATGTTTAGAGTTTATGCAAGCAAGGATAATAAGCCAGCAGACTACTCTAAAGACAATATTCCTTTTACTCCAAAGAAGTTTCTAAAGATTAACTTGAAGGGATTAAACGAAGGAGACTTTACTTTTGTTTTTGGATATCCTGGAACAACAGAACAATTCCTAACCTCTCACGCTGTTGATAGAGTTGCTAACTATGAAGACCCTGCAAGAATAAAACTTCGTAGAGAAAGACTTGATGTTTATGATGATGCAATGAACCAAAGCCCAGAACAAAGACTTCGTTATGCTGCAGGAGTTGCAGGAATTGCTAATGGATGGAAGAAATGGATGGGAGAAGTGAAGGGTTTAAAGAGAATGAATTCTGTTCAGAGGAAGATAGACTTTGAGAATCATTTTAATGTATGGGCAAACACTACACAGCAAAGAAAAGAAACTTATGGAGGCTTAATAGGGAGTTTTGAGAAGCTTTACAAAGAGAAATCTAATCTTGAAATGTCCTATCTCTATTTAGTAGAAGCTGTTTTGACATCAGACCTAATGAAAAATGGGCGTAGTATTCTACCTATTATTGATAAGGGGGAAAAAGGGACTATGAGTAAGGATGCAATTCAAAAAGAAGCAGATAAAGTTCTTGAAAGGCTTAACATATATTTTGAAAATGATTATTCAAAACATAAGCTTGTTGATAAGACTATCTTTGTTGATGTTATGACTACTTACTATGAAGACTTTGCTAAAACAAATTCTCTATGGGTAAAAGAAAAGGTTGATAATAGCTTTAAGGGTATTGCTAGGAATTACTTTGCCTATGTTTATGAAAACTCTTTCCTTTCAAACCAAAAGGCATCAAAGAAGATGTTGAAGAAGTTTAAGACTAAGAATGTCTTATCAGACCCAGCAATTGAACTACTTTCAGCCGTTTGGGGTGAAGTTATTGGAAAAGATATTCCTAATTTGAGTGAGATAGATTTGAAGATAGATAGTCTTTATAGATTATATGTAGTAGGTATTATGGAAATGAATTCAGGAAAAGACTTCTATCCAGATGCAAACTTAACTCTAAGGGTTGCTTATGGAAACATTAAGCCATATAATCCAAGAGATGGAGTGAATTATCTAACTCATACAACATTGAAAGGGATTATGGAAAAAGAAAATCCAGATATCTACGATTATGTTGTTGAAAAGAAGCTTAAAGAATTATACAATACCAAAGACTATGGACGTTATGCAAATGCTGATGGTGAGGTTTCGGTTGCTTTTATAGCTTCTAACCACACAACAGGGGGCAATTCAGGCTCTCCAGTCTTAGATGCTAATGGTAATTTGGTGGGAATAAACTTCGATAGGAACTGGGAAGGAACAATGAGTGATATTATGTATGACCCAGACCAGTGTAGGAATATTTCAATTGATATTCGTTACTGCCTATTTATTATTGATAAATTTGCAGGAGCTAAAAACCTAATTAAAGAGATGACTATCGTTGAATAGTTATTAAAAAAGGATTAAAACATATATAAAAGAAGATGAAAATATCTTATAACTGGCTTAAAGATTACGTGCCAACAAATCTTAGTGTTGAAAAAGTATCGGACTTACTAACCTTTTGTGGACTTGAAGTTGACTCTGTTGAACTTGTTGAAACAATAAAAGGAGGCTTAAATAACTTTCTTGTAGGGGAGGTTCTGACTTGTGAAAATCATCCTGAATCGGATCATCTCCACTTAACAACTGTTGATGTTGGTTCTGGAACTCCATTAAATATTGTTTGTGGAGCTCATAATGTTGCAAAGGGACAGAAAGTTATTGTTGCAACAATAGGGGCTAAGGTTTACTCTTCCGATGACGAGTACTTTGCTATAAAGAAATCTAAGCTTAGAGGATATGTTAGTGAGGGGATGATTTGTTCTGAGAAGGAGCTTCAAATAAATGATAATCATGATGGAATTATGGTTATTGAAGAAGAAGCTAAGGTTGGAACACCAGCAAAAGAATATTTAAAGATACCAGAAGACTATGTTTTTGAAATAGGACTTACACCTAACCGTTCCGATGCAACATCACATATAGGAGTTGGCAGAGATTTAGTTGCACTTATTCAAACCCAGTTAAAAGAAGATATAGACCTTATCTTACCAAATGTAGATGCATTTAAGGTTGATAAGGATGAAGTAAAAGTTGAAATAATTACTGATTCAACAATCTGCCCACGCTACAGCGGAATAACAATTTCAAATATTGAAGTAAAGGATTCTCCTGAGTGGTTAGCAAATCGCTTAAAACTAATAGGACTAAGACCAATCAATAATATTGTTGATATAACTAATTATGTATTATTTGAACTTGGTCAACCACTTCATGCCTTTGATTTAGATAAGATAAAGGATGGAAAGATTGAAGTGAAGACTCTTGCTAAGGGAACGAAATTCACCACTCTTGATGGAGTTGAAAGGGAATTAAGCGGCAAGGAGATAATGATTTGTAATAATGATGAGCCGATGTGCATGGGTGGAATATATGGAGGAATGGACTTTGGAGTTACAAAAGAAACAAAGAGTATATTCCTTGAAAGTGCATATTTCAATCCTGTTACTATTCGCAAGGCTTCCAAACACCATGGCTTAAAGACTGATGCTTCATTTCGCTATGAAAGAGGAACAGATCCTAATATTACAATCTATGCTCTAAAGCGTGCAGCTCTACTAATAAAAGAATTAGCATCAGGAGAGATTTCTTCAAATATTATAGATATATATCCAAACGTTATAAAGCAAGCAGAGATAGATGTTAACTATGAAAGGATATACTCTCTTATTGGCAAAAGAATAGAAACTCAAATAATAAAGACAATACTTATAGCCTTAAACATTTCCATTATTAGTGAAAATGAAGAAGGAATAAGGGTAAGTGTTCCGACTAATAAGGTTGATGTTCTAAGAGAATGTGATATTGTTGAAGAGATACTAAGGATTTACGGATACGACAATATTGAAGTCTCATCAGATATAAAGAGTTGTCTTACTTACCAAAAGAAACCTAATACAGAAAAGGTGCAAAACCTTATTTCTGATTATCTTGCTTCAAGCGGATTTAACGAAATAATGAATAATTCTCTAACTAAGACTTCTTACTATGAGAATAATCAAGACTTCCCAATTGGGAAATCGGTTAATATTTTAAATGCTCTTAGTAAGGATTTAGGTCTAATGAGGCAGACTCTTCTTTTTGGAGGTTTAGAAACTCTATCATATAATATTAACCGTAAGGTAAGCAATATTAAGGCTTTTGAGTTTGGTAACTGCTATAATAAAAACATTGAAGGGTTTGAAAGCGACAATATAGTAAAACGCTATAATGAAGAAAAGCATCTTCTAATCCTAACAACAGGTGAAACATCAGAGGAAAGCTGGCAAAAAAGAGAGAAAGAAACTGACTTCTATTATCTTAAGAATATTGCAATGAATATCTTCCAAAGACTAAGGATAGATGCATCAAGATTTGTTTTAGTTGAATCTTCTCTATCCTGCATTGAAGGTTTGGAATATGTTAATAGAGATAGCAAAAAGACTATTCTAAGTTTTGGAAAGCTAAGTAAGAAAGTTGGGAAAGACTTTGATATTAAACAAGATGTATATGTTGCTGACTTCAATTGGGATTTAATTATTAAGTCTCTTAATACAAAAGATATTAAATATGAAGAGGTTTCTAAGTTCCCTGAAGTTAAGAGAGATTTAGCTTTGGTATTAGATAAGAATATTAGCTTCTCTGATATTGAAACACTTGCTTACCAGTTAGAAAGAAAGAATCTTCAAAGGAATATTTCATTATTTGATGTCTATGAGGGGGATAAACTTCCTGAGGGTAAGAAACAATATGCACTAAGTTTTACTCTTGAAGATAAAGAAAAAACCTTAACAGATAAGCAGATTGATTCAATAATGCAAAAGCTATTAAGAGGATTTGAAGATAAGTTAGGAGCTAAACTAAGAGGATAATAAAAAGAAAATAATACTATAATAATTAAATGAGGAAAGAACAACCCTTAGCCCAGTATGACATTAAGGTGCTACTTGCTCTTGTGAAGGCATTGCAAGGGGATAAGGTTTTCTTTAAGTTTTTGGCTGAGAATGGATACCTTGAACTTGCAGCTTGGTCAAACTGTGTGAGGGGAGATATTGAGGCATTAAAATGGCTTTTCAACAATGAATACCCAACTCTTGCCGTTCTTAGTAACGCAATTGACGGAGAGAAGAATGCTGTTAAGTGGATTGAACATACGAAAGACGAGTTCTTGATTCATTTCGCAGCAGCTTGCAGAGGGGATCAAAAGAGTTTTATGTGGTTTAAGGCAAAGGAGCTTCAAGTCTTTATTTATATGATAACAGAAATTAGAGAAGTATTAAAGGTTCAGGTAAAGGATAGTATTTTTTGGTATAGATGGAAATGGTAAATTATGATTAAAGAAAAGTTTTATAGATCAGGATATTTTAATGACACAATAAGTAGTACTATATTATTTATTGTGGCTTACATATTTGTACTATATGTTTCTTTGTTCTCAACTGCCTTTATATCTTTCACCAACCAGATAACAATCCCTATTGGTATTGATAGGATTGATTTTGAAAGAGCAACCTCTTCCAGTGATGCTGTTTGGGAATCTTCAGAAAACGTTTTTACAATCTTTTCCTTCTCTCCCTTAGTAGTCTTTATACTTGGACTTTTAGCAGTAATAGCAACTAAGAAGACCCAGAACAAAACACTTGGAGCCCTTCTCTTTTGGATTATATTTCACTCTATTATTAGATTGTTTGGTGACTTCCTATTTGGACATGTATTCAACCTCTGGGGCCCTAACCTTGTGTCTGACTTTATGGGAATAACATATCCAAACTTCTATTTAAAACTAATCTTAGTAGTATTATCTTTGATTGGAATTATGAGCATTCCACTACTTCTCACTCCTCTCATTTCCCCATTCTTCAACCCAATGGCTAATAGAGCAAAAGAAGGAGTTAGGATTAACTTTATCTATCCTTCATTAATTGGTGTTGCTTTCCTTTTTTTATGGATTTGTCCTTCTTTCTATATAAATGAAGTCTCCATCCTTATTGCCTCAATACTAAGCTTATTATTCTTCTCGAATTATGTTGTTAATAAATATAAATTCATTTCCTTTTCAACAGAGTATGTAGATAATGATAGGTTTAATATTAAATTCGGATATATCTTACTAATCATCACAAGCATAATCCTTATAACAATAAAAGCTATCCTAAGTAGTGGAATAGTTCTAAGAAGTTCTGGTTATAGGAGAGATCAACTTGATGGTATTTTTTACTCATCTCTAATTGGAGTTTTGGTTCTTTTCTTCTTGTCTTTAATCGTCTATTCTATTTATTCAAAGAGAAAGGAAAGAGAGAAATTTGATCAAGAGAAAACAGACACTCTTGATAATATCGAACAAGAAACAATGGATCTAAGTATGTTAGAAGGAACTAAATGGAGCAATATAGGCGAAAATATTAAGAAAGCCCAAAGCCTAGAGGATAATAGAGAAGAAGAATAGAATCTTAAAACCTCTTTCTATTTTTTTTGCTTAAAGAAAATGAAATCAAAAAGCAAGATAATGAGAATTGTAGATATAGAACTAAGAACAATTCTTAATAGAGTTCTGAATATCTCCACAAAACTAAATATCTCAAAAGTAAAATAGAAGAAGTGGTGTATGAAAACTAATATTGCCAAATAAGGCAGGAAGTTAGATAAACCCATTTCGGCAATTGAAGGCCTAAGGTTCGATTCAATCTCTTTCCCAGAGAAGAAAACATTAATAAATATGGGTCTAATAAAACCAATAAAGGTTAGGACAGCACAGTGAAGACCAATATATCCTGAAAACATATCCACAACAAAACCCATAGAGAAAGAAAGCATAAGGACAGCCCACTTAGGAGTGTTTGTTGGTAGCATAAGAATAAACCAAACATAAATGAGTGGATTGATATAACCAACAAAGTGCATACCATTAAGAACGAAGACCTGAAAGGCTGCAATTAAGATAAAATGTAAAAACCCAAGTAAAATATCCTTATTCATTCTTTATATCTTTTGTTAGTTTTTCCTGTTCCTCCTTAAAGAAGTTCTTCACAATATAAACATATTCTAACTTATTATAATCGACCGAGAACTTAATATCCACAACATAGAAACCAGTACCCTTATCTTTGTCAAATGTAGTTATCTTTCCAACCTTAATACCCTCTGGAAAGTCTTGAGAGAAACCGCTTGTTATAATAGTGTCGCCAACCTTTAAAGGAATTGAAGAAGGAATATCAATAAGCTTACCTTTTGAATAATCGACACCATCCCAAACCAAAGTACCTGAAATCTTTGTTCTTGCATTCTTAATATTTGGACGAGAGTCTTGATGCAGGACACTCATAACCAGTGAAAAGTTCTGAGAAACATTAATAATTACCCCAACAATACCATCAGGACTAATAACTCCCATGTTTTTCTTAACCCCATGCAAAGTCCCCTTATTTAAGATAAAATAGTTATTCCTCTTATTAATAGTTTTTTGAATAACCTTAGCATCAATATACTCATACTGTTGCTTATATATAGTGTCATTATATTGGAAAGCCCTATGCTGATACTTCACATAAGAGCTTTCAATCCTACTCCTAAGCATTGCATTTTCCCTAACAAGCGATTCATTTGAAGAACCTAAGGTAAAATAATGTGATATATTCTGAGTATGATTACTAACATTTCCGACAGTTTCATTCGCAAAAGCAGTGATAACGGAGCCTTGGTAGTAAGAGTTCTGACTAATAATATAAATAGCCAGCCCCTCAAGTAATATGAAGAGGAAAATATAATAATACCTTTTTAGAAACCGAATAAGATTGCGCATGTAAACCTTCTTTAATCTGCAAAAATAGGAAGAAATTTTGTCATAAATAAAAAAAGTATTATTTTTGCCTTAAATAAATCATAAAAACCAAACAAACATGAAGAAAATCATTTTATCATTAATGCTATTAACCCCATTCTTTTTTTCAAGTTGTGAAGACGTAAAAGAATTAACAGGGTCAATGGAATTTACAATAGACAAAGAATCTTATAGTTTCCCAGTAGCGACATTTGTTAAAGATGGTGATAAAACAATAATTACCTCATCAGAATTAACTAATACTGCAACAATAACTTTTAAAGGAAAAACAACCCAAACCTATCCATTAGGAATTGGCGCTGACTTAATAGAAGCAATACTAAACATAAACAAACTTGATAAAGCAGAAAACGTTTTCATCTATTTCCCAACAGGAGGACTTGATGATTCATTTATCTCTTTATATGGAACCCTTCAAATCACAGAATACACAAGCAAGACAATTGTTGGAACTTTCACCGGATTTGGAATAACAGCAAAACAAGCAAGAGAAGGAGTAGAAGAGATTATTACGAACGAAAAGAAAGCTTTTACAGGAAAATTTACAGCAAAAGCAGTTAACTAAGAAATTTAAGCAAAACTTAATCATATCAAAAGAGCTAAGCATTTATTTGTTTAGCTCTTTTTCTTTTAATAAAACTATTCTCAAAAGACTAAATCAATACATAAAAATCTAAACCAAAACCAAGATAAATGAAAGGTGAAAGGTTAGGAAAATGAAACGCTGTTTTAGGAAATCCTTTCTTTGTTTTAGAAAATTATTATGGCGTTTTAATTTTTTGTTTCTTTGATTCATTTTTCAGGGTATTTGTTTTGGGTTTATTAGAAATTATATGGGGTGATTTATAATATTATTGGGGTTTTGGCGTATTTATATAAAGGTTTAAGAAAGTAATCTATAATATTTTATATAGGGTTATGGAAAGAAATAATAGTGATAATGTGATTTTGGAAATTGGTAATATTGGCTTTCATTGGACTATGGAAGATCCTTTTATTTTTTGTGCTCATCATAAGGATGCTTTCCCTGTTGGCAATATGAATATGGGTCCTAATGTTTCGCTTGAGGGTAGGAATATTGGTAGTGATTTCTCTGGTAAGGATGGGTTTAGTATGTATCATGGCGATATTGTGCCTGGTTTTCCTGAGCATCCGCATAGGGGTTTTGAGACTGTGACTATTGTTCTTGAGGGTGTTGTTGATCACTTCGATTCTAAGGGGGCTTATGGTCGTTATGCTGATGGTGATGTTCAGTGGTTAACAACAGGAAAGGGTTGTCAGCACTGCGAAATGTTCCCTCTTATTAATCAAGATAAGGAAAATCCTTTGGAGCTCTTTCAAGTTTGGTTGAATTTGCCTAAGAAAGATAAATTTGTTGAGCCTAACTATAAAATGCTTTGGAGAGAGGATATTCCGATTTTTGATATAGTGGACGAGAATAATAATAGGGCAAATATAAGATTGATTGCAGGGAGTTTTTTTGGGAGAAAAGCTTTAGAGCCTACTCCAAACTCTTGGGCAAATGATGAAAGAAATAGAGTTGGTATTGTGATTATCAGGATGGAGCCTAATTCAAAGATAACAATAGAGAAGGGAACTAAGACTATGTCGAGGAATCTTTATTTTTATAAGGGAGAAGGAAAGATTAAGATAGGAGATACTGATATTTCCTCTTCAAATCGTATTAGACTTGATGCTGAAAAGGAATTTGAAATACAAAACTTAGATAAGACTTCCTATATATTATTACTTGAGGGTGAAAGAATTGATGAGCCTATTGTTCAACAAGGACCTTTTGTTATGAATAGTGAAGAGGAAATCTATAATGCTATTAAAGATTTTAGACAAACTCAATTTGGAGGTTGGAAATGGGATAGACCAGATCCTGTTAATGATATAAATACTGGTCGTTTTGCTCGTTATGATGACGGGAAAGAAGAAGTTAAATTTTAAAAATAGGAGGCAATATGAATGAATTAAAAATAGTGCATGATGAAGAAGCAGGTTCTTTTTTATTAATGCTAGATGATAAACAGGTTGGTAAGATTGATTTTAATCTTAGGGGTAATAGGATGAGAATACCTCATACAGAAGTTGATAAAGAGCAAACAGGGAAAGGTTATGCAAAATTGCTTGTTGACCATGCCATAGCTTACGCAAGGGAAAACGAATATAAGATTATACCTATTTGCCCTTACGTTGTTAAATATATGAGAGATAAAGAGCTTTATAAAGATGTACTCTTTCAGATCTAATAATTAAGATAGGGTTTTATTTTAATGCCTTAAGTATTCTTTCTGTTGCAAGTTCTGCACTGATAACAGCCATCGGAAGACCTGCACCAGGAAGGGTTGAGGCACCAACGTAGAATAGGTTTTTAAACTCTTCATCGAAGTTCTTTGGACGTAAGGCTCCAATTTGTGTGAACTGATGTGAAAGACCCAAGCCACTACCTCTAAATAGGTTGAACTGTTCTTCCCAATCATAAGGGGTATAAATTGTTTTGGTAATAATATTTGGCATAATATCTACTCCAATTCTTTGGGAGAAATCTTTTATTATGCTATTTACTATATCATCTTTATCGCTCCAATCCTTCTTATATTGTAGGTTGGGAACTGGACAAACAAAGAATAAACTTTCGCAACCATCTGGAGCACAGTCTGGATTATATTTAGAAACATTATTAACATAGTAGTATGGTTTTTCAAGAGCGTCAGGTTTATGCATAACATTCTTCCCATATTCTTCAAAGTTTGAGCCAAGAAAATAGTTATGAAGGTTTAACTTATCTAACTTTCCTTTTATTCCTACATAGAAAGTAAGATAGCCCATTGTCCACTCCATCTTCTCAAGCTTAGCCTCCGAAAACTTCTCTCTATGAAGAACTTCCCCTCTAAATAAGGCAGCATCTGAATTGATTAAAAACACATCTCCTTCGTAAGCTTTGCCATTATTATCTATAACCTTAGTTATTTTTTCTCCTTCTTTTTCAATCTTAATTACTTCACTATCATAGTTGAATACAGCTCCATCTTTTTCAAGTTCACTAAGAAGCCCATTTATTATATTATACATTCCGCCCTCTACATTATAGTAACCATCATGACGGAACTCTGTATGGGAGAGTAAGCTATAAATCGCCATTGTGTCGAAAGGAGTCCTACCAAGGAAGAAAGCTACTAGGGAAATAATGGATCTTGCTTCCTTTGAAGAGAAATGAGATTTTACATGATTGAAAAATGTATTAAATAGTTGAGGAACATGGACGGGATTAACTCCCATTAGCTTCTTTGCGTAATCAAAATTATTATCGAAGTTATTTCTAATTACTATATCGAAAGTATCATCAAATAACCTCTTGCTCTTTTTCAAATACTTCTCCATCTTTTCTTCAAAGTCTGGCTCAACATCTTTGAACTGCTCACTAAGTTTTTTGATATCCTTATATAGATGGTATGTTTTTTCATCTCCAGAAAAATTAACACTATAAAGAGGGTCGAGTTCCACAAACTTGAACGGTAGCTCAACACCGCACTTATCCATAAAGTCTTTAAATACAAATGACATACTAAAGAAGCTTGGGCCTGTATCGAAGGTAAACCCATCTTTTTTGATTTGATTTAGTCGCCCTCCTGCTTGATTATTTTTCTCAACAAACTCTACCTTATAACCTTGTTTTGACAAAAGTAATCCACTTGCCAATCCGCCAAGTCCAGCTCCTACAATAATAATCTTTTTACTCATTTTGTTTTTTTGTTTTAAGGAATTTAGGATATAATTCTTTACTTACCCATTGGAAATCTGGGGCTAATTTTAATGCTAATTTATAATAGGCATCTGCATAATTCCAATTATTTAACTCTTGATATGTCTGTGCAATTAGAACAACTAAATTAAGATAAATCCAATCTTGTTTTAGGTTATTCTTATCCATAATCGTCTTGGATTTTAGATAATACTCTAAGGCTTTTTGTTTTGATCCTCCAAAGATTGCAGGCATATAGTATTCAATATTGCCAAATTGCATATATCCAAAATAGTTATTCTTATCTAATTCTATTGAAGTTTTTGCTTCTTCTATGCTTTTTGGCCCTAAGAAAGGTGCTTTAACTTTGTTCATACCAATTTGAAAACCATAGAAAGCAGCCTTATAAGCATGAACTAAACCAAGGTTTGCTTTGTTCTTCATTAGCTTATTTATTCTACTCTCTCCCCTTGCAATATATATACTTGCTTCCTCTTTTTTCTTCATCCCAATACAAAATCCAATATATCCATACTCATAATTCAAGAGTTCAAATTCTCTTTCAATAGTCTTATTCTTCTGAGCATTCATATTATCAATTGTTTTCTTCCAAACACCCATATCATTATTTATATAGGCATTGTAAATTATAGACTTCTCATTATCTGCATAGCTTGATAATGAGAAAGAAATAAGAATACCTATAATTAATAATTGTATATATAGTTTAAAATTCATCTTCTAAGTCTTTTTTAAATCGTGCTAATGTCCTGTTTCTTGCAAATGAATGTTCGATAATAGGCTCTGGATAGTTCTTTGTTCCAAATTCCTTTACCCATTTCTTTACATATATCAATTGAGGGTCGAATTTCTGCTGCTGGGTTATTGGGTTAAATATTCTAAAATAAGGAGAGGAATCGCAACCGCAACCTGCAACCCATTGCCAGTTTCCATTATTTGCAGAAAGGTCATAGTCTAATAACTTATTTGCAAAATACAACTCACCCCATCGCCAATCTATAAGTAAGTCTTTGGATAAGAAACTTCCTGCAATCATCCTTACCCTATTATGCATAAAGCCTGTGGTATTCAACTCCCTCATCCCTGCATCTACAATTGGATAACCAGTTCTTCCCTCACACCATTTTTGGAATAGGTCTTCATCGTTTTCCCATCTTATCCTATTATATTTTGTCTTAAAGCTAGAATGTTCCACATAAGGGAAGTGATAGAGAATTTGCATAAAAAACTCTCTCCAAATTAACTCTTTAAGATATACTTCGCTAAGATTTTGAGATATTTGAACAAGCTTTCTAATACTTAAAGTCCCGAATCTTAGATGCACGCCAAGCCTTGTAATTCCATTTTCAAGGTAAGGTTTATCACGTGTTTCTTCGTAGTGCTGTATTATCTCTTCATTAATTATTGGAGGGGTATAAAGATAGTCCGTTTTAAGAAAGCCAAGCCTTGAAATATCAAAATTATCAGGAGAGTGGACTAATAGATTGTTTAAGTGATCTTCTGAAGGGTATGTTTCAATATCAATCTCATTTAACTTAGACAACCAAACCTTTGAATAGGGAGTATAAATTGTATAAGGCTTACCATCCTTTTTCAAAACCTCATCCTTATGGAAGATAATAATATCCTTAAATGAATAAACCTCAACATTCTTTTCCTTTAATAATTCCTTAATCTCATTATCTCGTTTAATAGCATAAGGTTCATAGTCTTCATTAAGATAAAGAGAATGTATATTATATTTAGAGATTAAGTCCTTAAATATATCTAATGGATTGCCATAGAAGAACTCAATTGAGGAACCATAGTTTTCTCTTAGTTCTTTATTGATTTCTTCAAGGGCTTGTATGATAAAATCAACCCTGATATCTTTTTTGTCAGAGAGCTGTTTTAATATATTAGTATCGAAAATAAATATTGGGACAACCTTATTACCAGACATTAATGCTTTATACAGACCATGATTATCCTCTAATCTTAAATCTCTTCTAAACCAGAAAATAGAAATTTGAGTTTTCATATTATCCTATCCTTCCATTTGAATTGTTTTTTCCTCTTATTAAATATTGATTTATATATAATTATACCAAGAATTATCTGTTGAGGTATAATATAAAGTATGTTTTCTAGCACATTTTGATTAGAACTCAGAGATATAAAAACTCTTGTTAAGACTATAATAATTAGATATATAATAAATATCTCTATACTTTGAAATAATACGATTGGGATAAAGCCAAGAGTGGTTATTATAAAAAAGAATATTGCGAGTATATAAGAGTTTCCAAAGAAGTAATTAACGTTTTTAGAAAAACCTTGTATTGACTCAGGCAAGCTGCTATACATCCTACATGATACATCCTTAACTGAGGCTAAGCAATGTATTCTTTTACTCGTTTTCTTATAATATCTTGATATCTCAATATCCTCTGCCTTGCTGTTTTTAAATAGTTTATGAGGCAGAATCTCTTTATAAGTATTATTATTGAAAAGCATAAACTGACCATTAGCCGCAGCAAGAGAAGGGAACTTAGATAATGAAACCAGAGGCAAAGGGAGCAGAGAAAGAAGGATGAAATTCATATTTGGAATAGATATCTTTTCTCCAAAACTTAACATATTCTGAAAAGGGAAAATGCTTAGAAAATCCAATTTCTTCCGTATCACATAAGCTAAACTCCTTTCAATAACGCTGTTCTTAATCCTAACATCTGAATCTAAGAATAATAGATAGTCGCCCTTTGCTATTAATGATAGTTTATGACAAGCAAAATTCTTCCCTAGCCAACCCTTATCTAAACCCTCAGACTTAATTAGTTTTATTCTCTTATCTTTTAATGCATACTCTTCAACAATTTCAGCAGTCTTATCTTTTGACTCATCATCAAAGACAATGATTTCTATTATATTATCACCTGTTTTAACCAAATTACCTAGTAAAGAACCTATATTATCTTCTTCGTTCCTAGCAGGAATTAAAATGGATATTGTTTTCTTTAGTTGGTTACTTGTTTTACTTTTAAGCCTAACGCCAAATACCCAATTCATAAGCCCAATTATTAGCTGCAAAAAGGAAAAGCCTAATACAAAAACACCAATATACTTAATCATATTTCCTATGTATTTGGTATTGAAGAGAATTAAGGTAAAATTCATTATAAGCCTCCTGAATAGATTTATGTGTGAGATCTCCCTTATACTCCTGAATATAAATAAATACTGAAGGTTTTGGCTTAGAGAAATAATCAATTAAATTAGCAGAAAATATCAATTGTATATCTTTACCATTAATTATCTTTTCAATTCCCTTTTTAAACTGAAAATTAGATTGGTATATAGAATTTATCTTTCCTTGCGGATAGATTAGTACAAGATTATTCTTGTCATTTAATAGTTTTGAAGAATAATCTATTGATTCTACTATATTACGAGGCTTATTATTAATAGAAAATCCTCCTGTATAATTAAAGAATTTATATCTAATTAACTGGTCTTCTTGCATCATAAAATGAAACTTCCTCTTAAATAGCTTAAGGTTAATATACATTGCCCAAAACCCGTCCCACCAAGATATATGATTTCCAATAAGCATAAGAGGTTTCCCATTATCTTTAAAATCTCCCTCAATGCTTACTGACTCAAACTTCTTCTTTATCATCATTTTAGTATAGAACTGAAAAAATGGATAGATAAAGAAATGATGCTTGGCTTTTAGTATATTATGATTATTTGCTTCCATTTTTACTTGATTAAGATAATTAAAATAAATAGGAGGACTTGTGCGATAAATATAGGAGCAGCCATCTTGTTTTTAATCTCAATCTTCAAGAGATATCTAATTGAATGAAATAAAATTGCTAAGCCTCCCCACATTAGAAAGTTTTGAAGAGGTATGCTGTCTCCTGCCCAAGACCACATATCTATTTTAGGTGCTGCTCTCTCCATAATAATATCATATCCAATCATTAGAGAAGAAGGAATAATAACTTGACTAAGGAAATTTGGCTTTAATTTTGTGAAGACTGAACTTGTAATGTAAATCATTAGTACCCAGTTTATACCTATTAGTATAGGAGTCTCTACTATTTTGATTCCAAGACCCTTACCATATGTATAATCTCCAAATAATATACCAGTATTTACTCCATACATTTCTATAAATAGGCTTGATATATATATGAAAATATAGAAGATAACCTTCTTAGTGGTGATATTATTCCTATCATAGTAGAATAGTAGAGCAAGAGACATTAGTAAAACAATGGGGGTTAGGTGTATGAAAAGTCCATAAGTATATTTTATTGAGAAACCTATAATCCCAACTGCATAGAAAATTATTATATTTCTTATAAAAAACCAGTCTTTTTCAGTAAAAGATTTATTCATAGTTTTGGTCTTTAATTTTGAGCATAATTCATATACTTTGAAAGCTTTATCTCTTAATAAGGATTCGTTTTATCTTGTATTTGATGATTGTATTAGATAATAAGAATAGTTTATTGAAATCACTAACCCTTATTCTTTTCTCAATTATCTTGTTTGCAGGAGTATGCTTAATTTTATTCAATAATCTAAGGTAGTATTTATAAGCTATAATTACTGATAATTGAGAACTATCTGGAAGATTTCTTATCCCTTTATTGGCTTCTAAGAAATCTTCTTCAATTTCCTTAATCAGCTTGTATTTAGTTTCTTCGTCAAATGTCTCAATATTAAAATCAGGGAAGTAAGTCCTCCCTAGCGATAATACATCATCCCTTAGGTCTCTTAAGAAATTAACTTTCTGAAATGCAGAACCTAATCGCATTGCTGGGTCATAGAGTTTTTTGAAAAGCTCTTCATCATTTTGACAGAATATCTTCAAACACATTAAGCCAACAACATCTGCCGAACCATAAATATAATTTTTTATCTCTGCATTTGTCTTATATTCTTTTTTGTCTAAATCTGCCCTCATGCTTGAAAGGAAGTTTTCAATATACTCTTTAGGAATATTATATTCCCTTACAGTGATTTGGAAAGAGTGCAAGATAGGGTTAATGCTTATTCCTGAATTATAGGATAAGAAATAATCATTCTCGAACTTATCTAATAATGCTTTTTTGTCAAAACAATGGAAGCTATCCACAATTTCGTCAGCAAGCCTTACAAATCCATAAACACTATGAATAGCTTGCCTAATCTTAGGATGAAAGAACCGTGAAGCTGAATAAAAAGAAGTACTATATCTCTTAGTCGTTTCTTTACTCAGAACAAAAGCCAATTCATTATATTTCTTAAGACAGCTCTCTTTTTCTTGCATAGTGAAGGATAATTTAAGAATAATATATTTCCTATAAGGAATATTATAGGCAAAGATAAATAATAACTTTAAAAAACAAAAGAAAAAACATATTTAGTGTTGATTAAAGATATTATAAACGAAAAAAAGTCAGTAAGAGATACTGACTTTAATTTAATGTGTAGCGGGAACGAGATTTGAACTCGTGACCTCCGGGTTATGAATCCGACGCTCTAACCAACTGAGCTACCCCGCCAAATGAGGGTGCAAAATTACGAAAAAAACCTTTACATCCAAATTATTGGGATTATATTTAATTTTCTTCCTTATCTTTAAGGCACTATTAAAAATAAAACAATCAAAATATCTGAATTAATGACCTAATTTTCAAGCCTAAGATTTCAATTTTTGAATCAAAGATCTAATTATTTCTTTCTTTGATTTAAAAAATTAGTTCTTTGATTCAGTAAATTATTACAGCGTTTCATTTCTCTATCTCTTTGATATGTTTTATTCAAACTCTTTTTTAAGATATTGACCAGTTAGTGAGTTTGGATTGTTGATGATTTCTTTTGGGGTGCCTTCTGCAATTATCATTCCTCCATCTCTTCCGCCCTCTGGTCCTAAGTCAATTATATAGTCAGCAACCTTAATTACATCAAGGTTATGTTCAATAACTATCATTGAATTTCCTTTCTCGATAAGCTTATTCAGAACTTCTAATAAGATTCTAATATCTTCAAAATGTAGTCCTGTGGTTGGCTCGTCTAATATATAAAGGGTGTTTCCTGTATCTGGTTTTCCAAGCTCGGCGGATAGTTTAATTCTTTGGCTTTCTCCTCCCGAAAGAGTAGTTGAGGGTTGTCCAAGGGTTATATAGCCTAATCCAACTTCTTTAACAATTTCTAACTTACGCCTAATTCGTGGGTGGTTTTCAAAGAATTGGGTTGCCTCATCAAAGCTCATATTCAATACCTCTGAAATTGACTTTCCCTTATATCTAACCTCAAGTGTTTCCCTATTATATCTCTTTCCATTACATTCATCGCAAACAACATAAACATCAGGCAAGAAATTCATCTCTATTTGTTTAACTCCTGCTCCCTTACATGTTTCACACCTTCCTCCCTTAACATTAAAGGAAAACCTGCCTGGCTTATAATCTCTTATTTTAGCAGTTGGTAGGGAAGCAAATACCTTTCTTATTTCATCGAAAACCCCAATAAATGTTGCAGGGTTTGATCTTGGAGTTCTCCCTATTGGATACTGATTAATCTCAATTACCTTATCAACATTATCTATACCCTTAATTTCTTTATATGGCAGAGGCTTCTTGTCGGCACGGAAGAAATACTGATTAAGAATAGGGTGGAGAGTATTATTTATTATCGAAGACTTCCCACTTCCTGAAACTCCTGTAACGCAGATAAACATGCCAAGAGGGATTTTCAAATCAACATTCTTTAAGTTATTACCTGTGCAGCCAACTAACTCAATATGTTTTCCACTCCCCTTTCTTAGCTCGTTTGGTATCTCAATTTTCTTTATATCTTTTAGATAATCACCTGTAATTGAATTAACATTTCCTTCGAGAAGGTCTTTGGGTTTGCCGTTGAAGATTACCTTGCCCCCATTTACTCCAGCTCCTGGTCCAATATCTGTTATCCAATCTGATTCCAATATCATTTCCTTATCATGCTCAACAACAATAACACTATTACCTGCATCTCTAAGTTTTTTCAAAGCCCCAATCAGTTTAATATTGTCTTTCTGATGAAGACCAATGCTTGGCTCATCCAAGATATACATAACATTAACGAGCTGTGAACCAATCTGCGTGGCAAGTCTTATTCTCTGACTTTCCCCTCCTGAAAGAGTTCTTGTTGTCCTATTTAAACTTAAATATCCCAAGCCAACATCTAATAGGAAGTTTATCTTAGTATTTATTTCTCTTAGAATTTCTCTTGCAATCTCTTGCTTTCTTGGGTCTAAGTTCTCTAAAATCGTTTCGCACCAAAGAGAAAGGTCTTTAATGTCCATTGACACTAAGTCCGATATATTATTATCTAAAATTCTAAATTGAAGGGATTGTGGATTAAGCCTCTTACCGTCACAATGTGGACATTTAGAAGTATTCATAAAACTATTAGCCCACTTAAGGATTGAAGCCGGAGTATTGTCCCCTACTTGAGAATCAATAAAGTTAACTATGCCTTGGAACTTATCCTTACTCAAAGACCTTATACCAAGATTAGCATCATAGGTTTCAAGCTCCATATCTGAGCCATAAAGCAAGACTTGAATAGCTTCTTGACTAATATCTTTTATTGGCATATCGAGCGTAAAATCCATTTTCTTCCCCAATGCCTCCAGTTGTTTTGTGAACCAAGAACCTTTATTTGGTTTTCCAAGTGGAGCTAAGCCTCCTTCGTTTAGGGTTTTGGCATCGTCAGGTATTAGCTTTTTTAAATCTATCTGTGTCATTTCGCCTAAGCCATTACAAAATGTGCAGGCACCATAGGGAGAATTAAAAGAAAATGAATTGGGTTCTGGCTCTGGATATGAAATTCCTGTTGTTGGACACATCAATTGACGACTTAGATATCTTGCTTCATTAGTCTGTTCATCTAAAATCAATAATGTTCCGTTACCTTGTTTGAAAGCAGTTTCGACAGACTTTTTTAATCTTGTCGTATTCTCAGGAGAAATTCTAATCTTGTCAATCACAATCTCAATATCGTGAATCTTATAACGGTCAAGTTGCATTCCAGTACTAATATTTACAACCTTACCATCAACCCTAACCTTTAAGAATCCTTTCTTTGCAGTTGAAAGAAACAGGTCTCTATAATGTCCTTTTCTTCCTTTGACAGAGGGAGCTAAAACCAAAACAGTTTTCTCTAAGAAGTTTGTTTCAATTGTATCAATAATCTGCTTTTCAGAATACTTAACCATCTTTTCTCCTGTGTTTAAGGAGTAGGCATCAGCAACTCTTGCAAAAAGCAAACGTATTAAATCATATATCTCAGTTGTTGTCCCTACTGTTGAACGTGGGTTTTTGTTAGTTGTTTTCTGTTCTATGGAGATAACAGGTGATAAGCCTGTGATTTTTTCAACATTTGGTCTTTCGATTGTGCCAATAAAATATCGTATGTATGCCGAAAAGGTTTCTAAGTATCTTCTTTGACCTTCTGCATAAATTGTATCAAAAGCTAATGATGACTTTCCGCTACCGCTTAATCCTGTAATTGTTACAAGTGAATTTCTTGGTATTGACAAAGAAATATTCTGTAAGTTATGAGCTTTGGCACCAAGTATTTCAAGTTCTTCTTTGTTCATCTTTAATAGAAATAATCTGCAATATTAATACTTTTTTACGAGCTTATTATTGTATTGAAGGCTAAATTGTTTTTAGATATTGTTGATTAATATATTGTAATGTAAGAAAAAAATACTATTTTTGTAAGTTCAAGATTGATATTAAATTAAAAAAATCAATAACCATTAAATTCAAAATTAGAAATGAAGAAAAGTTTATTAATCATCGGTTTATTTACAATGGTATCCCTTTTTGGATGTCAAGGAGAGAAAGAGCAACAAGCAAGAGAAAAACAAATCCATGACTCTTTTGCTCAATTAATGTCGGCTAAAGACAGTGAATTAGAATCTCTATTCCAAGAGCTTAATGATATTGACGCTTCCCTTAACGACATAACAAGCCAATACTCCAAAGTTTCTAAGGTAGCAAACACCTCTGGAGAAATATCAAAAAACACTAAGTCAAGCATTAAATCAAATATTGAAGCAATTAACACCCTTTTGTCAGAAAATAAGAATAAGGTTGCTAATGTTAATGCAAGAATGAACAAAAACAATAAAGAAAATGAGCAACTCAAGACCTTTGTGCTAAATCTTGAATCAAGAATAAAGGAACAAGAAGAGCAAATACAGTCTCTGACTGCAGAACTATCGAAAAAGAATATCCAAATTGATAATTTAACAAAGGATATTGCTGATTTAAACTCTAAAACAAAGACTAAGGATGCTCAAATAATGAAAATTGAAGACGAGAAAAACGTTGCTTACTTCGTTGTTGGAACAAAAAAAGAACTAATAAATAAAGAGGTTATAGACCGTAAGGGTGGTTTTATTGGAATTGGCAAAGCTTCTGTCTTAGCTAACGATCCAGACTACGCTAACCTAACAAAGATTGATATACGTAACACTCAAGAAATCCCACTAACAGGAAAGAAAATTAAGATTGTTACTTCTCATCCAACTGATGCTTACACATTAGAGGGAAATGAAAAAGCACCAACTTCAATAAGAATAACAAATCCTGAACATTTTTGGAGAGGAAACAAATGTTTAGTTATAATGATTGACTAATCTTTTTCAAATATTATTAGAAAAGAAAATAGGAGTTCAATGACGAGCTCCTATTTTTTTATTCCTGATATCTTAGTCTAATTGGTTCGTTCTTAATATCCTTTGTTATATTTTTCCACGACAAACCCTCACTTGTAGGGACATATAATCTTAGTTCCCTATTCTTCTTATTCACTATCTTACTCCCTCTAATAACAGGGTTTAAGTTTCTAAGAACCTTATAAGGAACGTCCATTTGTTTTGCAAAAGCATATAAATCACTTACCGAACTATCAATAACTAACTCTTTAACAGGAATTGGTTGGTAGGTATCTTTCTTTCGGAAGTAGTAACCATATTGTTGAGGATTTTCCATAATTAATTTATAAGCAATAATCCTATAAACATAGCGTGAAGTTTCGGTGTTAGTGTATAGCTCCCAATAATTATCACATCCCTGCTCCCTCATCCTATTCTTAACCCCTGTTTCGCCTGAATTATAGGAAGCACAAGCAAGTGCCCAGTCATTAAAAATGTTTTTCTTATTTCTAAGATATTGACAAGCCGCAATGGTTGACTTCTCCAAATCATATCTCTCGTCCCAACCCTCAAACTCATCTAAACCATACTCCTTTGCAGTAGGAAGAACAAACTGCCAAATTCCCTCAGCCTTTGCAGGAGAAACAAGATTTGCAAGTCCACTTTCTGCAACAGCCAAATACTTTATATCCTCTGGAATATTCTGATTTTTAAGAATAGCTTCTATGTCTGGGAAATACCTCTCTGCTTTCTTCAAAATAAGAAAAGTCTTAGAGTGGTTATACATAATCAGGTTTAATTCCATATCCAAAGCCTCCCTCACAAAGATATTATCGATTGGAACCTCTTGTCCACAAAACACTACCTTATCGGGAAATGGAGCAGCAAAGTTTTGATAGTTCTCTTTTATTAATTCTCTGTACTGAGCATCATCATTCTTAGGAGCAGTCTTAGCCATAACGAAAATCCCCATGGAAATTGCACCCACTGACAAGACAATAGCAATTATATTTAAACCTTTATTCCAATTTCTAACCATAACATTTCTCTATTTAATTCTGCAAAGATAATCATTGTGGGGTGATAAAAAATCAAAGTCTAAATCAAAAATAATATAACTCAATAATAAAGTCCCAATATCAAGTAATAGTCTCATAAAGCTAATCTCTAATTTTCTAAAACAAAGCTTTAATTGAGTAACCTGCCACCTTATGAAAATAATACAGCGTTTTAGAAAACTCTTTCTTTGATTTAAGAAATTCTTTCAGCGTATTAATTTTCTAGATCAGCGTATTAATTTATTTAAAGGAAGTAAAGAAGGAATGGGATTAAAATAAAAAAACCTCACATTGAATAATGTAAGGTTTTTTTGGATGTGGGAGCAACAGGATTCGAACCTGTGACCCTCTGCTTGTAAGGCAGATGCTCTGAACCAGCTGAGCTATGCTCCCAAATGAGGATGCAAAAGTACAACCTTTTTTATTCCTACCAAATTTTTTCGCAATTATTTTTTCATATCATCAGAAAAAAAATAAGATAAACCTATTTTAAGAGTTTAGATATTAGAAGCTTAATACTCTATTTTAGAAAATGATTTTAAAAATAATAAAGCCTTGTTTCTAATGTTTTGATTTCTCTAATAATATTAGTACTTTTGCAAGTTAGAAAGAAACTTAAATTAATCATTAAGAATAGGGTATGGGAATGAAGTATCAAGAATACAAACAGCTTGACTTAACAACGATTAACAAGAATATACAAGAATATTGGGAGGCGAATAAGGTTTTTGAAAACAGCCTAAAACTTCGCCAGGGTTCAAAAGAATTTATATTTTATGAGGGACCTCCTTCTGCAAATGGTCAGCCCGGGATTCACCACGTAATGGCAAGAGCAATTAAAGATATATTCTGCCGCTACAAATCAATGAAAGGATACCATGTTGCTCGTAAGGCAGGCTGGGATACTCACGGTTTGCCAGTTGAACTTGGAGTTGAGAAAAATTTAGGCATTACAAAAGAAGATATTGGTAAGACAATTTCTGTTGATGATTATAACGAGGCTTGTAAGGCTGAGGTTATGAAATACAAGGATATGTGGGACGAGTTGACTAAGCAAATGGGCTATTGGGTTGACTTGGATAATCCATATATTACTTTCAAAAATGAATACATTGAAACTCTTTGGTTCTTGACTGGAGAGTTATACAAAAAAGGATTCTTATACAAAGGCTATACAATACAACCTTTCTCCCCTGCTGCAGGAACAGGACTTAGTTCTCATGAGTTAAATATGCCTGGTTGCTATAAGGACGTTAAGGATACTACTATGGTAGCTCAGTTTAAGGTTAAGTCAGAAGATTATAAAGACACTTACTTTATTGCATGGACTACAACCCCATGGACACTTCCTTCAAACACAGCCTTAGCAGTTGGACAGAATATCGATTATGTTTGGGTAAGGACTTTCAATCCATATAATGCTCAACCTATAACGGTTATATTAGCTAAGCCATTATTGAATTCTTTCTTCACAGAGGAGGCTCAAGAACTTCCAATGGAATATGCTCAAAACGATAAGCAGCTTCCATATAGAATTATTAAGGAAACAAAGGGTAGAGATTTAGTTGGGATGGAATATGAACAACTTTTGCCTTGGATAAAACCTCAAGAAAATGCGTTTAGAGTTATTTCTGGTGATTTTGTAACAACAGATGACGGAACAGGTATTGTGCATATTGCTCCTACCTTTGGTGCAGATGATGATAAGGTTGCAAAACAATCTGGCATTCCTCCTTTAATTTTAATTGATAAAGAGGGAAAGCGTCAGCCAATGGTTGATAGGACAGGTAAGTTCTACACAATGGACGCTTTAGATAATGATTTCGTTGAAAAATATATAGATAAAGAGCTTTATTCTCAGTTTGAAGGTAAGTATGTTAAGAATGCATTCGATAGCAAGCTTACTGAAAAAGATATGAGTCTTGATGTTGAGATTGTATTATCTTTGAAACAAGAAGGTAAGGCTTTCAAAATAGAAAAACATACGCATAGCTATCCACATTGTTGGAGGACAGATAAACCAATTCTCTACTATCCACTTGATTCTTGGTTTATTCGCACCACTGCAATCAAAGATAGGATGATAGAACTTAATAAAACAATTAACTGGAAGCCTGAATCAACAGGAACAGGACGCTTTGGCAACTGGTTAGAAAACCTTGTGGATTGGAACCTTTCCCGTTCAAGATATTGGGGAACACCACTTCCAATTTGGAGGACAGAGGACGGAAAAGAAGAAATCTGTATCTCTTCGGTTGAAATGCTAAGAAAAGAAATCGATAAGAGTATTGAGAAGGGCTTTATGAAGGAAAACAAATATGCTTCTAAGGACTACCTTTCTTTTGACTTACATAGACCATATATTGATGATGTTGTGCTTGTTTCTGAAAAGGGTGAAAAGATGATGCGTGAAACAGACCTTATTGATGTTTGGTTTGATTCAGGAGCAATGCCTTACGCACAAGTTCACTATCCTTTTTCTTGTTCAGAAGAAGAACTAAAAAAGACTTTTCCTGCTGATTTCATTGCAGAAGGAGTTGACCAAACAAGAGGATGGTTCTTTACACTTCATGCTATTTCAACCCTTGTTTTTGATTCTGTTGCATTTAAGAATGTTGTTTCAAATGGCTTGGTATTAGATAAGAATGGAAATAAAATGTCTAAGAGATTAGGCAATGGGGTTAATCCTTTTGATGTTCTTGAAAAGTACGGAGCAGATGCAACACGTTGGTATATGATTTCAAACTCTCAACCATGGGAAAACTTAAAGTTTGATATAGATGGAGTTGATGAAGTTAGAAGAAAACTCTTTGGAACCCTATACAATACATATAGCTTCTTTGCTCTCTATGCTAATATTGATTCATTTGCATATAGCGAAAAAGATATTCCATATAATGAAAGACCAGAAATAGACCGATGGATACTTTCAGAACTTAACTCTCTAATCAAATCAGTTGATGCATCGTATAGCGATTATGAGCCAACACGTGCAGCAAGAGCAATTAGCAGTTTTGTTGATGAGTGTTTGAGTAATTGGTATGTTCGTTTATGCAGACGCCGCTTCTGGAAGGGAGAATACACTGATGATAAGATTTCTGCTTACCAAACCCTATACACTTGTCTTGAAACTCTTTCTCAGCTAATGTCGCCAATTGCACCATTCTTTGCAGAAAGATTATTCTTAGATTTAAATAATATATCATCACTTCGCAAGACTGAAGACAATAAACCTATTGCCTCTGTTCACTATACTGATTTCCCAACCTCTAACGATAGTTTAATTGATAAGGGATTAGAAGAGAGAATGTTCTTAGCTCAAAAGATTAGCTCAATGGTGCTATCTCTAAGAAAAAAGAATAACTTAAGAGTAAGGCAACCCCTTGAAAAAATAATGATTCCTGCTCCAAACCAAGAGTTTATTTCACAAATTCAGAAGGTTGAAGGGTTAATCCTTTCGGAAGTTAATGTTAAGACAATAGAATTCCTTTCTCCTGAGAATAATGTTTTGGTTAAGAAAGCAAAAGCAAACTTTAAAACCTTAGGGCCTAAGTTTGGTTCTAAGATGAAGGCGATTGCAATTAGCTTAGATGGGTTTTCACAAGAAAGAATTTCAGATTTAGAAAAAGAAGGCAAGATAATACTTGATATAAATAATGAGGAAATTGAACTACTTCTATCTGATGTTGAAATAGTAACGCAAGATATTCCAGGATGGGTTGTTCAAAATGACGGAAACATTACAATAGCTCTTGACACCACAATAACAGAATCCCTACTTAAAGAAGCAATAGCAAGGGAACTTGTAAACAGGATTCAAAACCTTAGAAAAGATCAATTGTTTGAGGTAACAGATTTCATTAATGTTGAAATTGAATATAATGTTCTCTTAGAAGAAGTAATTCAAGAGTATAGTCAGTATATTAAAGGAGAAACCCTAACAAAGGATCTGTCACTAAGAATGCAAGGTGTTTCGGCTATTATTGGTCAACAGCACTTTGAACCAATCATAAAGATTGATATTATTGAAGGAGTTGAGTTATCGATAAATATTAGTAAAGTATAAATCATATTACACATAAAACTATGGCAAAAGAGAATAAAGTTGACGCTGCTAAGCTTGAGAAGCTAAAGGTATTGCAATCGACAATTGATAAGATTGAAAAGAATTATGGCAAGGGATCGATAATGAAACTTGGTGATAAGCCTGCTGTTGAAGTTAATATTATTTCAACTGGCTCACTTGGTTTAGATATTGCCCTTGGAATAGGAGGTTTGCCAAGAGGAAGGGTAATTGAAATATATGGACCAGAGAGTTCAGGTAAGACAACCTTAGCTATTCATGCAATTGCAGAGGCTCAAAAGGCTGGAGGAGTTGCAGCATTTATCGATGCAGAGCATGCCTTCGATAGTTCTTATGCTCAGAAATTAGGAGTTGATATTGAAAATCTTTTTATCTCTCAACCCGACAATGGAGAACAAGCACTTGAGATTACAGATAACTTAATCCGCTCTGGAGCAATTGATATTATAGTTATTGACTCTGTTGCGGCTCTAACTCCAAAAGCAGAAATTGATGGAGAGATGGGTGATAGCAAGATGGGTCTTCAAGCTCGTTTGATGTCACAAGCACTTAGAAAACTAACCTCAACAATTTCAAGAACAAATTGCTGCTGTATTTTCATCAACCAACTAAGAGAAAAGATAGGCATTGTTTTTGGTAATCCTGAAACAACAACAGGAGGAAACGCTCTTAAGTTCTACTCTTCTGTTCGTTTAGATATCCGCCGTATTCAAGCAATTAAAGAAGGTGACCAAAACGTTGGTAATAGAGTAAGAGTTAAGGTTGTTAAGAATAAACTTGCACCACCTTTCCGCCAAGTTGAATTTGATTTAACCTTTGGCGTTGGTATATCAAAGGTTGGAGAAATCGTTGATATGGGAGTTGAGAAAAACGTTATTAAGAAGAGTGGCTCATGGTTTTCTTATGGAGACACAAAGCTTGGACAAGGGCGTGAGGCTGTTAAACAACTTCTCTTAGATAACGAAGAACTAATGACAGAGCTTGAAGACCAAATACGTCAAGCATTAAAAGCATAGATGAAAATTCAAATAAACCAATTAAACCCAAAGACATTAGGATTTGACTTTAACAAGAGGATAATAACTGATTGCTTAAAGGAAGTAAATCCTGATGTCTTATCTATTTATCCAGAGCTTGTAGTAAGTGGAGGACCATTATTTAATGCTTCTTCCTATTCTGATATTTTTTCTTCTTCATCAAAGTCATGCGATAGCTTACTTATGGAAAAGAGAGACCTTGTTTTTGGTTCACTAGTTGAAATACAGGGAAAGAAATACAATTCAATCATTATGGTTGAAGATGGTGAACTGCTTGCCCTTTCAACAAAGAAGAACCTATCTCAATTTGATACTGGGTTTGAAAGAGGAACAGGAATAGAGGTTGTTAGTTATAAGACAGAAACAATAGGCTTTGGTTTCTTTGAGGATATAAAAGAATTTGTTGAAAAGAAGACTAAGGTAGATACTCTAATCATTTGCACCAATCAACTCTTCTATCACGATAAACAAAAAGACCTACTAAGCGAATTAATTGTTTTAGTCAGAAAACTACAAACAAATTTAGTTTTTTGCAATCGCTCAGGAGCAGAGGGTGGATATATATATTCAGGAGGGAGCTTTATCTTAAATCAAAAGGGAGAGCTATGTGGGCAATTGCCTAATTTCAAATACCCTTCCCAATCTTTTGACACAAAAACCCTAAAACCAATTGCTCAAAACTCACCTTCAAGACTTCAAAACCTATATGGGGCATTAAGTCTTGCAATAAAAGATTATTATCATAAGAACCATATAGACAAAGCTGTTCTTGGACTTTCAGGAGGGATTGATTCAGCACTTGTTTTGGCTCTTGCAGTTAATGCGCTTGGCAAAGAAAACGTTATAGGTATCCTTATGCCTTCTGAGTTTTCGTCAGACCATTCCATAAAAGATGCTTTAGATTCTGCAAACAACCTTGGCGTAGAGCATCACATCATTCCTATTAAAGATTGTTTTGATCAGTGCACTAAGACTTTTGATAGCATTTTCCCAAACCAAACATTTTCTGTTGCAGAAGAAAACATACAAAGTCGTTTAAGGTGCGTTTCACTTATGTGGTATGCAAACAAATTTGGAGGAGCCCTTCTCAACACAACAAATAAGTCAGAAGCTGCTGTTGGATACGGAACTCTTTATGGCGATACCTCTGGTTCTATGTCTGTTCTTGCAGATGTTTATAAGACAGAAGTATGGGAACTATCGCAATATATTAATGAAGAGTTTTTGAAAGCAAACCCAGACTCAGATGATGTGCCTATTCCTTGGAATTCAATAACAAAAGCCCCTTCTGCCGAGCTTAGATTGGAGCAAAAAGACACTGACTCACTTCCTGATTACGATATATTAGATAGAATCCTAACAGAGCATATAGACAATTGCAAGTCGTTGGAGGAGATAGTAGAAGAATTTGAAAACCAAGCCTTAGAGGTTGACAAAGCGATAATAGAAAGAATAATTAAGTTAGTTAAAATAAACGAATGGAAACGTCGTCAATGTCCTGTTGCAGTTAAGGTAACGAAGAACTGCTTTGGACTTGATAGAAGAGTGCCAATATCCTAAAGAATATGAGTGATAGTATTAAACACGAATGCGGAATTGCATTACTTCGATTAAAGAAACCATTGGAGTACTACGAAAAAAAGTATGGAAGTAAGTGTTGGGGCTTAAACAAGATGTACTTATTGATGGAAAAGCAACATAACCGTGGACAAGACGGAGCAGGCTTAGCAACAATCAAGTTCGACACCCCTCCAGGAACACCTTATGTTCAGATAGCTAAAAGTAATAGTAATAAACCTATTCAAGATGTAATTACAAAAGCATTTTCCGATGAAAGGTTTATTGGAGAGCTATACTTAGGTCATCTACGCTATGGAACCTTTGGAAAGAATGAGATAGAAAACCTCCACCCTTTCCTAAGAGAAAGCAATTGGAAGACTCGCTCAGTTGTTCTTGCAGGCAACTTCAACCTAACCAACATTGAGGAAATGAAGCAAAAGTTAGTTAACCTTGGACAACACCCAGTTAATGGTGCCGACACAGCAGTTGTTCTTGAAAAGGTAGGACATTTTGTTGATAGGCAGGTTGAGGATATCTTTAGAAAACACAAGGATGCAGGTTTTGACAATATAACTATAACTAATAAGATAGCAGAAGAGATAGATATTGCAAAGATTCTTCGTCAGGCAACAAAGAATTGGGATGGTGGCTATGTTATGGCAGGAATGTTAGGACATGGAGACGCATTTGTCCTAAGAGACCCACACGGAATAAGACCTTGTTTCTACTATGAGAACGATGAATTTGTGGCCGTTGCTTCCGAAAGACCAGTTATACTTACCGCACTTAATATGAAAAGCGATGAGGTTAAGGAACTAGAATGCGGAGAGGCAATAATAATTAAAAAGAATGGAACAGTTACCATTGAACAAGTAATACCAGCCGATCCTAACCCTGCAAAATGCTCATTTGAAAGGATATATTTCTCAAGAGGAACCGACTCTTCAATCTACCAAGAAAGGAAAGACTTAGGAGCAAACCTAACAGAATCTATCCTAAAAGCAATAAACTATGATATGGAGAACACAATCATATCATATATTCCAAACACAGCCTCAGTAGCCTTCCAAGGATTAGCACAAGCCCTCAACAAATACCTCGACCAAACAAGGATAGAAGAAATATATAAACGCCAACAAGAAGGGAAACTAACAAAAGAAGAATTAGTTGAAATCTTTTCACACACCCCAAGAAGAGAAGCCTTGGTTGTTAAGGACGTTAAGATGCGTACTTTCATCACTAACGACAACGATAGAGACGACTTGGTTGCCCATGTCTATGATGTAACTTACGGACAAGTGCGTGACCATGTTGATAACCTTGTTGTTTTGGACGATAGCATAGTTAGAGGAACCACCCTTAAACAAAGCATAATCAGGATACTTGATAAGCTAAACCCAAAGAAGATAGTAATTGCATCATCTGCCCCACAAATCCGTTACCCAGACTGTTACGGAATAGATATGTCAAGGATGACAGAGTTTATAGCTTTCAATGCAGCAATAGATTTGCTAAAAGAAAGAGGCATGCAAAATGTTATTGATGAGATATACCAAAAATGCAAGGCACAAGCAACAATTCCAAAAGAAGAAGTAATTAATCACGTAAGGGAAATCTATAAACCATTCACTAATGATGAGATAACATCAAGGATAACCAAGCTCCTAACCCCAGCGGATTGCAGAGCAGAGGTTGAAATAGTGTATCAAACCATAGAAGGCTTACATCAAGCATGTCCAAACCACACAGGCGATTGGTATTTCACAGGAAAGTATCCAACCCCAGGGGGAAACAAAGTAGTGAACCAAGCATTCATCAACTACTACGAAGGAAGCAGCAAAAGAGCCTACTAAAAAACGCCATAAAATCAACATTATTTAGTTGAAAATCTTAATAAGACCCTATCTTATATCAAGCTTTGTTTGAATGAGATAGGGGTTTAAACTTTTAGAATAAAGACTTGAACTCGTGACATGGGTATGTCGCAGTCGCTGACATGGGTATGTCGCAGTCGCTGACATGGGTATGTCACGACCCCTGACATGGGTATGTGAGCAACCGTGACATGGGTATGTCACGAGGTCTGACATGGGCATGTCACGAGATTGAAACAAAGAAAGAAAAGTTGGGGATAGGGTTTTGGAAGTTTGGAATAGGGATTGGTAGGTTTGAGATGGGGTTTTGGAAGGATTGTTTGGGGGTTTTGGAAGTTGGCAATGGGGTTTTGGGGGGTTGATTTGGGGATTGGGTTTTGGGATTGGGAATTTGGGTTTTTTGAGGCTTATTTTTGATTGGATTGGGATTAGTTGTAGATTTATGATTTAAAAAGCGGATAGGAGAATAAAAACTTGTAATTTTGCAGATTGAAATTATAAATCTACTTATTATATATTGATGATTGACTTTGTTGCTATTGATTTTGAAACTGCTGACCCCACCCACCCTTGTTCGTTAGGTATTGCTGTTGTTGAGGATTCTAAGATTGTGCTTGTTAAACAATGGCTTATTAAACCTGCTTGCTATCCTTATTTTCACTTCTATGCTCAGAAAATTCACGGCATCAAGAAAGAAGATGTTGAGTTTGAACCTAATTTTGGGGAGCTATGGAGTGAGATTAAGCCTTTTATAGAAAATAAAACCTTAGTTGCTCACAATGCTGCTTTCGATGTCGGCATCCTTAAGAAGACTCTTCAATTTTATAAGCTACCTGTGCCTAAGTTTAAGTCTTTCTGCTCCTATCTAACGGCAAGAATTGCTTGGAAAGACACAAAAAAGGCTTCTCTTGACTTCCTTTGCGAACAAGAAAACATTGAATTTACTCACCATAATGCAGATTCTGATGCTTATGCTTGTGCTAAATTGTTTTTAAGAGAGCTTGAAATTTTGGAAATTAGTGACCTAAAGGTATTAGACAAGATTACAAGAAGGGTTGCCAGAGAAGAAAGAATTGCAAAGCAGGAAAGAGATGTTTTAAAGGAAATACGCCGTCAAGAAAAGATTGCTTTAAATAATAACCCCACTACCGAGGCATAGGTTTCCTTCTTTATCGTAGATTACTCCAAACTGTCCTGAGGCTATTCCTTGAATTTTGTCTTCGGATTCTATCCTATAAATATCGTTTATCTTCTTTAGTTTCCCCCTTGTTAGGTCTGGGGTATGGCGTATTTTGAATATTATATCTTTTTCGTCTGAGAAATCTCCCCAAGGGTCTTTTGTGATAAAGTCAAATGCTCCAAGGTTAACTGTTTTGCCATACTGTGTTTCGGGATCATAGCCTTGAGAAACGTATAGTATGTTATTTTCTATATCTTTCTTAACCACAAAGTAAGGTCCTCCACTTAGTCCAAGTCCTTTTCTCTGTCCAATAGTGTGATACCAATATCCCTTATGCGTTCCTATCTTTTTACCTGTCTCAAGCTCTATTATATCGCCTGATTTATCTCCTAAATATCGACTAAGAAAGTCATTATAGTTTATCTTCCCTAAGAAACATATCCCTTGACTGTCTTTCCTAAATGCACTTGGGAGATGGTTTTCTTTAGCAATCTCTCTTACTTCCGATTTTAGCAGATCACCTATTGGGAACATAAGTTTTGAGATTTGCATATAGTTAACTTGTCCAAGGAAGTAGGTCTGGTCTTTTACTTTATCCTTAGCTGTTGAGAGATATGTTAAGTCGTCAACCACAGTTGTTGTGCAGTAGTGCCCGGTTGCTATCTTGTCAAACTCATGTCCCCATTTGCTGATGAAAGAACCAAATTTGATAAGTTTATTACACATCATATCGGGGTTGGGAGTATGTCCACGCCTAACAGCTTCAATTGTGTAGGATACGACATTGTCCCAGTATTCATCGTGGAGGGAAACGACTTCAAACTTACAGCCATATTTTTTAGCAATAAAAGAAGTTATCTCAATATCTTCCTCTGATGGGCAGTCAATATAACCATGCTCATCCTCCATTCCTATCTTTATATAGAATATTGTTGGATCGTAGCCCATCTCTTTTAACTGATGAACCACAACAGAACTATCCACTCCTCCTGAAACTAATGCCGCTATTTTCATGGTGCAAAGGTACAATTATTCTTTTTTATCCCTTTCTTTTGTCGTTTATATTATTTATTTTTGCATTTCATTCTTTATTATATATTCTGATTACTATGGGAAAATTCACACATCTACACGTTCATACTCAATATTCTATTCTGGACGGTGCTGCTAGCATAAAAGGTTTAATGAAAAAGGCGAAGGAGTTTGGGATGGAAGCCTTGGCTATTACTGACCATGGGAATATGTTTGGGGTTTTGGAGTTTTTTGATGTTGCAAAGGAAGAAGGGATTAAGCCACTACTTGGAATTGAGGCTTATGTTGCAAGGGAGGATAGGTTCAATAAAGACCCTAAGAGAATGAGTGGGGATCACCTAATCTTGATTGCTAAAAACCATAAGGGCTACCAAAATCTTATTAAACTAAGCTCTCTTTCCTATAATCCAGATGCTTTCTATAGGACGCCAAGAATTGATAAGGAACTCTTATTTGAATATGCCGAAGGGTTGATCTGCTCTACTGCTTGTTTGGGAGGGGTTATTCCTCAGATGATTCTTTCAAATAACTTGGCAGAGGCTGAAAAAATTGCTTTAGAGTACAAGGATGTTTTTGGAGATGATTATTATTTTGAGGTGCAGAACCACGGCTTAGAGGAGCAAGAATTGGTTAATTCTCACTTATTTGAACTTGGGGCTAAGCTTGGGGTTAAGGTTATTGCAACTAATGATGTTCACTTTGTTAATTCTACTGATTTTGATGCTCATAAGATTTTAATTTGTTTGAATACAGGAAAAACAATTAGTGATACATCGAAACTAATGTATAGTGGGAATGAGTATTTGAAAAGCCAAGCAGAGATGGAAGGGCTATTTAAGGATTTCCCAGAGGTGATAACAAACACACAAGAGATAGTTGATAAGGTTGAGGTCTATGATTTGCATAGAGAACCTTTGCTTCCTATTTTTGAAATACCAGAAAGCTTTGGCTCTCTTGATGACTATAAAGCGAAATATCCACTCAACACAATTAAAGGAGACTTATCAGAAGAGGATATTGAGAAAAAGGGTGGTTATGAGAAGATTATTAGGACTAAATTTGAGAATGAGTATCTGCATTTCCTAACCTATGAGGGTGTAAAGAAAAAATATGGAGAGGATATTTCAGATGAACTAAAGGCAAGGATTGAATTTGAGCTTTCTACTATTGAGTTTATGGGTTTCCCTGGCTACTTCCTAATCGTGCAGGACTTTATCAACTATGCACAAGATGAATTGGATGTTATTGTTGGGCCAGGTAGAGGCTCAGCTGCTGGTTCTGTTGTTGCTTACTGCCTTGGAATTACAGCAATTGACCCTATTAAATATGGACTTCTTTTTGAGAGGTTTCTAAATCCTGATAGAATTTCCCTGCCTGACGTTGATGTTGACTTCGATGATGATGGTAGAGCAAGGGTTTTGGAATATGTTCAAGAGAAATATGGCATTGACCACGTGGCTCAGATTATTACCTTTGGCACAATGGCAGCAAAGAGTGCAATTAGAGATGTTGCAAGAGTTTTAGAGCTACCTCTTGATGAATCTGATAAATTGGCAAAACTTGTTCCTGAAAAGCCAGGCACAACTCTTGAGAAGGCATATAATGAAGTGCCAGAACTGAAATATGCACTTGAGAACGGCTCTAATTTAGTTAAGGAAACCCTGAAATTTGCTAAGCAGTTGGAAGGCTCTGTTAGAAATACCGGAACTCATGCCTGTGGTGTGATTATTGGACCTGATGATTTATCAAAATATGTTCCACTTTCTCTGGCTAAGGATTCTAATATGATGGTTACCCAATTTGAAGGCAAAACCATTGAAGAGGTTGGTATGATTAAGATGGACTTCTTGGGACTAAAGACTCTTTCAATCATTAAGGACGCTTGCATAAATATTCAAAAGGGACACAAGATTCATATAAATCCAAGAGAGATTCCACTGGATGATAAGCTGACATTTGAACTTTTTCAAAGAGGAGATTCTATTGGAACCTTCCAATTTGAAAGTGATGGTATGCGTCAACATATGCAAAACCTAAAGCCAGATAGGTTTGAGGACTTAATTGCAATGAATGCCCTTTATCGTCCGGGCCCAATGCAGTATATCCCTAATTATATTGCAAGAAAGAACAAGAGAGAGCCAGTTGTCTATGCTCTACCAGAGATAACGGAGAAGTATTTGGGTGAAACCTATGGCATTACTGTTTATCAAGAACAGGTGATGCAACTTTCTCAAGCTATTGCTGGCTTCACAAAAGGACAAGCTGACAAACTTCGTAAGGCTATGGGGAAAAAACAAATAGCTGTTATGAACGAATTGAAAGAGAAGTTCATTGAAGGAAGTAAGGCTAAGGGCTTAGATGTTGATGTAGTTGAAAAGATATGGGTGGATTGGGAGAAATTTGCAGAATATGCTTTTAATAAATCCCATTCAACTTGCTATGCTTATATTGCTTATCAAACAGCATGGCTTAAGGCTCACTACACTGCGGAGTATATGGCTTCTATCCTTACTCATAACCTTAGTGATATTAAGAAAATCACATATTATATTGAAGAAACTCAAAGGCAGAAAATTGCAGTCTTAGGGCCTGATGTTAATGAATCGGATCTAAACTTTACTGTAAACAAAAAAGGTGCAATTCGCTTTGGCTTGGCAGCTGTTAAGAGTGTTGGGGAGAAGGCAGCAACTGAAATAATGAGAGAGAGAGAAGCAAACGGTGCTTTTACGAGCCCTTTTGACTTTATTGAGAGGGTGGATTTGAAAACAATAAACAAACGCTGCATTGAGGCTTTAATTAGTTCTGGAGCTTTTGATTCTTTTAGCAATATCCATAGGGCACAGTATTTCCAAAAGTTTAAGACATCTAATAATAACGAAGAGACCTTTGTTGAAAGGATAATTAAATATGGCAATAGATTTAGGTATAAGGAAAACTCTTCTCAGGTTTCTATGTTTGGAGGTGAAGAAAACGCTGAACTATATGAGCCAGAGATTCCTAATTGTGAGCCTTGGACAACAATTGAAATACTAAAAAATGAAAAAGAGTCAATAGGCTTCTACCTTTCTGGGCATCCTTTAGATAAATATTCACTTGAAAGAAAACTATTTGCAAACACAGAACTTGATGAACTGTCAGAAGATTTAGCTCCTTTTGAAGATAAGACCCTTTATTTGATTGGCTCCTTAACTAATTGTGAAAGAAAACAGACCAAGACAGGGAAACCTTATGGCAAGTTTGTGTTTGAAGACCAGACATCAAGCAAGGAGATTATGCTATTTGGTAAGGATTATATTAAACTCAATAATTATTTGATTGAAGGTTTATTTGTATTAATTAAGGCTACGGTTAAAAAGAAAGGATGGGGCGATGAGGCTTCAAAGAACAACTTAGAATTTAAGATACTTCAAATAGAGGAATTAGATGAGGTATTAGATAAATTTGGTAAGGGGATTAAGCTTATTATACCTATTGAAAACATTAACCAAAGCTTTGTTGATAGGGTAACAAAGCTTGCCAAGAAAACAAAAGGCAAGTCCTACCTTAGTTTCTTTGTTAAAGATATTACAGAAGACTTGGAAGTAACATTAAAGGCAAGGAAACACTTTATCTCAATTCATAGGTTTGTCGAAGAGATTAAAGAAATGATTGATGATAAAACGATTTACTCATACGAAGTTGAAAAGGTCAGCATTTAAGAACGGTTATTCAAGCAAATAGAATTTAATAAATGAATAAGCATATTGACTTTAGTATTATTAAATCCTTAGCCTTAGAAGCTGGATTTCAAGACTGTGCAGCAATAAAAGCTAAAGAGTATGACATTTCCTTCCTTTCTAATTGGCTAAACAAGGGTTATAATGCTGAAATGCAATACTTAGGAAACAACCTTGACAAGAGAGAAAACCCTTCCCTCCTACTTGAAAACGGTAAATCTATAATTAGTTTTATTGTTTCGTATAATACGCAAGAGTTTGCAGACTTGCAACTTAACAACACCAAAAACAGAAACAATAACCTGAAATTTGCAGCTTATAGTTACTTTGATGACTACCATAAAGCAATTAAGCAAGCTCTTTATGGGATAATAGCTTGCATACAAGAAAGATATCCAGACTTTAAGGCCGTTGCTTTTGTCGATTCCTCACCTTTTTCAGAGAAGATGATAGCACACGAGGCTGACTTAGGCTTTATTGGAAAGAACTCCTTACTTATTCATAAAGAATATGGCAGCCAAATACTTCTTGGAGAAATCATAACAAACTATTCTACAGACTATAACAAGAACTTAATAGAGGATTTATGTTTAGATTGTAGTCTTTGCATTGAGGCTTGTCCTAATGGGGCTATAAACAATGATAAGACAATAAACGCTAATCTCTGCTCTGGTTATCAGAATATGATTAAGAAAGGAGAGATTGAAGAGGGTATTAGATTAGAGGGTTATATTTATGGCTGTGATATTTGTTTGAACGCTTGCCCTTTTAATAGTAAACCAAAGATAGCAAACTCTAAGATATTAGGCTTAAATACTAATATGCAGGAGCTTAATCTTGCTATAAATAATAATGAGATTGATAAGTCCATATTTAATAAGGCAAAGAAAAAAGGAGCTATTGAAAACATTAAGTTCCAAAAGCTCCTTTCGAATATTGAAAAAGCAAAGCAAGAATCTAATTAGCCAAGCTCTTAATCCTTTAGAATGAAATCAAATAAGGCAATCTTGCTTGAACTCCTTCCATATCTGATATGTTTTTAAGCTGTAAGAAGAATGAATAAGGCTTTCCTAATTCCTTAGTAAATAGCTTCATTTCAACATCACCACCTATTGCTTCCATGATTTGCTCTGTTAAACCTTTAGTTTTTGGATATGCAATAATTGAGTATTCTTTTAGCTTAGCTTCGTTTGATGCTATTTCAATTGCCTTGTATAAGCCTCCAAACTCATCAACTAAACCAATTTCTTTTGCATCTTTCCCAACCCATACTCTTCCTTTTGCAATACTATCAACATAGGTGTCTGTTAGGTTTCTTCCTGTTGCAACTCTATGGACAAAGTTCTTGTAGAATGCATCAATACTTCTTTGCATAATCATTCTTGTGTCAGGTGACATTGGTGAAACTCCACTAATAAATACTGAATTCTTATGAGTTTGAATGGTGTCAAAACCTATTCCAATGCTTTTCTTTAATGCTCTTCCAAAGTTAGGAATTACCCCAAAGACTCCTATAGAACCTGTAAGTGTTGTTGGGTTTGCGACAATCTTTGTTGCTCCACAAGCCATTTCATAACCTGCAGAAGCTGCCATATCACCCATTGATACTATTACTGGTTTAACTTTCTTAGCTGCAAATATCTCATTAGTCATTTGTTCAGAAGCAATCGCATCACCTCCTCCTGAATTTATTCTTAGAACAATAGCTTTAACCCTTTTGTTCTTTACTGCTTTCCTTATCTCATTAACGATTGTTTCACTGCCAATTGACAAATCGCCACCCTTTCCTTGACCAACATCTCCAAAAGCATAAATTACAGCAATCTGATCCTTAGATTTATTAGGCATAATTTCAACAATTGAACTCCTATATCTACTATATTGAACCAAATTAATCTTCTTCATCTTCAAATCTGTCTTAATCTTTTCTTGTAAGTCGGTTCTAAAAGTCAAATTATCAACATATTTATTTTTTAAAGCGTCTTCTGCCATAAAAGCTTCAAGATTTGATACATTATTGTTTAGTGTTTTGATATCTATCTTCCTTGATACAGATATATTATTACCAATATAATCCCAAATTGAACCAAGATAAGCCTTAACCTGAGTCCTATTAGCTTCACTCATCTTATTACTAATAAACATTTCCCCTGCACTCTTATAGTCGTTGTTAGCTGGGCGAAGGAGTTCGACATCAATATTAAACTTATCTAACATATCCTTTAGGAACATGATTTGTCCACCAAGCCCTGTTAATTGAACATGTCCAACAGGATTAAGAGCAATTTCATCAGCCACGGTTGCAAGATAGTAGGAGTTTTGAGTGTAGGTGTCACTAAATGCATATATCTTTTTCTTTGAAGTCTTAAAGTCTAATAGGGCTTCTCTCATCTCTTCTACTGTTGCCCAACCATTAACTTGCAGAAAGGATAAATCTAACATTATAGCTTTTATCTTATCATCTGTCTTTGCTTTTCTAATAACTGAAATAAACTCTGTCATACCTATTGAAGCTCCAGTGTTATTATCGGATGATGCCATTGACAATAAGGCTGTGAAATCACTAACCTCTCTATCGTAAATAGGTTTATCTAATTTCAAAACTAATACGGAATCTTCATTAATCTCAGGCGTTGCACTGGTTGAAGAGGCAATCATAGACGTACCTATTGCAAAGAAAATTAGAACCACAATTATGGTTGAAAGGAATACTCCTAAACAAGAAGCAAACATAAATTTAAAAAACTGCTTCATAATATTAATGTATTAAATGATTAATTATTTGATTTTAATCCTAAGCAATTATCTTATTGATTAGGTTTTTGTTTTAATTATCTATCTTTTGGGCTAACTTAATGTGTTTCTCGTCAATAAAGATTGAAAGATCTACCCCTAAGCTATCCACTCTTACTGCAAAATTATTCTTATTTCCGCTCTTAATAACCCCAACCAATCCTGCAAAAGGTCCTTCAGTTATCCTAACTCTATCTCCCCTATTAGGTCTAATCTCGTTTTCAAGTTCAATTTCAGCCTCTTTCTCTTGTAGAAGTTTCATTGAATCAATTTGATTATCTGGAATAGGACAGGGCTTGCCGTTAAACCAAACGAACTTTATACATCCGCTCATTTGAACAATATTCCATATATCGCATTCCTCAATTCGAGTGAAAACATAGGAAGGAATTAACGGCGTTTCTACCATTTTCTTCCTATCCTTCCACTGTCTTAAACTTTTCCTTAATGGCAAATAAGCCTCATAGTTACTTTTCAATAACTCCTTCTCAACAACCTTTTCCTTTCTTGGCTGAACATATAAGGCAAACCATTTTTTCATAATCTCAAAGTCTATTTCTATATTTGTTCCATATGAAACAATCTTTGCAAGTGCTTAGTTCTAAATAGTATTATTAGAATATAGAATCAATTAATCCCTCATCTGCAATATTTGGTATAGTTATTTTTAAGTTAGGTTCTGATTCCATTGCACGCTTGATTGCAAAAATAGCACCATCGTTTCTTGCCCATGATCTTCTTGAAATGCCATTATTCACATCCCAGTAAAGCATACTCTTCAATCTTCTCTCTGCATCATCGGAGCCATCAAGAACAAGTCCAAAGCCTCCGTTAATCACTTCTCCCCAGCCTACGCCTCCACCATTGTGTATGGAAACCCAGGTTGCTCCTCTAAAGCTGTCTCCAATGCAATTTTGAATAGCCATATCTGCTGTGAAAGATGAGCCGTCATATATATTTGAAGTTTCTCTAAATGGACTATCAGTTCCAGAAACATCGTGGTGGTCTCTTCCCAAAACAATAGGAGCAGATATTCTACCATCCTCTATTGCCTTATTAAACTCAATTGCAATCTTTGTTCTTCCCTCGCAATCGGCATAAAGAATCCTGGCCTGAGAACCAACAATCAATTTATTTTCCTTAGCTCCCTTAATCCAAGTTATATTATCCCTCATTTGTTGAGATATTTCCTTAGGAGAAGTCTTTGCCATTTCTTCCAAAACCTCCATTGCAATTTTATCAGATAAGTCTAAATCCTCAGCCCTGCCTGATGTACAAACCCAGCGGAAAGGTCCAAAACCATAATCGAAACACATAGGTCCCATTATATCTTGAACATAGGAATTATATCTAAATCCACCCTCCTCTTTCATAACATCTGCACCTGCTCTTGAACTTTCAAGTAAGAAAGCATTGCCATAATCGAAGAAATACATACCTCTTTCGCTTAGGGTATTGATTGCAATTATCTGTCTTCTAAGAGACTCATGCACTTTCTCTTTAAATAGTTCTGGCTTCTCTGCCATCATTATATTTGATTCCTCAAGACTTAGTCCAGCAGGGTAGTATCCTCCTGCCCAAGGGTTATGAAGAGATGTTTGGTCAGAACCTATATCTACCTTTATATTATTCTTAGCTGCATATTCCCATAAATCAACAATATTACCTTGATATGCGAAAGATACAACTTCTTTATTTTTTCTTGCCTCTTGAACTCTTGCCCAAAGGTCTTCTAAATTATCATAAACATGGTCAACCCATCCTTGAGAATGACGAGTGTGAATAGCCTTAGGGTTAATCTCTGCCGTTATTGAAACACAACCTGCAATATTACCTGCCTTTGGTTGAGCACCTGACATTCCGCCAAGTCCAGAAGTAATAAAAAGCTTACCACCTAAGCCATCATTTCCTATCTTTCTTCCTGCATTCAAGACAGTTATGGTAGTTCCATGAACAATGCCCTGAGGTCCAATATACATATAAGAGCCTGCTGTCATCTGTCCATACTGTGAAACGCCTAATGCATTGAATTTCTCCCAATCATCTGGCTTTGAGTAGTTAGGGATAACCATACCGTTTGTTACTACAACTCTTGGAGCATCCTTATGGCTTGGGAATAAGCCCATTGGGTGTCCTGAGTACATGACAAGGGTCTGTTCTTCGTTCATTTGTGCTAAATACTTCATAACAAGACGATACTGAGCCCAATTTTGAAAAACTGCACCATTACCACCGTAAGTTATAAGTTCGTGAGGATGTTGTGCGACAGCAGGGTCAAGATTGTTTTGAATCATAAGCATAATTGCCGCAGCCTGTTTTGTCTTAGCTGGATACTCTTCAATAGGTCTTGCATACATATCGTAATCTGGACGAAATCTATACATATATATTCTTCCGTATGTTTCAAGTTCTTGAGCAAATTCCTGAGCCAGCTCTTTGTGAAACTTAATATCGAAATACCTTAGGGCATTCTTTAAAGCCAATTTTTTTTCTTTTACACTAAGAATGTCTTTCCTCTTAGGCGCATGATTTGCTGATAAATCATATTCTTTTTTAGCAGGAAGGAAATCTGGAATTCCTTCGAGTATCGCTTGTTTAAAATCCATATAATTATATTTTTTTATTATCAATCCTATCTAAAGCAAGCCACAAAGTTACAAAATAATTACTAAAAACCGAAATAAGAATTAAAAATCAAATCTAAACCAAATGAAACCCCATATAATAAAAACAAAACGCTGTTTCAAACTCGTAGGTCTTTGTTTCAAACTCACGACATACCCATCTCGCACTCCCTCACATACCCATGTCAGACTACGTGACATACCCATCTCAGCATACTTGACATACCCATGTCAGAGGGTGCGACATACCCATCTCACGTAGTCTGAGATGGGCATGTCCTGAGTTTGAAACAAAGAGTGATGAGTTAAAAGCTTTATATAGAGAGCCTTAAGCCTTATAATAATAGCATGAAATATCGATGAAAAAGAGGTGAAAAACAGCCTAATTTTCCTATATATTCACGTGAAACATATTATTTATTATAAGTAGAAATGAAGTCTTTAAGGATATTACAAAGATCGAGATATTTGGTAAATGAAAGGTTATTACCGTTATCTTGTATGGTATGGTACTCGTTATATTCACAACCAAAGGTGAAGATAAAGAAAGCTGGAACGCCTTTCATAACAAATGGACAGTGGTCACTATTGCAACTCTCACCCCCTACCCTTATTTCATTAAAATATCTCTTATCACTATTGATCGAAAGCATATGCTCTGAGGCTTTAATCTCTTTTTTGCCATTTATAAGGGCTATTCCACCTGAGCCAGTGCCACACATATCCAAATTAAATAAGAATTTGACATTAGAAAGCTCAATCATTGGGTTTGAAGCAGCATAAGTGGAACCAAGAAGTCCAATTTCCTCTGCCGAAACAAAGATAAAAGCAATTGAATAGTCGGAAGGATTTTCTGCATAGTATTTAGCCAAATCCAAAAGCACCGCAACCCCACTGGCATTATCATTTGCACCTGGGAAATAGCAGTCATCCCCTATTTTTCCTAAGTGATCATAGTGTGCAGTGAAAACAAAAAGGCTATCCTTATGTTTTTTACCCTCAACAAATCCCCAAACATTTTGAGATTGGTAGTTTTCCACATAATTAGCTTTAATGCTTAGCTCAAGAAATTTGATTTTCTTTCCTTTGAGAGCATCTCTTAGTTCAATAACAGGAAATTTGCTAACATTTCTCCCCATTAAGTACTGCATCTTGCTTGAATTTTGAATAATAACAAGCTTAGGTACTATATTTTCTTTTGATAATGTTCTTATAAATGCAGATACTTTTCCCTTATCCTGAGTAGATAAATCGAAGACTATGGTTTTATTATTAAGTTTTTCTTTATTCTTTTCGAGTTTTTTATCATTAAGGGAAATAAAAACAGGTTTTTCATTCTCAAGAATAAGATTTGTTGTTGGGGATGAGCCATAAAGGATATAGTCCTTGCCAAGTATTAGATATGAACTATCTTTTGAATGAAGTTTTAGCTGACATTTTTCAATATTATTAATACTTAATTCAAAGTTCTGCTTATAAGAATTGTTTTTTATAGGCTTAATCCCATTCTTTACTAACTCTCTTTCAATGAAGTTAGCGGATTTCTTATCTCCATCGTCTTGGTATCCTCTTCCACCAAAGTCTTTGGATATTAGACTATCTAAGCAGTAGTGCGCATATTTATATGACTGGGAAAATGCTTGATTTGTAAGCAGAAGGATAAAAAGTAATAGTTTTATTTTCATTTTTTCTCTTATTAATTATTCGATTTTATTAGTTCTCTCTTATTTTTCCAGTCTTTTTTCCAAATAGAGTCTTCAATTATCTTGTTTTCAAAATTAATACTCCTCCCATTCTCATCCTTCTTTATCTTTCTTGCCTTTCCCTCTAATATTTGTTTTTCTATTTCTTCAATAATTACTTCATTCGAAACCTTATCTAATTTCAAAAAAAGGTATATCCCCAATTCATTATTAAACTTATCCATAATTTCTGAAGCCTCATCGTATCCAGAATTGAGAATCTTCTCAAATATTATCTTATTATAGCTTTCGTAGATATTTGAAAATCTCCTGGCTTTCTCAATCCCAATTTCTGAGGAAAGTTTATAGAGTAGGAAAATATGACGAAAAGCATCCACTTGCCCCTCCCATGGATTTGAGTCAAGGAAATTTTGCTTTTGTTTTTCTCTTAAAACTGAATTAACCTCTTTAGTAATTTTTCTAACTCTTAAAGACGATATTGGTTTAGTGATTATAAAAAATTTATCCTTTGAATTAATTTCAAGAAATATCTTTTTAAAATCTTGAGAATAGGAATTAGCAAAATAAAAAATGAAAATAAATAAAAATACTATCTTTTTCGTCATAATTTTAACTTATCTTAACTAATATAGGTGACCAGTTGCCAAGTTTGATTTAAACTTTTAACTCAAAATGTTAAAAAATAGCTTTTACATTGATTTATAAAAGCTATTTTATATTATATATCAGCTATTTGAATAGCTATTAAATGTTAAAATATGAAGTTTTAGTTTAATAGAATTTTAATTCAATTTTGGCTTAATTTCGATATTATTAAGATTTATTAGATTATTCCAAGCTTTTTTGAAAGATCGAGCATTTTTATTATTGGTTTCCTTGCCTCATCCATTAAATCCTCTTCAAGGATTATTTCATATTTTTCTTCTTCAAGAGATGCAAGAACTTTGTCGATTGTATTTAATTTCATAAATCGACAATCATTACAAGCACAACTCTCATCTTGAGTTACAACAATGAAATCTTTTTCTGGATTATCTTTCTTTAATTGGTGGACAATGCCAGATTCTGTTGCAACTAAGAACTTAGTATTTTTGTGAGTCTTAACAAAATTAATCATTGCAGAGGTTGAGCCGACAAAATCAGCTATTTGAAGAACTGCATCATTACATTCAGGATGTGCAACAAGCGTATAATCAGGGTTTTCTTTCTTTTGTTTTAAGACATATTCAGCTGTCAGTAACTCATGTACCTCGCATGTTCCTTGCCATAAAAGCATATTTCTTCCAGATATTCTATTAATATAACCACCAAGGTTTCTGTCTGGTGCAAAGATTATTTTTTGTTCTTTTGGTAATGAGTTAACTATTTGTAATGCATTGCCAGAAGTACAAATAATGTCAGATAAAGTCTTTATATTTGCACTACAGTTTATATATGAAATAACTATATGATCTGGATTTTGTTCTTTGAATTTTTGAAAGTCTTCCTTAGGACAAGAGTCTGCAAGAGAACATCCTGCATCCATATCTGGAATGATAACTTTAGTTTTCGGGTTAAGTATTTTAGCAGTTTCACCCATAAAATGAACTCCACAGAATAAGATAAGGTCTGATTCAGTGTTTTTTGCTTTTTCAGCTAAATTTAAACTATCACCTATGAAATCTGCAATGTCTTGAATTTCTGGTATTTGATAATAATGCGCAAGTATTACAGCATTTTTCTCCTTTTTGAGCTTAATTATTCTCTCTATCTTATCTTCTGTACTCATTTTCTATATTTCTTATAGTATTATACTTTCTTTTTATATTAATATTATTATAATATATAGCCCTGTTAGTATGGTTAAAAGTTCTTGTTATAAATTTTCTTTTTCTTAAAAACTCTAATATCTAAACAAGTTACTAATAGATTGCAAACTCATAATAACTTAAATATTAATCTAATAATATGGTTATTAACAATAGCATCATTATTTTTTGTTGTTGAAAGAATAATTTATTATTTTATACTTTTTAGTTCAAAACTCTATTGATGCAGTCTTAATAACTTGGCTATTTATCAACAAAATTATATGTTATTAATATGATAAACAAATTTTGAACAAAAAATCGATAGTTATCAACATAGAATGTGTTAATCTTTTTGTCTTTTGAAACTAAATTACTTGCGAAATAATCAGTAATTTTGCTTTTAGTTAGGGAGCTTTATTATCAAACAAATAAACAAAATCAGTATTTATTAATCAAAATAAACTTATCAACACACAATGAAAATATCAAATATTATACCTATAGCGTCAGACCATGCTGGCTATGAATTAAAGGAATTCTTAATCAAAGAACTTAGTAATCAGGGATATGAATTGAAAGACTATGGTACTTTTTCAACTGATAGTTGTGATTATCCTGATTTCATACACCCTCTTGCAAAAGATATAAACGATGGAATTTATGATAGAGGATTAATTATGTGCGGAAGTGGAAATGGAGTTCAAATGACTGCAAACAAATATTTAAAAGTTAGGTGTGCTCTTTGTTGGAATGAAGAATTAGCATCTTTAGCTCGTCAACACAACGATGCAAATATTTTAGCTCTTCCAGCGAGATTTATTCCACAAGAGGAAGGACTAAAGATTGCTTTAAAATATTTGAATACCGATTATGAGGGTGGGAGACATCAAAGAAGAGTTGACAAAATATCTATTCTCTTAAAGTAAAAACTAAAATGAAAACCAACGAGTATAAATTTTTTATTTCGGATTGCAAGGTAGCTATTGAAAATAATAAGTCAATTGATATTTCTTACGATATTGAGGATATATCTCTTAGAAACTTTAAAAGTTATAGTAATGCTAAAAAGAAAGCAGCTAATTTAAGACAGAAATATATTAATCATATTGATGAATTATTAGTATCATTTGAGAAAAAATATACTGAGAGTGGTTTAGAAGTTAATTGGGCAGTTGATTATAATAGCCTTATTGAAGACGTTTTTAAAATTTTTAGTGAGAATAAGATAAAGGAAGTAAATGTTTTTGAAAGCAAATTCATTAAGGAATTAGGGCTAATTAAAAGTTTAAAAGAAGAAGAATTTACCATTAGTCCTCAATCTAAAAAATGTGTTATTTTTGAACCAAGATATGCTATTTCTCAAACAGGAAGTTTGTTTTTAGAATTTGGGTCTGCTTTAGAAATGGAGCTTGTTATGGAAGCAGAATTTAAGATATTTGTTTTTCCTTTTAATAATGTTCTTAAACATGTTGAAGATATTGAATTATTATCACAACTCTATTCAATTAATAAGAACAAATCAGATTATTTATCCCTAACAACAATATATAGTCCAACAATAAGTAAAGAAAAGAATATAGAACTTTTTATTGTTGATAATGGAAGGACTAGTCTTCTTGAATCAAAAGAACATAGGAAGGCGTTAACGTGCATTGATTGCGATGCTTGTAAAAAAGTATGTCCAGTTTATGCCTTGATAGGAGATAAGCCTTATAATAATGTTTTTACAGGTCCAGTTGCGAATGTAGTATTACCATTTTTAGAAACAGTTGATGGATGTAAGCACCTTAGTTTTAATTGTGTTCTATGTGGAAATTGTGTAAAGGTATGCCCTATGAATATACCTATAACAGATTTAATTATTGCTAATAGAAATATGTTTTTTGAGAATAGAAATATGGATTTTAGCGATAGATATACAGTTAAAGTGTTAAATAATTATCTCATTAGTAGAAAAAAATTAAATAAAAAGGCTTGGAGAAAAGAGATACTTCTAAAATTTATAATAAAAAGAAAGCTTACAATCTCAAGGCCCTTTCCTAAGTTTGCTAAAGAAACATTCTCTCAATCAAAATATCAAAAATGAAATCAATAATTGATATCAATTCCATAGATAAAATCATAATAGAAGAGAAGTCGAAAGTTGATAAGAAAGAGGTTGCAATTAAATGTTTGCAATGTTTAGATTTAACTTCACTTTCTTCAACAGATAATGAAGAATCTATAAAGAAACTTATTCAAAACTCATACATTGAAGAGTTAAAAGGAATAAAGGTTGCAGGATTATGTGTTTATCCTAATTTTATAAAAGTTTTAAGTGACAATCTCTTCGATAATGAAATAAAGAAAGTTGTTGTTGCAGGTTATTTCCCTTCTGGACAAAATCCTTTAGAACTTAAATTAAATGAGATTAGATTTGCAATTGATAATGGTGCTGAAGAAGTCGATATAGTAATAAATAGAGGATTGTTTTTGGAAGGAAAATTTGATATTGTTTCACAAGAAACATCGAAAGTTAAAGAAATATGTGGAGATAAAACACTAAAAGTTATTTTGGAAGTAGGGGAGTTAGGCTGTTTTGAAAATATATATAAGGCAAGTATAATAAATCTTGAAGCAGGAGCTGACTTTATTAAAACCTCAACAGGAAAAATTGAAAAGGGTGCAGATATTTATTCATTTGCTATAATGCTAAAATCAATTCTTGACTATAAAGAAAAAACTGGCGTTTTAAAATCAATTAAGGCGGCGGGGGGCATCTCTACGTTTGAACAAGCCTTAGATTACTATATTCTATTCTGTCACTTCTTAGGGAAAGAAAATCTAAATCCGAAACACTTTAGAATAGGGGGGAGTAGGTTAAAAGATAATTTAGTTCAGTTCATATTAAATCATCCATAATAAATAATTATTTTTATAGAACTATCTTTATCAAATTCTTATTAAAGATTTTCAATTGCAAGTTAAAAAACTAGTCTCTATATATGAACATTAGTTTTAGCTTTCATTATTTTCTATATACTACAATAATAAAAGCTGAAATTTTATAATTAATTTCAATCATTGTAAAATAAAATATTAACTTTGTAGGTCAATTATAATTTATATAATGTTAATAGTATAAATATGAAGCAATTAAGAAATAGATTCGAAAAATACACAGAACCTCAGAAAGTAAAGGAACTAGGGATTTATCCTTATTTCCGTACTATCTGTAGTGACCAAGATACAGAGGTATTGATGGACGGTAGAAAGGTTTTAATGTTTGGATCTAATAGCTATCTTGGGCTTACTAATCATCCAAAAGTCATTGAAGCAGGAATTGAAGCTTTAAAGAAATATGGTTCAGGATGCGCTGGCTCTCCATTCTTAAATGGAACATTAGATATACACATAGAACTAGAAGAAAAACTGGCTGCCTTTGTAGGTAAAGAAAAAGCAATTGTTTTTTCAACAGGCTTTCATTCTAATATTGGAGTTATTCCAACAATAGTAGGTAGGGGAGACCATTTAATTTTAGATGAATTAGATCATGCCTCAATAATCGAAGGAAGAAGAATATCATACGCAAAGAACTATAAATTCAAACATAATGATATGAGTTCATTGGAGGATATTTTAAAAAAGATACCTTATGATGAAATCAAATTAATTGCTGTTGATGGAGTATATTCTATGGAAGGAGATATTGCAGATATACCAGGAATTAAGAAATTGGCTGAACAATATAATGCAGATATTTATGTTGATGAGGCTCACAGCTTAGGAGTCTTTGGAAAAGGGGGGAGAGGTATTTGCAACCATTTTGGATTAACTGAAGATGTTGATTTGATTATGGGAACATTTAGTAAGAGCTTAGCTGCAATTGGAGGTTTTATTGCAACAGATGCAGAGACCATTAATTACTTAAAACATAATTCAAGAACATATATTTTCTCTGCTTCAATTGCACCCTCAGCAACTGCAAGTGTTATTGCAGCAATAGATGTTATGATTCAAGAGCCTGAAAGAATAGCTCATCTATGGGATATAACTAATTACTCACTTAATGCATTTAGAAGCTTAGGCTTTGAGATAGGAAAGACACAATCTCCAATAATTCCACTTTATATTAGAGATACTCAGAAAACGTTTATGATTACAAAGGAACTCTATGATGCTGGAATATTTGTTAACCCTGTTATTCCACCAGCGTGTAGTGCTGACTCAACTCTAATACGTTTTTCTTTAATGGCAACACACACCCATGCACAGGTTGATATTGCTATAGATCAACTAACAAAAGTATTTAAGAAGTATGGCGTTATCAAATAACAAATAACATATCTGTAAATGGATAATTTAATTAGAATAGAAGAGGTAAAGGATAAAAAAGGATTCAATCAGTTTTTGAAATTTCCTTACAAACTTTTTAAGGACGATAAGATGTGGGTTCCTTCCTTAATAATGGATGAGAAAACTACATTCAATAAAAAGAAAAATCCAGCATTAGAATTTTGTGACCATAAGATATTCCTAGCCTATAGAGGTGAGGAGTTAGTTGGTAGAATAGTAGGAATACTAAATAATAAAGCTAATGAAATATGGAATCAAAAGAGGATGCGTTTTGGATGGTTCGATTATATTGATGACATAGAAGTTACTGAAGCTCTTCTAAAGGCTGTTGAAGATTGGTCTAAGGAAAAAGGTATGGATGAGGTTGTAGGTCCAATGGGCTTTACCGATATGGACAAAGAGGGTATGATGGTTGAGGGATTTGATGTCAATTGTCCAATAGCTTGTTATTATAACCCTTCTTACTATTCCCCTTTAATTGAAAAATTAGGTTATGTTAAGGAAGTGGATTGGGTACAATATGAAATACCTGCCAACCAACCAGTGCCTGAAAAGATAAGTAAGATAAATAATCTTATAAAAGCAAAATACAATTTAAAGATTGTTGAGGGCTTATCGAAGAAAGAAATAGTTAATCTTTATGGCAAAAAGATATTCCATGTAGTTAATAAATCATTTGCAGGACTTTTCGGATACGTTCCTCTTAACGATAGGCAAATTGATTTCTATATAAGTCAGTATTTTAGTTTTATTGAACCAAGATTAGTTTGTTTTATTGTTGATGAGAAAGATGATGTTGTGGCATTTGGTGTTTCTATGCCTTCTCTCTCTGATGCTCTAAGAAAAAGCAAAGGAAAGCTATTCCCTTTTGGATGGTATCACCTTCTAAAAGCCTTAAAGAATTACAGCTATATCGATTTATATATTAATGGAGTTGATCCAGATTGGCAAAACAAAGGAGTTCATTCCTTGTATTATGTTGAAATGAACAAACGTTATATTGAGTTGGGAGCTAAGATGGCAATTGCAAACCCACAGCTTGAATCAAATCAAGCATCTCAAATATGGGAAAAATACGAAAGCAGAATTGCAATTCGTAGAAGAGCCTATATCAAACAAATTTAAAGAAGAAAAATGCAAAAGGTTTTAGTTACAGGAGCAAGTGGTTTTATTGGGAGTAGCTTAGTTGATAGGCTGCTTCAAGAGGGTTATGATGTGACTGCTGGAATTAGAAAAACAAGCAGTAGGGAATACTTACAAGATAGTAGGATAAACTTTATAGACCTACCTTATAATAAACCTGAAGAGCTATCTGATATATTAAAGAAGGAAAACTTCTCAACCATATTTCATCTTGCAGGAATAACTAAGGCAAAAAAGCAATCAGACTTTGAAAGAATAAACTTTGGATATACCAAAACGCTAATAGATGCAATTAAAGGCTTAGACGTAAAACTTATATTCTTTAGTAGCTTTGCAGCATGTGGAGAGGGGGAAGAGATTAACTTTACTCCAAGAAAGGTTACAGATGAAAACACCCCCAATACTGGATATGGCAAAGCTAAACTTATGGCTGAAGAGTATCTAAGGGCAAATTTTGAAAATTATATCATTCTTAGACCAACTGGAGTTTATGGTGCACGTGAAACAGATTACTTTGTTTACTTCAAAACCCTTAATAATCACTTAGAACCATACCTTGGATACACTGCTCAACGCTTGACTTTTGTCCATATTGACGATTTAGTTGAAGTATGTATGCTTTCGATGAAGTCAGAAATTAAAGGAAGAACTTATTTTGTTAGTGATGGAAATGTTTACTTAGACACTGAATTTGCAAAAATAACAAAAGAAGTTTTAGGCAAAAGAACTATAAAGCTAAAATTTCCGTTATTTATTGTGTCTTGGATAAGTGGGTTTATGGAAGTCTTAGGTAAACTAACACAAAGGACATATACTCTAAACAAAGATAAGTACAATATCCTAAAAGCAAGGAATTGGAACTGCGATATTGACAACCTAAAACAAGACTTAGGCTTCCGACCACAAATAGACCTAAGAAAAGGAGTTGAGAAGACGATTAAGTGGTATAAGCAAGAGAAGAAGTTAAAGTAGAGAAAAGATTGAATGAAGGAGTGTAAGAGTGAAGACTAATGAAATAATAATATCGAAGTTAGATAAATTCATAAGAAAATATTATAAGAACAAGCTAATTAAAGGATTGTTATATTCAACATTCCTGCTTTTTAGCTTTTTTCTTATACTTAATACCCTTGAATACTTCAACTACCATTCCATAATAACCCGTTCAATACTTTTCTATTCCTATCTTCTAATTGCAATAGTAATACTTTACTTCTTTATAGCAATACCCCTTTTTAAGATATTCAGAATAACCAAAACAATATCCTATAAAGACGCAGCAGATATCATAGGCAAACACTTCCCAGAGGTTTCCGACAAACTCCTCAACCTACTCCAGCTCCAAGAGCTTTCATCTGAAAACGATTCACAGCTATTAGAAGCCAGCATTTCTCAAAAGACAAAAGAGCTAAGTCCTGTCCCTTTCTTAGGAGCCGTAGATATATCAAAGAACAAGAGATATATCAAATGGGTTTCAATTCCCTTAGGAATAATCCTACTATCTTTAATTTTCTTTCCAAGTTTCATAAAAGAGCCAACCTATAGATACATTAATCACGAAAAGTATTTTGAAGCCCCAGCGCCTTTCTCATATAAACTAATAAATAAGAGCTTAGAGACCCTCCAAAACGAAGATATAACAATAAGCGTTAAGATAGAGGGGGAGATGCTTGTTGATATGGTTAATATCGTTGTCAATAAACAAATATTCCAGATGAAGAAAGAGAAGAAAGATATATTCTCTTATACCATCAAACAAATACAAAACACAAGTTCTTTCCACTTTGAGGCGGCAAGCATAGTAAGTAAGGACTATAAGATAGAAGTACTGCCAAAGCCAATCCTTTTAGACCTACAAGCCGTTATCACATTCCCATCCTATACCAAGCTAAAAGAAGAGTCATATACAAATATCAGCAATTTCTCTATTCCAAAAGGAAGCATAGTTAGTTGGAAGGCGGTAACGAGAGATACCAAGAAATTTATTTTTAATTATAACGGCATGCAAGATGTTTTCACCCCAAGCAAGGAAGGAAGATTGTCGTTCTCCAAAACCATACTAAGCGATTTAAGCTATCAAATCCTAACCAAGAACAATTATACCACATTTACCGATTCCCTCCAATTTTCAATATCTATTATCCCTGACCTAAGCCCTCAAATAGCAGTCATAGAGCAAAGGGATAGCATAACTAGCGAAAGAGTATATTTTAGAGGACAAATAAAGGACGATTATGGGTTTTCCAAATTAGAATTCCATATTGAGACATATAGGAAAGACCAAGACGCAAAAACAATAAGAAAAGAACAAGTTACATTCTCCAAAAACGAAAATGCACAAGAGTTCTATTTCTCCTACGATTTATCAAGTCAAGACCTTAATCCAGGAGATAGGGTAGTCTATTATTTTGAAGTTTGGGATAATGATGGGATTGATGGAGCGAAATCAGCCCGATCAACAAGTTTCTCAATAGAACTACCAACAATGGAAGAGATTGATAAGAAACAAGAAAAGACAAGCTCAGACATCAAAAGGGAAACAGACCAATCCCTTGCGGACTTAAAGAAAATTCAAGAAGAGATTAAGCAACTAAATAAGAAAATGCTTGAAAAGAAAGAATTGGACTGGCAAGACAAGAAACAAATACAAGAACTAAAACAAAAACAAGAGAAAATAAAGTCCACATTAGAGCAGATAAGCAAGAAAATCAAAGAAAATAATAGCTTAGATAATAAATACAAAAAACAATCCGAAGAAATTCTTAAGAAACAACAAGAATTGGAAAAACTATTCCAAGAAGTAGCAAAAGATATGTTTGACGAAATCAATAAAATGATGAAAGAAAACATAAAGAAAGAAGACCTCAAAGACGCCTTAGATAAGATAAAGATGAACAATGAGGACTTGGAAAAGCAATTGGATAGAAACCTTGAGATGTTTAAGCGGTTGGAAGTAGAGAAGAAGCTCGAAGAAACCATAGATAAGCTAAGAGAAACTGCAAAAGAGCAGAAGGAATTGTCCCAAGAGACTAAAAAGAACCCTAAAGACAACGAAAAATTACAAGAAAAGCAAGAAGAGCTTAATAAATCATTTGAAAAAATAAAGAAAGACCTACAAGAGGTAGAGAAGAAAGCCGCAGGACTTGAAGAGCCGCAAGATATAAAAAGAGATAAGGAAAAAGAAAACTCCATATCTAAGGAGCAATCAAAGGCAAAGCAAGAAATGGAGCAGAAAAAGAATAAAGAAGCTGCCAAGAGCCAAGAATCAGCCGCAGAAAAGATGGATGAAATGGCAGATTCCTTAGAAGAGCAGCAAAAGGAGAATGAAGAAGAGCAGTTAGCAGAAGATATTCAAGAGGTAAGACAGATTCTGAAAAACCTTGTCAAGATATCCTTTAACCAAGAGGCAATAATGCAAAAGGTGAGAGAGACATCCGTAACAGACCCTTCATACCAAGGACTAATCAATACTCAAAACAAAATCAAGAATGATATGAAGATGATTTCTGATAGTTTATATGCAATGAGTAAGAGGCAACCCCAAATAAGCAGGGCAATAAATAAAGAACTCACTGCAATAGACAATCAAATCAATAACTCCTTAGAAAAGCTCCTACAATATAATCAAAGCATATACGGTTCGTTCAAAAACACCCAATCAACAGCTTCCCAACAATATGCAATGACTTCGATGAATAATCTTGCACTAATGCTAGCCGAAAGCCTTAATAATATGCAGCAAGACATGAAATCCAAGTCAGATAGCAAGTCTAAGTCAAAGGGAAAACCAAAAAGCCAATGCGATAAGCCAGGACAGTCAGGTAAGAAGAACCCTAAAAACATGAGAGAGCTACAAGACGCCCTTAATAAAGAGATGGAAAGATTGAAGAAAGAACTTGAGGGAAAAGAAAAAGGTAAGAGTGGAAAACCAAAGATAGGAGAGAACGGACAAATGAATGAAGAGCTGGCAAGGATGGCTGCTCAGCAAGAGATGATACGCAAGATGATGCAGGAATATGCAGAAGAATTAAAGCAAGAAGGAGGACAGGCAACAGGCGAATTAGATAATTTAATGCGTCAAATGGAACAAACTGAAACGGATATCGTAAACAAAATTATCAATCAGCAGACCATCAATCGTCAAAACAATATTCTAACAAGAATGTTGCAACACGAGAAGGCTCAAAAGAAGCAAGAACAAGAGCAGAGAAGGGAATCTACTGAGGGGAAGGACATGTTTGATAAATCTAATAACCAGTTTATTGAATTCAATAAACTAAAAAATCGAGAGTTAGAACTATTCAAGCAAATCCCTCCAATATTTTCTCCCTACTATAAGGAGAAAGTAAATGATTTTTTTATTAATTTGAAAGTTGAAACAAAAGAATAAACTCAATGAAACAAAACTACGATACTGTCGAGTTAAGTGCAGATAAAACCCAAAGAATAAAAGCTCAGGCTTTAGTTGAAGAGATATGCGATAGATTTAATTTGCATAACTATTTTGGAATACTTTCTGTTGTGATAGATGAAGCAATGGACATAATATACAGCAATACAGAGCTAAGCCCTGAATTCAAGTCCGACTTTATCTTTGAACAGTGTGTCAATGGAGTGTGTTTCACCTTCAAATCCAATGAAGAGGTCTTCACAGCAGTTTCCGAGCTAATTGAAATGCTGAGCAATGAATACAATATCTTAGATCAGGGTAAGACCTTGGAGCTAATATTTTATGTAAATGGCATAGACGAAGATAATCTCAAGACAAGGCAAAATCATTTCAAAGTATTTTTCAAGTCAAAAGCCCTATCCGCAGAAATCCCAAGCGACTTACACAAAAACGAACTATAATAAAAACAATCCGTCCTTAATCAAGTTGACGGATTTTTTTATAACCAATAATTCCTAACTTAATTCACCTGTTTTAAGTTAGGAATTTCTCGTTTTTTCCTTCAAAATACACCCCCAAAACCAAGAGCTAAACAACTGATTTAAAGAGCCAAACTTTTTAATCAAAGAAAGGAACTCGTGACATACCCATGTCGCACTCGCTGACATGGGTATGTCACACTTCCTCACATGGGTATGTCAGCACCCGTGACATGGGTATGTGAGCAATGCTGACATGGGTATGTCAGCGAGTGTGACATGGGCATGTCACGAGATTGAAACAAAGAAAGAAAAGTTTGGAACAAAGACTTAGGTTTTGAGAATAGAGAATGAGGGCTTCAATCTCAAGAAATCGGGGTTTAATGTCAAGAAATCGGGTTTTAATTTAAAGAAAGAGTTTTTTGGAATAAAGATATGATTTATAATTAGTTTCCTTGATATCAATCTCTGTTAAAAAACCAAAAAGAATATGATTATTTGTTAAAATTCCTTGCATATTTCAATGAAATGAAGTATTATTGCATATTGTTTATGTAATGAACAAGGATATTTAAGAGTTAAACCCTTTAGTTTCAATCTAATAATTCTAATTATTATCTGAATATCCTATAATTGCAAAAGCGTTAAAATAGTGTCTTATGCTTTGCTTAAAATTATTTAGTAGAACTTTATTATACATAATTATTTGTAATATCTCTATTGCTTAAGTAAAGTAGTATTTATTAATCAATTAACAATATATTAAACCATGGATATAAAAATTTATAATTCAGAAAACAAGCCTAATAATGATGAAAAACAAGAGATAATCGACTTTCTCTTTAAAAATCTTGATGAGTTTGGTGACGATAGAGAAGATATTGCAAAATGTATTGACTATGCCTTAAAGGAAATGATTGGTTTTGGGGGGTTTGTCCTTGTAGCGCTTGAAGGAGATACTCTTTCTTCTGTCGTGGTTGTCAATAAAACGGGTATGAATGGGTTTATTCCTGAAAATATCTTTGTCTACATTGCAACCCATAGGGATATGAGAGGTAGGGGTATAGGTAGTAAATTAATTAGTAAGGCACTCGAAATGTCAGAGGGTTCAGTGGCTTTGCATGTTGAGCCAAATAACCCTGCGAAACTCTTATACGAAAAATTAGGTTTCACAAATAAGTATCTTGAGATGAGGTATATTAAAAAATAAATAAGATGACATATATTAATCTTGATAGAGAAAAGTTAAGATATAATTTTAATTACCTCAATAACCTTTTCAGAGAGAAAGATATTGAGTGGTCGATTGTTTCAAAGCTGCTTTGTGGTGATAGGGATTACTTAGAAGAAATTCTATCTTATGATATAAACCAGATATGTGATTCAAGGATATATAATTTGAAGAGGATTAAGAAAATAAGACCTGATATTGAGACCGTATTTATTAAACCCCCTGCAAAGTACACAATAAAGAATGTGGTAATGTATGCTGATATTTCTATGAATACTGAAATTGAAACCATAAAACTATTATCCCTTGAGGCTAAAGCTCAAAACAAGGTTCACAAGATTATCATTATGATAGAGCTTGGGGAGTTGAGAGAGGGCATAATGAGGGATAGTATAATGGACTTTTACTCCAGTATATTTGAACTTGAAAACATAGAAGTGGTTGGTATAGGTGCAAATCTTTCTTGCCTTTATGGAATTTTGCCAAACCACGATAAGTTAATCCAACTAATACTTTATAAACAATTAATTGAGGCTAAATTCCAGAAAGAGATAAAATATGTTTCGGGAGGCTCATCTGTAACCATTCCTCTTATATATCAAAACCTGCTACCTAAGGGAGTAAATCATTTTAGGGTGGGAGAGACCTTGTTTTTAGGGACTGACGTCTATAATGATACTAATCTAAAAGATTTAAAAACAGATATATTTCTACTCTATTCAGAAATCATTGAGTTAATTGAAAAACCTGTTGTTCCTATGGGTGAAATGGGTACTAATGTAGAGGGTCACTCTCCTGTTTTTGACCAAAATCTAATAGGGGAAACCTCTTATAGAGCAATAATTGACGTTGGGCTATTGGATGTTGACTCAGCCCACATTGAGACTATGGATAAGGATATTACAATAGTTGGATCAAGTTCTGACATGTTTGTGATTGACCTTGGCGATAACAAGAAAGGATATAAGGTTGGTGATGAAATTGCGTTTAGATTGAACTATATTGGCATTCTAAGGGTGCTTCACTCAAGGTATATTGAAAATAGGATATCTTAAAACTCCTTATAGATTCAAATAACTAAGGCTTTTAGTCTTGTTTTCTATATATGTATTCGTTAGAACATACATTATTGCAAAGAAATACGCACCCATACTTCTGTCAAGCATAGATTCAAAAAGGAAACTAAAACCAATGATAAGATAAATGGTTAAGAGGTAGTATTCTTTGTTATTTACTATCTTAATTATTGGGAGAATAAACATTAGGATTAGAATTATAAGTCCTATAACGCCTAATGCAATTGTTGTTTGTATGTATTGGTTGTGAGCATTCAAATAAGAATAAAACTTAACATGGCTTTCTTCATATAGATTATCAAGGCTTTGTTTAACATCTCCTGTTCCCTGACCAAATATTGGCTTTTCTAAGATTAGCTTTAAGCTACTGCCATATATAAACTTTCTTTGGCTCATGCTGCTTTCCCCATAATTTTTAGTCTGAGTCTCTGTCAAGCTTGTAATTGCAATATTATTTCTTTTATTTAGGGAGTCCAAACTAAATATTCCTATATAGGCTATTGCAATTGAAAGAAGTATGATGATGGATTGTATTCTCTTTTTCCTAGCAAAGAACATATTATGTATTATCCAAATATATGCAATACTCATAACCATAAACCCACTTTTAGAGTTTAGCATTAAAATAAAGAATGTTATAAGGGATGAAACAATTATTTTGATTGCTCTAACTGAATTTCCTTTTATATTATACATTTGTTCGAGTGGAAGGATATATATTAAGATTAAGCCCACTGAGGCAAACATTGCAAGATAGGAAGGATGAAGTGAGGCGCTAAGACTTGTGTATGTTATTTCTGAAATGATTGGATTAGAATTTGTAATGGCTCTAATTATTCCATAACCAAAGCAGTAGAATATATTTATTAAAAGTCCAATAATTATTACGACAGAGTATTTGAATAAATAGTCCTTTGTTAGAAATTTTGGGGGAAGGAATAGGAAAAGGATTGGTAGTATAAGAATTGGTAGCTTTATTTGTAGGTCGAAAAGTGCCTCATTCCTATCAGATGAATAGAAAATACCAATCACATGAAGGGCATAGAAAAGAATAGGTAGGAGGAATGATTTTCTTAGATTAGGCTTGGGAGAATATGTTTTTGAAATAAAGGAAGTAATTAGCAGCAAGGCAAGTATGGTAAGTGATAAACTCTTGAATAGGGGAGGAAGATAGATGGATAAACAAATAAATAATATGGATAAAAGAATGGATTGGTCAAATATATTTTTAGTTTTATCTTTCATTGAAAAGAATTTATCAAATAATAATTGAAATGAATTAATTGCAAATGTACACATTTTGAATATTATTTGTACATTTGTAAGTTGAAATAACATATATTCAATATATAATGAAAAAGGTTAGTTTACTTATTCCTGCATATAACGAAGAGCAAGTCCTTAATCTTCTATACCAAAGGATAAAATCAATTATAGATAGCATTCCGCAGTATGATTGGGAGATATTATTTGTTAATGATGGAAGCAAGGACAATACTTTAGCTGTTTTATATAGCCTTAGAGCACAAGACAAGAGGATAAACATATTAGACCTTTCAAGAAACTACGGTAAGGAAGTTGCTATGCTTGCGGGCTTTGACTATGTTAGGGGAGATGCAGTTATTATCTTAGATGCTGACTTGCAAGACCCACCTGAGCTAATTCCTCAAATGTTAGAACATTGGGAAGAGGGCTATGATGATGTTTATGCAAAGAGAAGGACAAGGAAGGGTGAGAGCTTTTTTAAGAAAAAGACAGCAAAATGGTTCTATAGTATCTTGCAAAAGAGTACTAAGATACCAATACAATTAGATACTGGCGACTTCCGTTTGTTAGATAGAACCTGTGTTGATGCTCTTAGAAAGATTAGAGAGTCCAACAGATATACAAAAGGGATGTTTAGTTGGATTGGATACAATAAGAAAGAAGTTCTTTTTGATAGAGAGGCAAGAGCTGCTGGAGAAACAAAGTGGAATTATTTTAAGTTATTCTCTCTTGCAATTGAGGGCATAACATCTTTCACTACAAGACCTTTGCGTATATCAACAATCTTTGGAGGAATGGTTTCTCTCTCCTCTTTCGTATATGCAATCTTTATGTTATACGATACCTTTATGAATGGAAATGATGTTAAAGGTTATCCTTCTTTGCTTGTAATAATTCTTTTCTTGGGAGGTATTCAATTATTATCCTTAGGCATAATGGGAGAGTATATTGCAAGAATATTTATTGAAACAAAAAACCGTCCCACATATTTTGCAAGAACATTTAATGGAGAAAAACTAAGTAATCATGATTCAAATTAAATCACAAGACATTAAAAAGAATATTTGGCAATATCTCTTTTACATTATTGCAGGCATATCATTAATTTCGATGATATTTGCAAGCCAAGATGCAGGAATTTCAGGAGATGAGTTCTTCCATACCGAGCATGCTGAACATGTCTTTAACTTCTATAAAACTGGAGGACAAGATACGCTTGCAACAACAGTAACAGATAATAATAACCTTCCACTCTATGGTCAGTTAATTGATAATATAGCTCATGGAATTGGCTTATTGTTTAATGTTGATGACTATATGGCATTGCGTCATGGCTTAAATTCAATCGTTGGATTCTTAGCAATTCTATTTGTTGGGCTATTCGTTAAACGTGTTGCTGGTTGGAGGGCAGGAGTGTTTTCGTTAGTCCTTATGCTTGTTTCTCCTCGTTTCATTGGGCATTCATTCAATAACCTTAAAGATATACCTTTTGCAGCCGCATCAATGATGTCTATTTATTATATAGTCAAGTTTCTTGATGAACTGCCAAAAAGCAAGTAT
>Ga0265294_10000357_pt1 | contig 60717 bp, 63 predicted proteins | sample MunlanPumphouse3_FD_192504 | JGI IMG/M metagenome (GOLD analysis project Ga0265294, IMG submission 192504) | Groundwater microbial communities from a municipal landfill in Southern Ontario, Canada - Pumphouse #3 | ecosystem: Environmental > Aquatic > Deep subsurface > Groundwater | place... | reverse complement strand
GCTGTCACTGCCCAAAGCAGGCGTATATCACGATAAATGAAGGTTGCATCTTTTCATGCAGATACTGCAGTGTTCCAAACCAGGAAAAACACATAAAAACCCCGGATGAAATCATTTCTCTTATCAAAGATGCCTGTTCCCGGGATACGATCGAATGCATCTCTCTTACGAGCGGCGTTGTCGGGACGATGAACGAGGAGGATGCACGCCTCTTTACGATTCTCGAAAAGATCCGCGTTTTTGATCTGCCGATCGGCGTTTCGGTGTATCCGACTCCCGGGCTTTCCAAAAGACTCTTCGAGCTTGGGGTTTCTGAGGTGAAGTTCAATCTTGAGACCGCGACTGAGAAATTATTTGCCGAGATGTGTCCCGGCCTTGACTGGGAGGAGGTATGGGCCGCCCTCAAGGAAGCCGTTGGCGTGTTTGGAAAAAACTGCGTGTATACCAACATCATTCTGGGTCTTGGTGAGTCAAAAGACGAGATGAAACAGTGCATCAGGCAGTGTCTCGAAAACGGGATCATTCCGATCATCCGGCCCCTGACCCCGTCGGCCGATCTTTCGGATTTTACCCGGCCTTCTGCCGGGACGACCCTCGAGATCGCCGAATATCTCAGGGAACAACTTCCGCGTTTCGGTCTCGACCCGACAGAAGCCAAAACCATGTGCGCAAAATGTATGGGCTGCGATCTCACTCCGATGACCGATCTGCCTGCAGGAGTGAGAACATGAAGGCGGAAGATGCTTTTGCCTCCGCTGTTTTACACGGATCCGATGTATGCTTCGCGGTCCCGGGTTATCCGGTCACGGATCTTGCGGAAAAATGCGGGGCGGAATACACGCTCAACGAAAAGATCGCTCTTGAGTATGCTCTCGGGATGTCTCTTTCCGGGAAAAGAGCAGTGGTCATCGTCAAAAATGCCGGCATGAACACCCTTTCCGATCCGCTGGTCTCAGCGACCTATCAGGGGCTTAAGGCGGGTGTCGTGATCATCGCAGGCGACGATACCGAGGTTCGCGGATCCCAGACCAGGCAGGATTCACGAAAGTACGGGGATGTTGCCTCGGTCCCGGTCCTTGAACCAACTTCTGACGATCTTTGTTCTTCGGTCGAAGCAGCGATGCAGAGCTCGGAAACCTACTCGCGGGTCGCGATCATCCGGGTCACTCCGGCGGTTTTGGATGCCGAAATTTCGGATGTTTCCCTTCCTGAACGAAGAGACGGATCCGGGATAGTATTCGCGGATGATCTGACGATGAAAGGGCGCTGTGAATACGCAGAAACCATCACCGCTGTTATGAAGCAGAAGCTGATTCGGGAAAATACCGTTCCCGAGACGTTCGCTTCCCGGGGTCATTACCGGACGCTCTGCAGGAATTGTCCGTACAAGCCGCTGTTTTCCATTCTGAAAAACACGTTTTCGAAGAATAATACTGCTGCGATCTGCGATACCGGCTGTTCGCTTCTTTCGAAGAACCCGCCGTTTTGTTTTTCTCATGCAAACTATGGGCTTGGATCTTCGCCGGCGGTTGCTGCAAAGAGCACGAAGATCGCCCTCATGGGTGATTATGCGGTTTTGCACTCCGGGCTGAATGCTCTCATCGATATGTACGAAAAGCACGGCTCTCTGTTCTGCATTATTTTGAAAAACAGAAAACTGGGCATGACCGGCGGTCAGGACTGCCCGGATATTCTGCCCTATCTGGCCCGGTTTACCCCCACGGTCGTTTCGGCCGCTGATCCCCGTCTTGAAGAGCTGATCGAAAAAGGAGTTACTGAAAAAACCGGCCTTGGAATTCTGGTCGTTGAAGGGGAATGCCCCTCTGGAGAAAATCATGAAACCATTGAATGTTGAAATATGCGATGTAACGCTCAGGGATGGTGAACAGACGCCTGGGGTGTCTTTCACCTGTGAAGAAAAACAGGATATCGCCCAGCGCCTTTCAGATATCGGGATCGATATCATCGAAGCAGGATTTCCAAGCGTATCCGAGTACGAAAAGCGCAGCGTGCGGTCCATCGTCGAGATGGACCTGCCGTCGGAGATATGCTGTTTATCCCGCTGTGTTCAAAGCGACATCGACGCGGCGATAGACTGCGGTGTCGATCTTGTCAGTCTGTTTTTCGCGACATCGGATCTGCATCTCCGTATAAAATACAAAAAGACCCGGGAAGAGATGCTCGATCTTGCTCTTGGCATGCTCGATTATGCCCTCGATCACGGGATAAAGGTCAGATTCTCCGCCGAGGACGCGTCGAGAACGGACACGGCATTTCTGAAAGAGATGTATGCGAAAGGAGCTGAACGGGGAGCTTCCTACAGCAGTTATGCCGATACGGTCGGCTGTATGACGCCTCTTTCCATGTATGAGACCGTGCTTGAACTAAACGAGGGATTGAAAAATTCTCTGTGTGTTCACTGTCATAATGACATGGGTTTTGCGAGTGCCAACACGTTTTCCGCAGCCCAGGCAGGAGCATTCCAGCTTCATACGACCGTAAACGGGATCGGCGAACGGTGCGGAAACGCCTCTCTTGAAGAGGTTCTCGTCGCACTCAGGATGCAGGGCGGGGTCGACCGGTATGATCTCTCTGCTCTTCAGACTCTTTCGAGGACCGTGGAAACCTATTCCGGGATAAAAATCGCAAAGACAAAACCGGTTGTGGGCGAACATGCCTTCTGTCATGAAAGCGGGATCCACATCGCCGCGTTGATTCAGGACAGAAATACCTACGAGTATTATCCGCCGGAGATGGTCGGGGCCGAGCAGAAGTTCATTCTCGGCAAACATACTGGAAGAAAAGGACTCGAGTATATTCTGACGACCCTTGGATACAGCCCGGTCCCAGGAGAGGTCGATGTAATTCTGGAACGGATCAAATCGATCAGCGAGACAAAGCAGAGCATCACTCAGGATGTTCTTCTCTCGGTAATTTCCGAGGCCAGACAGGAAACTGAATTGAAAAAGGCATCGGGTTTTGATAAAGCCAGGACGGGATGAAGATGGTAGGAACACTTTCCGAACGTATCCTCGGGTCTGCCGAAGGAACGTATGTTGACCGGATGGTCGATCGGGCTTTTGCCCACGACGGGACTGGTGCTCAGGCATTGGTCGCTTTCGAAAATTTCCGGATACCAGGCAAGTCTGTTGTCAATCCTGAAAAATTATCTATAATATATGATCACATCTCGCCGGCGAACAACTCGGTCACGGCCGATCTTCAGGGAGATCTTCGGAAGTTCTCGCGAGAGAATCGGATGCATTTTCACGAGGTCGGCTGCGGGATCTGTCATCAGATAATGAGCGAAGGAGTCTGTCTTCCGGGCGAGATCGTTGTCGGGGCGGATTCGCATTCATGCACGCTTGGGGCACTCGGCGCATTTTCAACCGGTGTCGGAGCAACCGATATGGCGGGCATTTGGGCAACCGGCGGGACCTGGTTTAGAGTTCCCGAGTCGATAGGTATTGTGCTCTCCGGCAAACTTTCCGGCCATGCCGAACCCAAGGACGTCGCTCTATCTTATGTAAAGGCGCTTGGCATGGACGGCGGGACCTACAAAGCTCTGGAGTTTATCGGCGACGGGACCGCCGGCATGCCGGTCGAAGGAAGGCTGACGTTATCTAACATGGCGGTCGAGACCGGTGCGAAGACCGGATTATTCTACGCGGATCCTCTTACCCGTGAACATCTGATGACCTACGGGGCGGATGAGAAAAGAATTTCTCTGCAGAAACCCGAAGACTGCAGTTATGAATCCGAGATCTGCCTCGATCTCGATAATATTGAACCGCTTCTTGCCGTACCTCACCGGGTCGATAATGCCGAACCGGTTACCCGGTATTCGGGGACTTCGATCGATCAGGTGTTCGTCGGCACGTGTACGAACGGCCGTTTTGAGGATCTCAAACGGTTCGCTGATATCGTCAAAGGCCAAAAAGTCGCTGTACGAACGATCGTGACTCCTGCTTCGAAGGATGCGTATGCAAAAGCTCTCTCGACAGGTGTTTTGTCCGACATCCTTGAAGCGGGCTGCGTTATCTGTCCGCCGGGATGCGGACCGTGTCTCGGGGCACATATGGGTGTCCTTGGTGAAGGTGAGGTTGGTCTTTCCACAGCGAACCGGAATTTCAGGAACCGGATGGGTGTCGGAGCCGAATATTATCTCTGTTCTCCTTCGACTGCCGCAGTCAGCGCCCTTTACGGGGAGATCAGATCGCCTGATGAGTGGGATGGAGGGATGACCCGATGATCATTTCCGGCCATGCCGTTGTGATCGGCGATGATGTTGATACCGACATGATCATCGCCGGCCGTTATCTTCGGACGACGGATCGTTCGATCTGGGTGGAGCATGCCTTTGAGGATTACGATCAACGTCTTGCCGGACGACTGAACGGCTCGGTTCTGGTTGCCGGAAAAAATATCGGCTGCGGTTCATCCCGCGAACAGGCGGCAGCAGCTCTCAAAGAAGCAGGGGTACGTGCCGTCGTGGCTCCGTCGTTTGCGAGAATCTTTTTCCGAAACTGTGTGAATCTCGGACTGTATGTTTTCGAAGCGGATGTTGTATGTGAGAATGGCGATCTCATCTCTTTTGACACCGATGAATCGTATGTCAAAACATCGGATGCCGTTTATCAGGCAAAACCTCTCTCCAGCCGGATGAAGGAGATCCTGTATGCCGGCGGTCTGAATGCCTATCTTTCCGGGTCTGGTGAACCATGAGCCATCGTATCGCTGTAGTGGAAGGGGATGGTATCGGGCCCGAGGTTATCCCCGAGGCACGAAAGATCCTTGAGCATTTTCTCACCGATGCGGATTTTTTTGAGGTCGAACTCGGTCTTGCCAAATGGGAGAAGACGGGGTCTGCCTGTTCCCCGGATGACATTCGTGAGCTGAAGGGAGCCGACGCGATTATATTTGGGGCTGTGACGACACCTCCGGATCCGGATTACCGGAGCGTTCTTCTGCAGATCAGGCATGAACTCGATCTGTATGCGAATCTTCGGCCGATCCGATCCCTGCAGTCATCCGGCGACGGATCCTCCGTCGATATGATGATCGTGCGGGAGAATACCGAGGGACTTTATTCGGGGATCGAGGAGATCGGGACCGAGAGGTCGACGACCCTTCGCGTGGTGACGAAGGCCGGATCCAGGCGGATCGCCGAGAAAGCCTGCTCTCTTGTTCTGGAACGAGATCGGAATCATCCGCTCGTTATCGGTTACAAAGGCAATGTTCTGAAATCCGATCTGCTTTTCAGAGACACGTGTCAGGAGACCGCAGAGGCATACGGAATAAAAACACAAGCTGTGTTTATCGATGCTTTGTGTCTGGATGTTTTACAGCATCCAAATAAGTATGATGTGATCGTTACGACAAACATGTTCGGCGATATCTTAAGCGATGTCTGCGGGTATCTCACCGGGGGTCTTGGGATGCTTCCAAGCGCGAACATAGGGGAAAAATATGCATTTTTCGAGCCGGTCCACGGAAGCGCTCCGGACATTGCCGGCAAGGGTATCGCAAATCCCGTTGCTGCGATCCGGAGTGCAGCGATGATGATTGAACATTTCGGGATGAAGGATGAGGCCTGTCTCGTCGAAGAATCAATATCCAGTCTGATCAGCCGCGGCATATCTACACCTGATCTTGGAGGCATGGCCTCAACGTCAGAGTTTGGCAGCCGTTTGGTTGACGCTGTCAGTAAAAAAGAATAGAGAGGAATAGAGAGGGTACTGGTAGTTTGTATCAGGCTTTCTCTCCGTACAAGCCGGCAGCTTCCACTCCGCCGTCTGCCCAGAGCAGTGCTCCAAGAGCCCCTATCCTTCCTTTTCCGTTTGCACTGTCGATAAAGGTGATGCCGAGTTTTTCCGCCTCGTTCACGGCCTCTTCACGTGTCAGGAGTTCGGTCTTGACCCGCTTTGCATATGCCGAGTCCGGAAGACGAATGCCGGCAAAGTAGCAGATCCCGGTCGTTTTGCTCATCGTTCTTTCTTCGACGAATGCTTTGACAAAGGCGATAAGTTCATCCTTCTTCTCAGGCTTTACCGCAAACGTGATCACTGAACCGGTACAGTTGGTGGTCTTTTCCGGAGCTTTCGGGTTGAGCTGGATGATCCGCATGCCAAGGAAGGTGGCCCCTTCAATAGAACAGGCTTCGCCGCACTTCAAAGCAAGGACCCAGGTTGCTCCTCCCTCTTTCGTATCAGTATCATCTATGCCGAAGGTGATCTTTTCATACTTCGGGAGAATGATCGTGCTTCTGCAGATACGTGCACCGCCGACTTTCAGATCTTCTTCACTGGCATATTCCGTTCTGAGGACGCCAGGCGCCTGGGATAAGCATGCAGCGACCCCAACACCGGCCCCGGCCGCTCCTGCCCAGGAGGTTCGTACTTCAGTTCCCTCTACAACTACGGCTTCAAGTGCCTGGCCGCCGAGTTCCGTATCGGAGGGCCCAAAGCTGACGGGATAGGAACCGATTTTTGCGATCATCGTCATTGAGGTCCCTTCGGTTTTTGCTGAGATCAGGGCGCCTTTTGCTCTTCTTCGGTTCATGTGGTCCCATTCGATCGGGCCTCTTGCATGACATTGTTCATGGATCTCGACAATGCCGTTTTTCTCATCGGTCATCACAAGGAGCCGGTGACAGAACATCGGTCCAAACTTTTCTTTGATCTGATCTGGGGTTAATGTGAGAGTCATATTTTTGATACCGGAAATTTCGTTAACAGAAAGATCGGTCGTGGGAGTATAAGAGATGTTCGATGCGACAGTTTTTTTAACAACCCACCGTTATTCTCATGATTCAAGTAAACAAACATGATTGATATCCTGTCAGCTTTAATCAGATTCCAAACATCCGGGCCTTTTGGAAAAACGCGCACAAATTGGGTTTTCATTCAAAATACGCTTAAATTTTGGATTGATTGCTTAACCCTCTTTAATTTGAAGGGATATCCGCGGGAGTTATTTCGATCAATACTCGTGGGTTATTTCATCCATACTATGTTAACAATATATTATTAGTAAATCATAGTATTTTATTGTTGGAAATCTAAGCTCAAATTGAGCTTCTTTCTATTGAGAACCTTTATCTATCATCTTACTCAACCATATCAGTAATCGATTTCGATCGATATAGGCTGGTGCATATAAGCAATGGCATTTGCAATGCATATTAACATGGAGCGATGTACCGGTTGTAACAATTGTGTGGTCGCATGTCCCGTGAACGCACTCGAGCTCAACACAGTAGATCCGGCAACGACCGACAAGATCTACCTCGTCGTTGACGGCAAGGCTAAAATCCTTGACGTGAAACACGAGCTCTGTGCGGGCTGCGGTGTGTGTGTAGAAGCATGTCCGTACAACGTTATTCGACTGGTAGGACCGCAGGAAGGAGCGCCTGCAGCGAAAGCTGTAGTTGGAGCTCACCACTAAAAAAATTGGAGAGGATTAATACATGGCAATGAGCACAATGTATCCAAAATTCTCCACGAAGACTGATGGAGACAACATCATTATGGAGCAGAAGCTCCTCGCGAAAGTCTCCCACCTCGTGTTGAAAAAGAATGTATGTACCGGGTGCGGTATTTGTTCTGAAGCATGTCCAAAAGAGGCAATCGTCCTTGGGCTTGTCGGAGCAGTCCGCCGTGGTGCAGTGACTACCGAAGCACCGATCTCAGTAGATCCGGCAAAGTGTTCTTACTGTGGTGTGTGTGTAATTTTATGTCCGTTCAATGCTCTTGGTTTAGAGGTTGACGGCGAACCGAGTCTGCCTATCCTTGAACAGGAAGGTTTCCCGCAGTATGATATTACTGCCGAAATTGACGAGTCCAAGTGTAACCGCTGTACTATCTGTCATGAGGTCTGTCCAAACGATGCAATCATCCGTGATGTTCCGACCTTTGAAGGTGTGGATGCCGCAGATGGTGCGAAGCGTCAGGCAGCTCTTACCGGAAAGACGACCTTTGTGGTCGACAAGGAAAAGTGTACAGTCTGTGGTATCTGTGCGGCACTATGTCCGGCACTTTCCGTAGACCGTATTCCATTCTATGCTGAGACGGCCAAATCTCTCGGAGATATCGTCTGGGATGAAAAACTCTGTAACGCTTGTCAGGTCTGTGCACTTGCATGTCCGACTGAGGCAATAAAGGTTGAGCGCGCTGTTGAGTCCAACAAACTTCCAGGCAAAGTAACCATCGATGTTGAAAACTGCTGCACCTGTTCATGGTGTGAGAAGACCTGCCCAACCGAGGCAGTCACCATCAAGAAGTTCTTCGATGGAGAAATCAGCTTCAACGCAGAAAAATGCCCTGCCGGCTGTTCGACCTGTGTTGAAGTCTGCCCGTGCAATGCGATTTATCTTCCGTCTCCCGCTTCTGCTGTCGGCATGAAGAAACAGAAGGAGGCAGTAATTGCCGTCAACAAGGATCTCTGTATTTTCTGCGGCGCCTGTGTCAATGCATGTCCGTCAGAAGATGTTATCAGACTCAAGAGAACTGAAATCAGAGTCAAAGGACCTGAAACCGACCTCTTCAAGAAGATCGCAGAAAAACTCTACGTCCCCAGAACCTCAAAAGTACGTGAGACTTCCGGTCACGTTGAAGTAAAAAAAGTGGAGTGAACAAATATGACTAGTGCAAAAGCATACAAAGATGCTGCCCTTGCAGCACGTCTCACTGACAGGTATTACCGTCCAAGTCAGGACTCAGACCCGTCGTTCACTGCCGAAGTCGAAAAGATCGGTGGAACTGAAGCCCACATCTGTTTCCAGTGCGGAACCTGTACTGGTTCCTGTCCGTCAGGTGCAAGAAGCAGCTACCGTATCAGAAATTTCATGCGCAGAGTCAATCTCGGTATGAGAGATGTCTGTCTGAACGACCCGGATCTCTGGCTGTGTACGACCTGTTATACCTGCTCGGACCGCTGTCCAAGAGACCTCATTCCGACCGATGTCATCATGGCAATGAGAAATATTGCAGCAAGACAGGGAATCGTCCCGAAAAACTTCCTTGCAACGGTTAACTTCATCTACAACACCGGTCACGGTGTTCCAAACAGTGATGCAAACCGTGCAGCCCGTGTCAAGTTAGGTCTTGAAGCAGAACCGGAAACAACCTCCAAATACCCCGAATATATCCCGGCAATCCGTAAGATTCTCGAGGCATATGGAACCAAACAGCTTGCAGACAAAGTTCTTGCGGAGGGTCAGTAAATTATGTCACACGAGACACACAAATACGCATTCTTCCTTGGATGCATTGCTCCGAACCGGTATCCGGGCATCGAGGCCTCTGCAATCCGTACTGGTAAGAACCTTGGTATTGAACTCGTTCCGTTAAAGGGAGCATCCTGCTGCCCGGCACCTGGTGCATTCGGGTCCATTGACCTCAATGTCTGGTATGCAATGGCTGCAAGAAACCTCATCTTAGCAGAACAGATGAATATGGATATCGCCCTGATCTGTAACGGCTGTTACAAGTCGATCTGGGAAGTCAACCACAAACTGAAACACAACGACGAGCTTCGCGACTCAGTCAACGAAGTTTTAAAGGAAGTCGACATGGAGTTTAAAGGCACTACCAATGTCTACCACCTTGCGGAGCTTTACTACAACGATGACGTCTGCGGTCTTGACAAAATCAGAGACAGTGTGAACACACCCCTTGCCGGTGTGAAAGTCGCCTGCCACTACGGCTGCCACTTACTCAAGCCCGCAAAGGACCGTGAGTTTGCCGGCGGTGCAATCGGTGACAGTGAACACCCGATGTGGTTCGAAGAACTCGTCGATGCTCTTGGCGCTGAAGCTGTTGAATATCGCAATAAAATGGAGTGCTGTGGTGCCGGCGGAGGAGTCCGCGGATACGATATCGCTCACGCTCTCGACATCACCAACGAAAAACTCACAAATATGGCTGCTGTCGGTGCTGACGCAATCGTCGACACCTGTCCGTTCTGCCAGCTGCAGTTCGACCGCGGTCAGTTTGAAATCGGTCAGAAGTTTGGTGTCGAGTGGAATATTCCGGTTTTACACTACTGTGAAATGCTCGGTCTTGCCCAGGGTATGACTCCGAATGAACTCGGTCTCGATCTTCACCAGATCTCATGCAATCCATTCCTTGACAAACTGAAGGGAGGGCAGTAAGATGGTATATACAGGTAAAAACGCCGCATCATCTCCTGCAGTTGAAGAACCAAGGATTGGTGTCTTCATCTGCCACTGCGGTACAAATATCGCAGGATCGATCGATGTTCCGGCAGTAAAGGAATATGCAGAAACCATTCCTCACGTTGTCGTTGCCCAGAATTATGCATACATGTGTTCGACTCCCGGTCAGAACATGATCAAAGAGGCAATCGAAGAGCACCACCTTACAGGTATCGTCGTTGCTGCATGCACCCCCCGTCTGCATGAACAGACCTTTAGAACCGCCACTGCAAACGGCGGTCTGAACCAGTTCAGATTCGAGATGGCAAACATTCGTGATCAGGGCTCATGGGTCCACATGCACGACTGGGATGGCGGAACGGACAAGGCCAAAGACGCCGTCCGTATTGCCGTTGCAAAAGCTGCAAAACTCGAAGATCTCTACCCGATGGCAGTGCCGGTCGAACACCGCGCCTTAGTTGTTGGTGCAGGTATCGGCGGTATTCAGGCATCTATGGATCTTGCAGCTGCCGGTATCGAGACCTACTTAATTGAGAAGGAACCGACAATCGGCGGTCGTATGTCCCAGCTTGACAAGACCTTCCCGACACTCGATTGTTCACAGTGCATTCTGTCTCCAAAGATGGCAGAAGCCGGCAGAACGCCGAATATTAAACTCTACACTCTCGCTGAAGTCGAGAATGTCGAGGGATACATCGGTAACTTTGATGTCACAATCCGCCGTCACGCCCGCGGGGTTTTAACTCCGACGGAAGCAGCAGCAAAAGGTATCGTCGGTGGAGGATGTACCGGCTGTGGTGATTGTTCCACCGTCTGTCCCGTCGTAAAACCCAACTCCTGGGAATTCGGCATGGCACCCCGCAAGGCGATCTACATCCAGCATGCTCAGGTTGTGCCGCTTATCTACACCATCGACTTCGATGCATGTGTTAAATGCGGTCTCTGTATTACTGCCTGCGGAACCAAGAAGGCAATCGATCTTGAGATGGAAGACGAACTCTTCACGATCAAAGTCGGTACTGTCATCATTGCAACCGGTTACGAAACCTTCCCGATCGAACAGAAGAAAGAATGGGGTTACAAACTCTATGACAACGTCATCACTTCTCTTGAGTTCGAACGCCTGATCTGTGCATCCGGTCCGACCATCGGTCACCTTGTCCGTCCCTCTGACGGCGAGACCCCGAAGTCCGTTGGATTCGTTCTCTGTGCAGGTTCCCGTGACAACACCGGTGTCGGCAAGCCGTACTGCTCCAGATTCTGCTGCATGTACTCGCTGAAACACGCTCACCAGATCATCGAAAAGATCCCCGGGTGCAAAGCCTACATCTTCTACATGGACATCCGTTCCTTCGGTAAAGCATACGAGGAGTTCTACTACCGTATCCAGCACGAAGGCGCGAAGTTCATCCGTGGACGTGTTGCTATGATCCAGGAGCTTCCAAACAAGAATCTCCTTGTTATTGCAGAAGACACGCTCCTCGGCATGCCTGTTGAGATCGAAGTCGATCTTGTTGTCCTTGCAGCTGCTATCCAGCCGACTGCAGAAACGGAAGTTGTCCGCAGACACTTCGGTGTATCCTGCTCGATCGACAAGTGGCTCCTTGAGGCCCACCCGAAACTGAACCCCTGTGGAACCACCACCGCCGGTGTGTACCTTGCAGGTGTCTGTCAGGGTCCAAAAGACATTCCAGACACAGTAGCACAGGCAGAAGGTGCCGCGTCCGCAGCATCCATTCCGATTCACGCAGGTCAGGTCGAACTCGAGCCGTACTATGCCCAGTGTATGCAGGATATCTGCGCCGGCTGCGGTATGTGTGTTAATCAGTGCCCATACTCTGCTCTTGCCATGACAATCGTCGACGGCAGAACAGTAATGGAAGTAACTGCAGCAAAGTGTAAAGGCTGCGGTACCTGCGGCGGTTTCTGCCCAGGAGGAGCAATCAAGATGCAGCACTTTACGAGCCCGCAGATTCTGGCTCAGATCGATGCATTCTTCCTTGGAGGTGAGCAGTAATGTCTGACGAGTGGAAACCAAAGATTATCGGTATTATCTGCAACTGGTGTTCCTACGCCGGAGCAGACGGTGCTGGTTCAGCCCGTACCCAGTATCCGCCGGACATTCGTATTGTCCGTGTCATGTGTACTGGTCGTATCGACACCCTGTTCGTCCTGAAAGCTTTTGCCGATGGAGCAGACGGTGTTCTCGTGTCCGGCTGTCACTTTGGTGACTGCCACTACCTTGCAGGAAACTTCAAGGCAGCAAAGAGAATGTTCCTTGTCAAGAGTATTCTCAACAACATGGGTATTGAACACAGGCGCTTCCGTATGACCTTTGTGTCAGCATCGGAAGGTGCAAAATGGGCAGTCGTTATCACTGACGTGATCAACACGATCAAAGAGATCGGTCCAAGCCCCATCGCGGAGTTTAACAAAAGGAAATAATGTGTGGACAAAGATAATTTAATTTAAAATTATCTCCACACGTATCTTTTTGACAAACTCAGCAGAATATAATAGGAGCACATGAGTTTATGAACACGATTACTCTGAATCTGATCACCGGAAGAACGATCCAGCAGGGTGTTTCAATGGAGTCTGGTAAAGAAAAACCTGATTACATGAAAGCCTGCGGAATCATCGAACTGGATCCTTCAGATATCAAAAAACTCGGCATCTGGAAAAATACCAATGTCCGCGTTACCAGTGAGTATGGTAGTATTATCGTCAAAGCCATTGAGGCAACTCAGGGTCCCCACCCGGGAATCGGATGGATTCCAATGGGTCCCTGGGCCAACATGGTAGTTGATATCAATACCTATTCTACCGGAATGCCGACATTCAAAGGTACCAAAGTTACCGTTGAACCTGCAGAAAACGAGACGGTCCTCGACTCGTTATCTGTCGTTCTTAAAGCATGTGGACAGTAAGAGGTGTAAAACTATGTCAAAACTGGTTACTGATGTAATCTGCCCGTTCTGTGGAACGCTTTGCGACGACCTTGAAGTCGAAGTAAGCGATGACGGAAAACAAATCCTGGAGGTTCGCAATGCATGCGCAATTGGGGCCACCAAATTCCTTCACTCACAGGCATCGGACAGAATAATCCGCCCCCGCATGAAACAGGATGATGGGACTTGGAAAGATGTCAGCTACGCAGAAGCAGCAAAGTATGCTGCCAAAATCCTCTGCGAAGCGAAGAAACCGTTAATGTACGGTTGGTCCTCAACATCCTGCGAAGCTCAGGCGACCGGTCACATGATTGCAGAACAGGTTGGGGGTATTGTTGATAATACCGCCACTGTCTGCCATGGACCATCTCTGATCGCAGTCCACGATGTTGGTATCCCGTCATGTACGCTTGGTGAAGTTAAGAACCGTGCCGACCGTATCGTCTTTTGGGGATGCAATCCGGCACACGCTCACCCGCGTCACATGTCGAGATATTCCATATTCCCAAGAGGTTATTTCACTGGAAAAGGATCCAAGAGCAGAAAGATCATTGTTGTTGATCCGCGCCCGACTGACACAGCATCCCTTGCTGATTACCACGTTCAGGTTGAACAGGGTCGCGACTACGAACTGCTTAATGCAATCCGCGTCGCATTCAAAAATGGCCCTCTGCCCGACGTTGTTGCCGGAGTTCCCAAAGAAAAGATCTATGAAGTCTCCCGCGTCTTAAAAAGCGGCAGATTTGTTGTGATCTTCTTCGGAATGGGCGTTACCCACTCCCTTGGTAAGAACCACAACATCGATGAAGCAATCGCCGTCACCAGCGATCTGAATGCATACACCAAAGCGTCCATCATTCCAATGCGTGGTCACTACAATGTGACCGGCTCTGGTCAGGTGCTTGGCTGGCAGTTCGGATTCCCGTTCTGTGTCGACTTATCCCGCGGCTTTGCCCGTTATAACCCTGGAGAAACCAGTTCGAACGATCTGCTTCTCAGGAATGAAGTCGATGCATGTTTCGTCCTTGGCAGCGATCCGGGATCACACTTCCCGAACAAATCTGTCCAGGAAATCTACAAACTCCCGTCAGTTTGTATCGACCCGCATATGACCCCCACTGCAGCTGTCTCCAAATGCCACGTTCCAGTAGCATTTGTTGGTGTTGAAGTTGGCGGTTCCTGCTATCGTATGGACAACGTGCCAATCGAATCACGAAAGGTTGTTGACCCGCCGGCAGGTATGCTTACCGATGATGAGTTCCTGAAACTTGTTCTGGCAGAAGTAATGACAATCAAAGGAGCTGCATAAAAACCATGACTGAAATCCTCATTAAAAACGGATTCGTCTTTGACCCTACTCAGGGAATTAAAGGCGATAAAAAAGATATTGCTGTCAAAGACGGCAAAATCGTTGACAAGGTTTCCAGCTCAGCAAAGGTTATCGATGCAACCGGAATGACCGTCATGGCTGGTGGTGTGGACATCCACACTCACGTTGCCGGAGCAAAGGTCAACGTTGGCAGAAACTTCCGTCCGGAAGACAAACTTCAGGCAGTCTATGAACCGGCTCGCGGTGTCCGCCACATGTCTGGCGGATACTCGGTCCCGACGGTATTCAAGACCGCATACAAGTACGCAGACCTTGGTTACACCACCGTCTTCGAGGCAGCAATGCCGCCGCTGTATGCCCGCCACACGCACGAAGAGATGCGTGACACCCCGATCCTTGATCAGGGTGCATTCCCGATGTTTGGCAACAACTGGTTCATGCTTGATTACCTCAAGAACCAGGAATACGACAATGCAGCTGCATACATCGCCTGGCTTCTTCGTTCCACCAAAGGATATGGTATCAAGTGTGTCAATCCTGGCGGAACAGAAGCATGGGGCTGGGGTCTCAACTGTCTTACCGTAAACGATCCGGTTCCCTACTTTGAAATCACTCCCCGTGAGATCATCAGCGGACTGATCAATGCAAATGAATCCCTCCTCCTGCCTCACTCGATGCATCTGCACGGAAACAATCTCGGTAATCCCGGGAACTACACGACTACCCTTGACTCGCTCAAGATTGCCGAAGGCGTCAAGACCGATAACAAGTTTGGCCGTGAGCAGGTTCTTCACCACACCCACATTCAGTTCCACTCATACGGCGGAACAACGTGGGCAGATTTCGAGTCTAAAGGTCCCGAAGTCATGGACTACATCAACAAGAACAAAAACATTACCTGTGATATCGGTTTTGTAACTCTTGATGAAACCACGACCATGACCGGTGACGGTCCGTTCGAGCACCATCTGACTGCCTTAAACCACCTTAAGTGGGCAAACACCGACGTCGAAGTTGAATGCGGTTCTGGAATCGTTCCATACGTCTACAGCAAAGATGTCTATGTCTGCGGTGTTCAGTGGTCCATTGGACTTGAAATGGCACTCCTTGCAAAAGATCACATGAGATGTCATCTGACAACTGACCACCCGAATGCAGGTCCGTTTACCCGGTATCCGCGTGTAATGAAGTGGCTCATGAATCAGGAATCCCGTGAAGCCCTTCTTCACACAATGAAGAACGAAGACAAGGTCCGGGACAGATCAAGTCTGTCATCAATCGACCGCGAACTTACGCTCTACGAGATCGCCATGATGACCCGTGCAGGAACCGCCAAGGCTCTTGGTCTTGCCGACCGCTGCGGTGGTCTTGGTATTGGCCTCCAGGCTGATATCGCTGTGTATCCATTCAACCCCGAGACTGACGGCAACGATGCTGAAAAGATCGAGTGGGCATTTGGCAATGCTGTCTATCTTGTCAAAGACGGACAGATCATCATCAACGACAGTGAGATTGTCAGCAACGGAAACAAGAAGACCTACTGGGTTGACGTCACAACCAATCCGAACAAACAGGTCGAGCGCGATATCAGTGAGATGTTCACGAAATATTACACTGTTACCGAGAAGAACTACGACGTCGAAGAGCACGCATTCATGAAGAATCCCTTCGTCATTAAAGTTGATGCAACACAGTGAGGTCAAAAGATGAACACTGTCACAATCACTATAACAAAACAGCCGGAGTTATTCATCGAAGCTGAGTGTTTCTCTCCCGACGCACTTGCAGGCAAGTCTGCTGACGCAATCTCCAAACTCCCGATCTATATCGGTAAAACCACAGAAACCGTTGGTGACTACTTTGCCGTCGATGGAAATGCCGGAGCTACCGCTGCCGAAACCAAACTGGTTATCAAAGGCGACACCAGCCGTGTCAAATATATCGGATCCAAGATGACTGCAGGCGAAGTCGTTATTAACGGCAACGCAGACATGTATGTCGGAAACTTCATGTCCGGCGGCAAGATCACTGCCAAAGGAAACATTGGTCACTTTGCTGCTACCTCCATGTCCGGCGGCGAGATCATTGTTGAAGGAAATGCCGGGAACTATCTTGCAGCCTCCTATCGTGGAGACTGGAGAGGTATGTCCGGCGGCAAGATCACCGTCCTTGGAAATGTAGGCAGCGACTGTGCTACCTTCATTACCGGCGGCGAGATTGTCATCGGCGGAAATGTCGATGTCCACGTAATGACCCATGCAGACGGGGGTAAAGTTATCATTAAAGGAAATGCAAAGAGCCGCCTCGGCGGTCAGGCTTCCCGCGGTGAGATCTACCTCTTTGGAACTGTTGATGTCATGATGCCCGGATATGCATACTCCGAAGACGTTGAACTCGAAGTAGCAGGAACCAAGGCAAAGTTTGCAGTATATAACGGCGATCTTGGTGAACGTCACCCGACACGCAAAGGTCAGCCGATCTATGCCAAACTCTATCTGAAGAAATAATCTCTTCAGATCAGCACAACATTTTGGTTGTGCAGGGGACGATTATTTCGTCCCCCCTCTCCAATTTTATCGCGATCTTCTTTGCAGATACCGGTAGGTATTAACTGTTCTCTGACCAACTCTCATCTATGAGTATATTCAGGGAGTATGGTGAGTCCGGTGTACATGTTATGGGCGGTGTGATTACTCAGAAAAATGCTGATTATTGTACTGTCAGGATTCGTTTGCCTGCCGGTGTCGTTACTGTCGATCAGATTCGCGGTCTTGCACGTATCGCTAAAACGTATGGAGATGGCACCCTTCATGTTACAACGCGTCAGACGTTTGAGATCCCGAATGTCAAACCGTCTACTCTTGAAAAACTCGATCTCGCTTTGAAAAAAAATGGAACGCCTATAGGTGCCGAGTTCACGGAGGTCGTGAATGTCACAGCATGTCCGGGAACACTCCGGTGCAAATATGCCAACATAGACAGTGTTGAGCTTGCAAAGAAAATCGATGAAAAATATTTCCGCAAAGAACTTTCGATTCGGGTCAGAATTGCCATCTCCTCCTGCCCCAACTCATGTGTGGCCAGTTGGGAAAGTGATATCGGTATAATTGGGATCCAAAAACCCATCAGAAATCCAACGCTTTGTTCGGGCTGCGGGACCTGTGTGGCTTATTGTAAAGAACATGCACTTACCGTCCGCCAGGGAACAGTAAAACTTGATCACGGGCTTTGCAATACGTGCGGAAACTGCATTGAGACCTGTCATTATCATGTTATTAAGGGTGAACCTCTCGGTTATCAGATCATGGTTGGCGGCAGTCATGGAAGGACCCCGCATGTTGGCAGGTATCTTGTTTCCGTCTCATCTGAAGAGGAGCTGATGGTAGTTATTGATGGGATCATTGAATGGATCCGCCGATACGCGAGATCGGGTTCCCGTTTCAGAGCACAGATCGAGGAAGAGGGATTTGACGAGTTCAAAGCATTTGTTCTGAAAAAAGCCGATTCTTCTTCCTTTGTTGCAATTGAAAACAAACGGCTCATTTCCGACACGGAATGATCTGATTCCATACTCTTTTCTTTTTGACCGTTCTAATTAAAGCATATGACATCCGAAAAAGTCAAAGACGCGTTTGAGAAAGAAGGTATCAGTACCGAGATCACCTGTGCAAAAGCGCATGAAATGAGTGAAAAATATGCTATTCCGATTACAATGATCGGGAATTACTGCAATGTTCATGACATCAAGGTACAGGCATGCATGCTTGGCTGTTTCTCCGGCAAAAAACATCACTCTCCCAAAGAGTAACCTAAAAGTCAGGTTCATATCTTTGCTCCGCAAAATTATAATAAATGGCAAAGTGGTATTGTATTTATTGCGGCTGGATCTATGACGAAGAGAAAGGTGATCCGGCTCACAACATTGCCCCCGGCACAAAGTATGCAGATATACCCGATTACTGGAAATGTCCTCTCTGTCTGATACCCAAGACAAAACCAGGATTGTTTAAGATGATCGAAGGAGAACAGCGCGATGAAACTTCTGAGTTCTCTCTAAAAAATTAATTTCATATGGATATTGGTCGGATATTTTCCGGCCAAAATCTTTTATCTTTCTTATATCTTCTTTGGAACGTAAACATCAAAGAGATCACGTTTTGCAAAAATCTCTTCAGCGGATGCTTCGCGAAGAATAACATTTTTCCCCTCGATGTCCCCTAAGACCACTGTGGAAAATGATTCCAGTTTAAATCCTTCGATCACAGCATAATCATATCCTTTCCACGCGTAGAAATCCAGGATGTCGCGTAAGTCTGTGGTTCTCATACTCAGCACAGTTTTTTCCAGATCTATTCCCGCAGAAATCTGTGCCCCTGTCTCAAAGTGGACCGTGGTATCCTTTCCTTCCGGCAGTTTCCACGAGTGATGCCCCATGTGTTTTATTGTTGCTACGCTCCCAACTTCGGAGAGGAGAGGGATGAGCCTGGTGATCAGGGTTGTCTTTCCTGAGTTGGAATGGCCTATAATATTGATGATCCGCATATCCTTATAACATATGTCGTTAGACGGCATAATAAGTTCGTCATGATATAGTCTCCAAGCATTTATGCCTCAGCCGCCCGTCTTCTTTTTCTGAAAAGGAGCCGGGCACTACAGATACCTGCCCCAATCCCAAAAATATCGATAGGTGTTTTTGTAGAACTTTTCCGGTTTTCGCCCCCCTCTGTTCCTGAATATCCTGGTGATGAGACGGTGGTAGTAAACTCGCCGGAATCCGGTGAAAGACCGCTCCCTAAAACTGCATAACCGCTGGCACCCCCTGTTCCATCGTCGGCAACACGGTTTGTCCAGGAAATACCCTCTCCCTCATTTGACTGATTACACCACGCATAAGCGTTGAAGACCGCGCTGCCGCTGAGATTCTTAAATTCATACTCAATTTTGACAGCTCCATGATCACGCAGACCGGTAAGTCCGCTGTTTATCCCTAGAGTTCCTGCTTTCGTATCGAAAAATAGTATGGCAAATCCATTCGAAGGATTTGTCGTGTCCTGTCCGTAGTAGATTGGATAGTTTTCTATTCCTGCCGGTTTCCAGGTCTGTGAAGCATACCTGAAATCCGTCGCAGTTAATATAGTCCCTGATGCAGACTCGGTATAAGTCAGTTCCTCGTAAGTCGGACCGATATTTACGATCGGCGTGGGATTCCACTGATAACCGCTGGATGTGAGATGCAGGGCAAAATCATCGGAAATTGTTCCATTCACAGCGATCATCAGAATAATTCGATCATTAAATCCCCTGCCTCCGGTATAGGAAACATATACTGTGCCCGCCTGGCGGTTCGTCGTCGTCACCTGGCCATAGGGTTCCTCCGGGATTGTAGTAAGATGTAATGAATTCAGTCCTCCCTCGTCATCAAATCTGACCGCGTATATCGTCCCGTCGGTTGTTGAGATCTCCACCTGTTTGTAGGACGGCAGGATCTCACCTGCGGTATCTGCCGCGGCTGCATGCCAGCATCCTACTATGATCAACAGGAGAGCGACACACAAAACCCTCTCTAAATAATTCATGTGACGCATAAATTCCTGATATTAGTATTTCCTGACAACAAAATACACTGAGCCAAGAATCCCGGCAATGATTGGGAATACACTGAGCGGTGACTGCGTCGTTTCCGGACCGGGCAGGTCAACAACATTTACAGTAATTCCTTCTGTCTCTGCTGCAGTCCATCCAAGAACCTGTTTAGGATCATTCTTGGGTTCATCCCGATATCCATATGGAATAAATGTGACCTGACCCGTGAGTCCGGCGATCTCGTAATCGATCTCGGCACACCCATTATGTATCAGATTTCCATTGGGTACAGTGCATGTTCCAACATGAAGGTCGACAAGCATTACGTAAAATGTTTCATTCTCACTTTGTGTTGGGTAGAAAGTAAACCCTGCTGCATCTGCAGGTCTGAGAGATACGGGGCCATAGAGAAGATCAGATTTATCAAACCACTCAGATATCGCCGCCGTGTTATATGTACCTCTGGCTCCAAAATCCAGAGATCTGAAAGTACTTTGGGAAACCGGTTCCCATACATATCCGCCGGAGGTGATCTTTATTTTGAAATCGTCGGTAATGTTTCCAGCAACGCCGACCATCAAAACTACATCATCGATGTACCCTGCTCCGCCTGTTTCATAGACATAGAATGTTCCGGATCGATTTTCAATAATTACTGCAGGATTGGAAGCGCTCTTTTGGTATCTCTCCGAGATATGCATCCCTTCTGTTCCGAGGCTTATGGGGAGATAATACGTGTTATCTCCGGCATTATTGAATCTGACATCATTTGATATTTTCAGGGTGATGTCTTCCATCCCTGGGAAGGGTCCATTCTCTGCAAATGCTGCTGATCCTGTACCAACTGAGAAAAGAAAAATCATCAGGATTGCGGTCAGGATAATCTTTCCGAGATGTGAATTACCGGTCATAATGTACTAGTAATTATATCCTGTATCGGCATATAGATTTTGAATCATGTTAACTTATAATAATTAATTGTTCAACAGATATATCATATAATCTTCATAACAAATAGTACACACATTAGAAGAGGAGAACGACAGCGTGGATAAAAGCATCTCACAGGACATTGCGGATCTGAAATTTCAGTTACAGAAACTGATCGTTGGACAGGAAAACGCTCTTGAAAAAACAGTGATCACTCTTATAGCAGGAGGGAATGTCTTACTTGAGGGTGTTCCGGGTGTCGCAAAAACTCTGCTTGCGCGTTCACTTGCGGCATCGATCAATAGCAGTTTTTCCCGGATCCAGTTCACTCCTGATCTTCTTCCCTCGGACATCACCGGAACAGTTGTATTCAACCTAAAATCAAATGAGTTTTCCACGGTCTTCGGCCCGGTATTTCATCAGATTATTTTGGCGGATGAGATCAACCGTGCCCCTCCCAAAGTCCAGTCTGCTCTTCTTGAAGCGATGCAGGAACATCAGGTCACGATCCAGGGGACTACCTATCCCCTCCCTTCACCGTTTTTTGTTATCGCTACAGAAAATCCTCTTGAGTCGGAGGGAACCTATCCTCTCCCTGAAGCTGAAACAGATCGATTCATGACAAAAATAGTCATGACCCTCCCTTCGATAGAAGATGAAATTGTGATTATGGAACGATTCTGCGGTGAGAGAGTACCGCACGCGGAGCCTGTTCTTTCAATAGAGAAGATCCTTGCTCTGCAAAATTCCGTTAGAAAGATCCATGCCAATGCAAAAATTCACCATTACATTGCGGAAATTGTTGGGGCAACGAGGACTGCCTCACCTGTCATAACGATTGGTGCCTCACCCCGTGCCTCAATTGGTCTTTTGATGTGTTCAAAAGCTCACGCTCTTCTAAACGGCAGAGATTATGTTATTCCTGAAGATGTGATCCACGTTTCAATGGAGGTCCTCAGGCACAGAATCCGGCTCAGTTTTGAGGCACAACTTGACGGAATTACGCCTGACACCGTAATAAAGGATATTTTGACCACCGTTTCCATCCCATGAATCAGCGTCTGTTCGAACTCCTGGAAAAATCCCGCCCCGTTGCCGCCCGTTTTCAAAGACCGCAGGGAATGCAGGGGTCGTATATCTCCCGCAGAGTAGGACTTGGAACGGAGTTTTCTGAATTACGCGAATACCTGAGTGGAGATGATGTGAGGGCCATTGACAAAAATGTCACTGCACGAACAGGGATTCCGCATGTAAGGGTTCATGCTGAGGAACCTGACCTAAATCTTTACATCGCTGTCGACCTCTCAGCTTCCGGACATTTTGGATCAGGAACAAGCAAACTCATGACGGCAAAAATTGCCGCTGCATCCATTCTCCTTTCGGCTGAAAAAGAGCATATCCCTCTGGGTTTATGTCTGTTTACCTCCACAGTAGAAAAGTTCATCCCGGCAGGATCCGGCACGTCTCATCTGCATCTTCTTCTTACCACTCTTGCAGAAACTGATGCAAAGAATTCCGGGACCTCTATCCAGAATGCCTGCTGTGAACTTGCATCCCGCATCCAAAAATCCTCATCGATTATTCTGATATCGGATTTTCAGGATACTCACTTTGCATCCGGCCTTCAGCTTCTTGGAAAGAGACATCGCTTATCAGCCCTTCGGATCACCGATCCTGGTGAATTTACTCTGCCTGATGTTGGCAGGATCATTCTCGAAGACCCTGAATCAGGCAGACAATATATGATCAATACATCAAGTCAGGAGGTTCGAGAACGGTTTTCTGCTGCCGCAAAAGATGCAGAGAACAAATGTTATAGCATCTTTCTCTCTTCGGGTGCCCAGTATGTTTCGTTATCTACAGACGGAAGTTGTATCCAGTCGCTGCAGAAACTATTTTCCCGGGGTGTCTGATGCCGGGTTTTTCTTATCCGCTTTATCTGCTCTTCCTTTTCATATTGCCACTTCTTTGGTATTGGTATCATAAAGCGGCTGCTGAAAAGAAACGAAAATCCATAACGTTTTCTTCCCATGTTTTTTTGGATGAGACTCAACATAACGATCTGAAAAAACGGGAGAGACTACTGTTTCTCGTTTTTCTTTTGATACTGGGTTGTGCCATCATCGGCGTTGCCGATCCTCACATACCCCTTGTCTCCTCCTCGGAGAATGTGAATCTGGTTCTCGCCCTTGATGTTTCTGCAAGTATGACGGCAGCTGACTACGTACCTACCCGGCTTGAAGCGGCAAAAAGCTCTGCAAAAATTCTTATAAATTCTTTAAGTGAATCAGACAATGCGGGAGTAGTAATTTTCGAGTCAGGTGCATCGAGCGCAGCATACCTGAGTTCGGATAAAAATCGCGTGCTTTCACGACTTGATCAGGTCTCGGTAAAGACCGGCAAGACTGCTCTGGGAGATGGATTGACTCTTGCTGTTGATATGGTGACGGCAATCCCAGCCGGAACATACATCGTTGTTCTGCTTTCCGACGGAGTGTCGAACACCGGCATGATCACTCCCGAAAATGCAGCTATGTTTGCAAAAAATTCCGGGGTTGTTGTTTACACGATCGGCATCGGAAGTGATTCCCCGGTGGAAGTATCCACCGAGGGAGTTCTGCAGTATGCCTCTCTTGACGAAGCAGCGCTCAGATCAATTGCTGAAATAACCGGGGGGGAGTATTTCCGTTCGGTTAATGAGACGACCCTGATGCAGATTCAGAATACGATTGGAAGTTCCATTGCAAGAGAGGCTGAGGAAACCAGTATCCAGTCCTGGTTCTTCTGGATCATACTCATTTTGCTTTTGCTTGAGGCATATCTCAGATACGGCGGCAGACGGGTGATTCCATGAGGTGCAGATTTCTCCTCCTCCTTTTAGTTCTCTCTCTGTTCATCGTACCGGCGGCGGCTGAGATTATTTTTACTTGCCCGTCTCAGGAGTTTTCCGTTGATCCGGGCGAGTCAATATCTCTAAAGTTAGGGGTCGACCAGAACACGGGATCCGATATACAGGGTAAACTGACCATCAATGAAATCAGAATTTCCGGGACCTCAGTTTTTCGCGAGTCGCGAATAACGGACAGAACGGTGTTTTCTGACGCGTCTTCTTTTCCGGTGAATATCCCTGCAATTTCTGAAGGGGATGAGCTGGTCGTGAATCTGGTATTCACCTACACTGATGCCTCGGGGACCATGCGTGATGTAACATTACCTCCGGTTACAATCAGAACAGGTCCGATAACGGGTCAGCTTTCACCGATAAGAAGTGCTGAATCCATTCATGTTGTAAAACCGTCGGTATCCTCCGGAAGCGGTACGGCAGCGGACCCTTCTTCCCAGATCGCAGGTTCTGTGATTTCGAATTCAGCAGATCAGCTTCCTGATCTTTCTCTTAACCTGACGGAGAATCATGACGAAGAATTTACTTCACATCTGCGAACACTTCCGGAGTTCACTTTTTTGGAAGAATCGATCACGAGTTATGGGTTCCTGGTCTCTAAAACTTTTGTAACTTCATCGGCATCCGATGCGGGTACTTTCTCTATTGGTTATAGAAATGCAAACGGCAATGAGGCAGAGATAGCCGGAAATGTTTCAGGCTCCCTCTTTTCCGCCTCATCTTTAGCAGATGCTCCAGCAGGCATTCCCCTGATTTTGAAGAAAGATACACGCTACCTTTCCGCCGTCTCCGAAGTAAATGCTGAAGGGTATCTTCATACAGGGACAATGAGTGATGTTCACGACGGGGATGTCGTAATTGTCGTGCATCTGGAGAATCCCGAGGGTAAGGCCGCTGAGATCACTGCACATCTGAACAACGGAGGTGTGACCTCGGTAGAAACGAGTTTTGAAACGGACTTATTCTCACCCTGGATGATTATCGCTCTCCTCCTTACAACAGGGATTCTCATCTTATTCTACTGGAACAGGCGCCGGCTCTCTGTCATCTCTCTTCCTTCTTCTCCGAAAATAGATGGTGCGAGTAACATCTCTCTTGCAGACGAGTATTTGTTGTGTGCGAAGGCAGCCTTTGAAAAAGGATTGTATCAGGATGCCTCAGCATATGCCGGCAAATCCCTTAGGTATTTCCTTACTGGAGATAGGGAAGTTACAACGGATGAGCTTCTGTCCCGGGATATCTCTCCCCGTGCAGCAGATCTTCTACTAAGATGTCGTGATGCCGGATTTTCTCATAGAGAGATCGAAAAACAATGGGCTGAAAAAATAATTAACGAAGTTGAGAAGTATATATCATATGATTATAACAATTGAAAAACAGACATAACAATCACTTATGACAATCTATGTTGGAATGGATGATACTGACAGCCTCGAGTCGAGAGGAACCGGCAGACTTGCCCGGGCGGCTGCCGCTGTCATTTCGAAAAAATGGCCGGTAAAAGGAGTGACCCGTCATCAGCTCTACGTCCATGAGTCCATTCCTTTCACCTCGCACAATAGTTGTGCTGTCCTTCACGTCGATGCAGATGGTCCGGAGATCGCGGATGAACTTTTTGCACTCACCGAAGAGATAATGCTCAGTGATTTTATTCCGGGGAGTGATCCGGGTCTTGCGGTTGCAGAGGAACGACAGATACATCCTGCGTTGATCGCTTACGGCCGGGATGCCCAGACCACCGTTCTCAACCAGAATATTGCGAGAACCCTTGCACATAATCTTGGTATCAGGCTCAAAGGTCTTGGGGGAACAGAGGATGGGGTTATCGGATCACTTGCCGGACTCGGACTTGCAGCGATGAATAGTGACGGCCGGTATCTTCTGATCGGAAACATCCGAGATCTGACTGGTCCTGTTACCGTAGAACAGGTTCTTGCCGCCGGCGTGGACTGTGTGCAGACGATCGACGGGGAAATACTTACAACCGGTCTTATTATGGAACAGGAAGGCAAATCCGTAAAACCGTGCCCGATCGGAGGGAAAGTAACCCTTCTCGTCAGAAGGGAGGCCGGGAAAATCCTGCCGATTAAACGGGGATAACTATGGGTCCCGTCCAGAAAAGGATTCTGATTACTCTCAGCATTTTTGGGATTATTATTGCCGGATTTGCCATAGCCGAGTCTTCATTCGCCACATATGAATCTGATCTTCCGGACGTTGTCACCTCTTCCAAACAAAACCTTACTGCTGACGATTTTACCTATGGCCCGGTAAATTATCGTCCGGGGTATCTCCCGATCCCCATTTATGCAGAATCAGGTCTGTATGATGCTGAAGACTGGATCGTTTTGTTTGCCGTAGTGAATGAGACTCCCGTAAACGGCAATCCTTTTTTCGTCCGCCCCGGCTCAGTCAAAATTGATTACATATTTGAAAATCTCACGGGAACTGCCGTGTTTCAAGTATATGGCCTTCGTTATGATTCCGGTCAGACCTGGACTACCCACCAGTTCCATTCACCTGCATCCGGCTATCGGGTAATCGCTTCACCACAGTCAGGTATTCTTCCCACTCTCACCGATTACTCTGAAGAACTGCCAATGATAATCTCTGCTGCGAATCTGTATTACTCTCCCGACGGCGATATGGAGATTGGTGTTCCCTTTGCCTTTCCATTTCCAAAAGATGAGTTGAACGGCCTTTCCGCTCTCCACTTCACCCTGGATCCTGACATGCCCAGGGGTCAGGTTACTACTACCTCTGAATTGAACGGGACGTTCTATATCACTCACACCGGAGGAGATACAGTCCGGAGACTTATCCTCATGCTTGCAGTTAATTCTCCGCAGACTGATGACTTTTTGTTTACATTTACGAGCAGCTTTGTTCCACGGGAGGTCTGAATGAAACCATATTTTCAGCTTCATGAGATCGCTTTGCTCTCGCTTCTCGGCGCCCTTATTTTCGTTTTGCGTCTGGTTTTCAAGATCCCTATCCATGTACCCGGAAGCTCAGGTCTGGTATGGGTCCTTCCCCTCATTATCGGTGTGGGAATTGTACGAAAACCCGGGGCTGGATTGTACATGGGCTTTATATCAGGGATCCTCGCCTCATTTTTTGGCGTAGGCGCTTTGCATGTCCTTGATATCTTCAAGTATCTTGCCATGGGTCTTTCTGTTGATTTGACTTCTATGCTCTTCTTCTACCGTTTCAGTAATCCTATAGTAGGATGTATTGTCGGAGCTGTTGGAAATTTTACAAAGATGCTGGTAAATTACGCTGTTCAGATGCTGTTTGGTGTTCAGGCAACATTTATTCTGGTTGGGATCACCGTTTCAGCAACAACCCATCTGATATTCGGCGGTATCGGCGGAATTCTTGCCGTCCTGATATTGTCTCGTCTGAGGCGTGCAGGAGTGATTACTGAGGATGACAAAGACGCCGATAATTGAGGTGAACAATCTCACATACATCTATCCCCGTCAGCCTGGAGGGAGACGTCCCGCTCCTTTTCATGATCTGAATCTCACGGTATATGCAGGTGAACGAATTCTTCTCACCGGAGATTCCGGTTCCGGGAAATCAACGTTTTTACGCTGTCTGAATGGTTTGATTCCGCATTCAGAATCTGGAAAGATGGAAGGTACCGTCAATATCGCAGGTATTGATACTCGTAACTCCGGCATATCCCAGCTTGCCTCTCATGTTGGCATGGTATTTCAGGATCCTGATTATCAGTTATTCTGTTCAGATGTTGAAAGTGAAATTGCCTATGGGCTTGAACAACATGGTGTATCTCCTGTGGAAATGCAGAGGAGGATCGAAGAAGTCATTGAATTATTACGTATAACTCATCTTCGTGGCAGAATGATGGACACTCTTTCATGGGGAGAGCGTCAGCGGGTCGCTATCGCCTCGGTCCTGGTTATGCGGCCTGAGATCCTTCTTCTCGATGAGCCGTTATCCGGGCTTGATGAAGGAGCAGTCAAAACACTCATCGAAGTGTTGAAAAATCTGAATGAACTGCTTGGGCTTACTATCATCATCGCAGAACACCGAACAAATTGTCTGGAAGATTTTCCGACCCGATACATCCATTTTGGAGACCCGGCATCCGGCAATCCTGCTGTCGTACGTTGCCCAGCTGTATCATGTACATCTGATAATTCTCTCTCCCTCTCTCAGGTAAATTTCGCGTATGGAGAATCCGACCGATTGGTTTTGTCCGATCTCACTCTCTCTTTTCATTCAGGTATGATCTCTGTTCTGATGGGAGAGAACGGTTCTGGAAAAAGCACATTGATCCGGCATGCGAATGGGATCCTTCGCCCGGATTCAGGAGAGGTGTTTGTTCATGGAGAAAATATTCGTGACAAAACCGTGGCGGAGATCTCGTCAAGTGTCGGCATTTGTTTCCAGCATGCTGATTATCAGCTTTTTGAAGAGACGATTCTTGATGAATTACTCTGTACACCCCGTATTCGCGGATATCCGCTTGGACCTTCCAGATGTCGGGCCCGCAGTATTCTTGATGATTTAGGTCTTCTTTCGCTTGGCGAAAAATCATCTCCTCTTAAAGCATCTGTTGGCGAAAAACAGAGGATTGCTATCTCGACCTTACTCATGATGGATACATCCGTAATGATTTTAGATGAGCCAACGCTTGGACTTGACGCATCATCCAAACAGATACTGGCCTCTATTCTGCAAAAAGAACGGGATCTTGGAAAAACCGTTATAGTTGCGACACATGACCGCGGTTTTGCGGATCTATGTGCTGACCGAATCATCAGTCTTTCCGGCGGCCGGGTCATACACGACACAGGGGTTCTCAGATGAAGTTCTCAAAAAAGATGATCCGGTATGTTGATAGGGATACCATTTTTCACCGTCTCGATCCGGGAACAAAAATCATTCTGGTTTTATATTTTAGTATCATCGCCATTCTGATCAACTCTCTGCCCGCAATGATTCTGCTTCTGTTGTTTGTCTATCTGCCGATCATATGGGAGCATTTGACTCTGATTCTCGTTCGTTCTCTGCGTTTTCTCATTCCTGTTTTCCTCTTCATCTTCATCATCAACCTGATGTTTCCTCAGGTGATCCCTGCTGATCCTTGGGTCACCTATACCTTTCTTACTGTAAACGGCGGTCTTTCTTTTGAGGGGATCATCTATGCCTGCCTGATGACCGCACGGATGTTTATGATAGCTTCAGTATCAACGTTATTCATTATGACAACAACCAGTAACGCGTTTGTTCACCGGCTGAAATCCGTTGGTATTCCGGAAACCCTGGCATTTTCTCTTGGTTATGCCATGAAATCCATTACCACGCTGAGTGCTGATATGGCCAATATCATGGATGCACAACGATCCCGGGGCATTGAGTTGGAAAAAGGAAATCCTGCAAACAAAGGATTACAGTATATGGCTCTTGGCATACCAATGACCGTCTCTGTGATGCAGCGTTCCAAGCAGACAGCTGATGCGATGCAGTGCAGAGGATTTGGGAGTTCTGGAAAAAAAACTCTTCACCGGCCTTTTAAAATGGAAAGATCAGATTATCTTGCACTGATAATATCGGTATTGGTTGGGTGTGCTTTGTGGTATTTTTCAGCCATCCAGTATTTCTAAACCAGCGCTTAGTTAATTAAGTTAATTTAACTATTTAACAACATTTATTTGTGTGTGAAACGGCAAATACTAATGATACTCATGTCTTGCCTTTGCTTGACTATTTGTGGGTGTGGAGAACTATAGTATGAAAAAATCATCTTTCGTCGCAATGATCACTTTTGCAGTAATCTTTGCATTTTTATTTGTTCCGGCAGTCAGTGCCGAGACCGTTGAAAAGACTGTGATTCTTGAAAGTGGGGACATTGTAATCCCGATGGCAAACTTCGACGGAGGGTCCGCTGATGTTACTGTTCCAAAAAACTCAGTAGCAGGTATTATTTACCAGGCCTACCCGGATGTTGAGTTCTGGTTTAAACCTGGAAGCACCAAAACATGGTTCAACTTAAATATTCTGGAAGGTCGCACCCACAAAGATGGCGGAGTCTGGACGCTCTATGTAGGCGGCGTTGAGCAGACCTCAGATATGGTTAACGACTGGTCCCAGCTTATCGTAACTCCCGGTGATACAGTGAAGTTGATCTACGACGCTGATGAATACACAGTAAAGATAAAAACTACAGTGTCAAACACTGCAAAACCAGTAACACAGTCCATTAACGGTGTTTTCAAAACTGAAGCCGTTAATATCCCGGCTGAACAGATTTCCGGATCAGATACAGCAGTCAGTGTTGCCGGAGATTCTCTTCTTGGAATCCTTGCCAATTCTCTTCCATCGGTCGAATTCTATAAAGGAGGAAATCAAAACTTCTTTAATCTGAATACCTATGACGGACACACACATAAATCTCCGAACAAGACTGACAAATGGTATGTTTATGTTGATGGAACTGAAGTAACTACTCCGGACTGGAGTACGGTTAAACTCACCAAAGGACAGGTCATTACGATGAAGTTCGATGATATAACTAACGGAGCAATCTACCAGTATGTCATTGAAACATCTGCTTTAGCAGGTGACAGCGGAACCAAGTCGCCTCTGCCGGCTGCAGGTATTATTTTTGGTCTTGGAGCAGCAGGATTGTTTGCATTATCCCGCAAACTCTAAATCTCTTTTTTACTCGTGTGAAATCTATAATAGTTCACAGCGGGAATATGTATGTATGGTCAAAGTCCCCTGTCAGGAAATCGTGTGGGACATCATCCCCGCAATACAGGCCGCTCTTGCTGCTGAACTGGTGAGTCTGGGCGTATCTCAGATCCAGATCGCCGCCCATCTCTCTCTTGCTCCGTCAGCTGTATCCCAGTATCTGTCCGGTAAACGGGGATACAGAATCGTTTTCGACGATCCTATAAAAGAGATCATCTCGAAACTGGCCCGGGACATCAGGTCAGGTTCCGTCTCGGATGATGATCTTTCAGCTGAATTATGTTCAATCTGCCGCTCACTCAGAGGGGACAACAGATGCGGCAGTTCTTTGGATTAAAACCCAAAACCTCATAAGTTAGAAGAGTCAACTAAACTTCTATCGGGGTTCAACTCATGATAGAAAGTTTTATTGAAGGAAACAAGATCTTCCAGGAACAGGATTTCGAACGGAAGAAAGACCGGTACATGCAGCTGACCACTCAGCAGCACCCGACCGTATTATGGATCGGCTGCTCGGACTCCCGAGTCAATCCGGAACGTATCACCCACTGCCGTGCCGGTGAACTCTTCACCCACAGAAACATAGGGAACATCGTTCCGACCCATGACTGGAATTTTGCAACTGTTTTAGAGTATGCCGTGAAGCATCTCAAAGTAAAAGATATTGTAATCTGCGGCCACTCTGACTGCGGAGCTCTCAACGCTCTTGATGTTGATATGTCAAAGGATGCTTATATCCCCCAATGGATCAATAACGCCCGTGAAGCGCAGACCAGAGTCGACGCCCGTCTCGGCGAGGCAAAAACTCCGGAGGAAAAGGCAGCCCGGAAAAAAGAGATCGAGTATGAAAACATCAAGCTTCAGCTTGAACATCTCAGGTCTTATCCGCTAGTTTCCCTGGCGGAAGAAAAAGGATGCCTGCATGTTCACGGATTATATTATGATCTGAAAACCGGCGCTCTTTCCAAGATCGCCTAACTTTTTTTTACGAGTGCAAGAAACTCTGCCGGTGAATCAACCGCACATATGTTATCACGTTTATCCACCGACCCGAAGGTAGCGTGCACGCCTTTGATGCCCAGCTCTCTTGGCGGTCTGACATCCCGGTTTTTCTTGTCTCCGATCATCATGGTCTCTTCCGGTAAAACATCAAGAGCTTCCAGTGTCTTTTGATAGACGAGCGGATCCGGCTTTTTCACGCCGAAGGTTTCTGGTGTGACGATCAGTTCAAAATAGTGTTCATAGCCAAGGGCAGCCATCCGTTTTTCCATGTCAGGCCGGTCGGCATTTGAGATAACTGCCAAACGGACTCCTGCTGATTTCAACTCACTCAGCATTTCTTCAACTCCCTCAAAGGGAGAGATACAGGCAAGTTCCAGGGTGTGATAAAGCCACGTACACTCCTGAAACTCTCCTTCGACTCCGTCTGCAAGATAGAGAGAGACGGCATCTTCAATTAAGGTCGGCGGGTTTTTGTTCAGAGAATAAAAATGCAGATCGCCGAATATCCCGCAGTATGCCATCAAGGCATCTGCTGCACACATACGTGCCCTGCGAAGATCGTGCAGGGTGTTGTCCATATCGAAGATCACTGCACGGGGAAAGGGTGCTTCAGAGTTCACAGGTATCACAGTCATGCCCGCAGGAGCTGCATTCTCCGTCGCCCCACGGCTCCCTGCCCGACTTTACCAGAAAATCATTGATCGCTTTGTGGATGGTTTCTTCTGCAAGGACCGAGCAGTGCATTTTGTTAGGGGGCAGCCCGTCCAATGCTTCTGCTACGGCTTTGTTTGAGAGGGTCCATGCCTCCTCCAGCGTTTTGCCTTTGATCATCTCTGTGGCCATACTGCTGGAGGCAATCGCAGCACCGCAGCCGAATGTCTGAAACTTGGCGTCGATGATGATATCGTTTTCGACTTTCAGATACATCTTCATAATGTCGCCGCATGAGGGATTTCCCTCCTCGCCGACACCGCTTGGGTTTTCGATCACACCGACGTTTCTCGGGTTGGTGAAGTGATCCATTACTTTTTCACTGTACATTTTTCAGCTCCTTTGGGGTAAGCGGGGACATCGCTCTGAGTTTTTCCACCGTTTCTTTGAGTGCGGCTGTCACGATCTTTACATCTTCTGCAGTTGTTCTCTCGCCAATGGTCAGCCTGATCGATCCATGGGCGATTTCGTGAGGGATCCCCATCGCAGTTAAAACATGTGATGGTTCAAGGGATGCCGAGTTACAGGCACTTCCGGTCGATGCGCAGATCCCTTTCATGTTCAGGAGGAGGAGAACCGACTCTCCCTCGATGTACTCAAAGATGATGTTCGTGTTGTTTGGAAGACGTTTTGTCGGATGACCATTTAAGTGTGTTGCCGGTATCTTGAGAAGTTCGCGGGTCAGCTCGTTCCTCAGGTCAGTGAGCCGATCCATTTCTTCGGGCAGATGGGTTACTGCCCGTTCGATGGCGGCTCCAAGACCGACGATGCCAGGAACATTCTCTGTACCTGCACGGCGTTTCCTTTCCTGGGCGCCGCCGTGCATGAAGCTCTGGATCCGTGTTCCTTTCCGGATATAGAGAGCTCCAATACCTTTTGGTCCGTATAATTTATGGCCGGATAGTGAGAGAAGGTCAATGTTTTCTGAGACCACATCGATTGGAACATGACCGACCGCCTGGACTGCATCAGTATGGAAGCAGATCCCGTGTTTTCTGGCGATCTTTCCGATCTCGGCAATCGGCTGGATCGTTCCGACCTCGTTGTTTGCGTACATGACTGAGATGAGGATCGTGTCTTGACGGATCGCTTTTTCTACCGACTCCGGAGAAACCATGCCGAACTTGTCTACCGGAAGATAGGTTATCTCAAATCCTCTGGATGCGAGCCATTCGCAGGAATGAAGTACTGCATGATGTTCAATGGAGGTTGTGATGATGTGTTTGCCTTTTCGTTCGTTGGCAAATGCCGCGCCTTTCAAAGCCCAGTTGTCAGATTCGGTCCCGCCATTGGTAAAGAAGATCTCGTCAGGCTGGGCATTGATCGCAGATGCCGCCTGCTTTCTTGCCAGGTCAAGAACTTTTTTGTTGGACTGGCCGATCGAATACACTGAAGACGGATTGCCGAACTCATCAGAGAAGTAGGGGATCATTGCCTCTACGACCTCTTTGGCTGTGTAGGTCGTAGCGGCATGATCCATATAGATGATTTTTTTGTCCATAATGTTCACGCCGTGAATCTTATTACTCTATTATTTAGCCGTGCTCATATCTAAAGATTAGTGCAGAGGGCCTGTATCGTCCGGCGGGAGTGAAATGAAGGAAATATGCCGGAAAGATGACTGAATGGATGAACAGACCCTAGAACAAACCTGCCCGAATCCACCGTCTGTGTATCTCTCTTCTCACAGGCATGCCGTATGCCTAGTTTCCTTTCCTCAGGTTGCTCAATCCAAAAAGACTATACTGTAATCCACACAACAGATATGCAATAAGTTATATAGACTTACAATTCAGGAGTAAATCATGAGCGATCAGCCAGAAGGATGTGATGGTCACTGTGACAGCTGTTCACAGAAGACCGATACCTGTCAGAAACCCAAGAAAGCCAATATCAATGTAAGACATGTGATCCTTGTCCTCTCAGGAAAAGGCGGTGTCGGAAAGAGTACGGTTTCAGTTAATCTTGCATATGCCCTTTCCAATCACGGCTATCAGACCGGCCTTATGGATCTGGATATCCATGGTCCGAGCCTTGCCAAGATGCTCGGCATCGAGGATCTCCGGCTTCAGGCGATCGGCAATAAGATCATGCCGGTGAAAGTGACCGGTTCTTTGAAAGTGATCTCCATGGCCCTTCTTTTAAATGAGACCGACAGTCCTATTGTCTGGCGCGGTCCGATGAAAGCCGCCGCGATCCAGCAGTTCCTTGGTGATGTCGAATGGGGAGAGCTTGACTATCTCGTCGTCGATCTTCCGCCCGGAACCGGCGATGAAGCATTAAATATCGTGCAGTTTGCTCCCAATGTAGAAGGCGCTGTCATCGTTACGACTCCTCAGGACGTCGCGGTTCTGGATTCCACCAAAGCGATCAAGTTCATCGAGATGATGGATCTCCCGGTTCTCGGTATCATCGAAAACATGTCGGGAATGGTGTGCCCGCACTGCGGTGAGGTCGTCGATCTCTTTGGAAAAGGCGGGGGAGAAAAAGCTGCGAAGCAGTACAACGTTCCGTATCTTGGCGCCATCCCGATCGATATCGAGATGAGAAAAGCCGGTGATGAAGGAAGACCGTTCATTGTCAGAACACCCGGTCAGACCAACCCCACCTGGGATGCTGTTGATCAAGTCATGGAAAACCTCATTGCCGAGGTAGAAAAACGCGACGCATAATATGAAAGTTCTCATCGCTGAATATACCGCTGTCCATGATCCGGCTCTCGCCCCGGAGGGAAAAGCTATGGTTTCTGCTCTGAAAAAGAGTTTCGAAGCCTGTGGTCATACGATTGTAATGCCGTCAGGAAGGGACTTTGATGCAGAGATCTCCCGTCTGGCTCCGGAATGTGATTACGGTCTTGTCATTGCGCCGGATGAATATCTCGCAAAATATACCCATACCCTTGAGCTTGCCACCCATAACATCGGCTCCGACAGTACTGCCATTGCCGTTTGTGCGAGCAAACGTCTCTCCGCCAAGCTTCTTGCGAAGGTCGGCATCGATGTTCCGGCTGAAGTCTCAGCTGACTTTTCGGGCAAACGTGTGATCAAACCGGTGAAAGGCGCAGGTTCGGTCGGTGTTCGTATCGCAAAGGATGGAGAGTTGCCCGGAGATGGCGAGATGTCTGTCGAGTATCTCGAAGGCGAGCATTTCAGTGTCAGTATCATCGGAAGCCGCGTTGTCGGCGAAGCCTGCGGGTTTTACAGCGGCCTTCCTCCGGTGTTTCTGACGATCAACCGTCAGTTCTGCGAGGTGGGGGATGACGGCAGGTTTGTTTACAAAGGCGGCGAAACACCTGTCCACCCTGCCCGCGAAGGCGAGATGATCGAGATCGCCAAAAAAGCGATCGAAACGCTCGGCTGTCAGGGGTATGTCGGCCTTGACATGATCGTCGGTGAGAAGATCTGGGTGGTCGATGTCAATCCCCGTCCGACCATGAGTGTGCTGGGTATCGTCCACGTCATGGAAGAGGAGATCGCCGACGTTCTGCTGAAAGCAACGGTCGGTCTGCCTCCGGAAACTGTTCACTACAACGGCAAAATCGCGAAATTTGATGATGTCGGCGGAGTTACCCTAGAGTGATCGGCATCGATGTCGGAGGTGCAAACCTCAAAATCGTTGATGAATCAGGAGTCCACATCCATTACTGCCCGCTGTGGAAGGAGTCCGATCTGGCAGAGATCATCAGCACGTATGCCGGAAGAGAGAATGCGGCGGTCGTTATGAGCGGTGAGCTTGCCGATGGATTTATCACCAAATCCGAAGGTATCTCCTACATCGTTGACGCTGTTCTGCAGACTTTTCCGGATGCTGTTTTCTACGGGACCGATGCCAAATTCCACATGAAAGCTTGTCCTCAGCTTGCAGCCGCCAACTGGCTCGCTTCCGTCGATCTTCTTCGAAGAACCTACCCTGACGGAATGATGCTGGATATCGGAAGCACAACCGCTGATATCGTTCCCTTTTCCCAATTTACCCGTCTTATCGGTATGACCGACACCCTCCGTCTTCAGCAGGGGTACCTGGTTTATACCGGCATGCTGAGAACACCGGTTGCCGCGCTTGCACATTCTGCAGAGATCGGCGGGATCATGACGCCCTTCTCCACTGAGTATTTTGCCTGTTCGGGAGACGCCCACTTTGTTCTTGGACACATCGGATTCGATGAATATTCATCCGCGACGCCTGACGGAAAAGAGGTTTCACGCGAAGCCTGTCTCAGGCGGCTTGCCCGGATGGTTTGTGCCGATCTCGAAGAGATCGGAGAGGAAGGTGCACTTCATATAGCCGAATCCTTCTGGGCTGCCCAGCGTGATCTTGTCTGCACTGCAGTGGAAAAAGTAAGAAAAGACGCCGGCGCGGATCCCCTTCTTGTCGGAGGCATCGGCTCGTCGACATTTGCTCCGCTCACCGGCGGTGTTGATCTTACCTCTGCACTTGGAATTCCTGCAGATGCGTTACCTGCATATTCTGTTCGTGAGATCGCCGGTGTTTTGGAGAGATCATACGGGACCGTCTGAACTCCGGTCTCTCATGATCTACTGTTTATTTTTACGTTTTTTCTGTTTCTGAAACTCAGCAGAAGTATTTTTTCCATCAAGGGGCGGTTTGTAAGCTGACGGATAGCCGCTTGATGCCAGGATCTCGCCTGAAGAGACCGAGCCTTTCGACCCTGATATCTCTTTTGTCATGAGCGAGATGAATGAGTTCGGCAGCTGCATTCCGTACAAAAAATTTGCCGGCGGGATCGGAAGATTGGAAAGTGCATAATTTCTGACAGACCCGCGGTCGATCTCGATTCCGAGCGCCTTCATGATCTCTGCCGTATGGGAGTAGGAGTGGAGTCTTGCAAGGGAGATTGCCATATCCACGATCGCAGAACCGAGCCGTGTGTCTGGATAGAACGGTTCCTCTGCGTAGATGAGGTTCCCGCATTTTTTGCACTTGAACCGTCTGATATTCACCATGATCTTTTTTCGTCCTGTCGGTGTTTTCAGTATCACGTAGAGCTTTTTTTTGGTATCGTACGGCTGGGGTTTCCCTCCGCAGAGAGGGCAGGGTTTTGCTGTGGCAAAAAGCGTGCCTTCAAGAGAAGAGATACCGACCATTACCGTGGTTATGAGCAGTGACGGGATTTTTACCTGTTGCCTGGGCATGTGTATTATTATTAGTGGGTAAGAAGAGTTTATCAAAGCTCTGGAAAGCCGGCGTCGTTATCTTCATTATCTTCCCCCTCCCATTTCTTACTCAGATGAAAATAAAAGGAATAACTGTCAGGATGCCTCCTCTCCTTCTTGCAGCAACCGTTTTTTTTGCAGTTATGTGTGCAATGACCTTTGGCTCCACCAAGGATCTTATCTATATCTATATTGGTCTCCCGCTGTGTGCTCTCTTAATTGGTTTTCCTCTCTGGGTCGCCTATACAAATGAGAAGCAGGTCCTTCGTGATGCTTCGCAGTACCGTTCGCAGGCAAAATTTGTACGGGCGCGTCAGCTCTCTCCGGCAATGCGGGGAAGCGTGGTTCTTATGGAAGGAAAAGTGCTGAAAGTCACCGGACTTATGATGAACAAACCCTCTTATCTGATCCAGGATCCGACCGGTCAGGTCGTTGCGAAACGGTTTGCCCTTCCCGATCCGCTGATCGGTGTCGGAGCGGATGTCGAGATTCTCGGCCGTGTCTTTGGCAAGGCGGCCAATGCTCAGTCGCTGTATATCAATGCCCTCACCATTAAACCAGTTTCGAGTCTGCGTCAGACCAGTGAAGAGGCGCAGTCGGATCAGGAAAAGCTCCGGATTAAGAAACTCAATTAACATTTGCGATCCTATTATGAGTATGGATAAAGACGCGTTCGTTGCTCTTCTGGAAAAAATCGCTCCGCCGATGCTGGCAGAGGATTTTGATACGGGCCGTATCGGTCTGATTGCAGAAGGCACAGACCAAATCGAAAAGGTGGGCTGCGCTTTGGATGCCACACCTTATGTGTGTGAGCGTGCTGCGGCAGAGCGGTTTGACGCTCTTGTAGTCCACCATCCGGCATTCTGGGCTCCGATGCATGGAATTACCGGGAGAAATGTCGAGATTCTCCGCCCGTTACTGCAGAACAACATCAATCTGTATGCCATGCACACGAACTTCGATCATGTTCACGGCGGGATCAATGATGTTCTTGCACGCGAAATAGGGCTCACAGACTGTGTGCGAATGGACAAGACGCCTTCCTCTATTGGTGTTGTCGGAACTATGTCGAAAAGTTTTGCCGAGATCTCCAAAATCCTCGGGTGCGGTCTTCGCGTCTGGGGGGATGTATCCGGCGTCAGAAAACTTGCAGCAGCCGGCGGATCGGCGTTTGATATGGAGTTGATCCTGGAAGCCGTGTCGCTTGGAGCCGAGGCGTATCTGGCATCCGAATTAAAGTATAATATTGCCCGCGAATCACCGATCCCCTGTATCGAAGCTACCCATTATGCTTTGGAGGCACCGGGTATGCGTGCGCTTGCAAAAACCCATGGCTGGGAGTTTATCGAGGATACGCCGCTCACATCGATCATCCAATGATCCATCCGTTCCAGGTTTTAAAGAAAGAGGGTACACTCAATGACGTTGTGCGTAAAGCTTTCATCGATGCATATGGAAAACGCGGGATGGAGGCAGTTGACGCCGTCAGAGAAAACCGGGTAAAAAAGTATCAGGATTACTTTGTGGTCGTTGGAAATACCGATGAGTACTTTGTCGAGGGGTCGTTTTGCAGCTGTAATGCCATGCTCTACGGGAAGGAGTGCTGGCACACCCTCGCAGTGCAGATAGCAGTCGAGCTTGGAATTTATGATTCATACAATCTCTGGTATTATAAGGATGGTGTCGATGAGGATGAACCTGAGTATGAATAACTTTCACAAAACCTATTTTTAAAATGCTGCGACGCCTATCTACTAGGAATGGCCTCGATACTTGTGACCTGTTACAGCAGGACTGGTAAAACAAAGAAGCTTGCCGCTTCGATCGGCAAGGGAGCAAAGGAGGTTTTGGGTGTGGACGTTGATGTTCTTCCTTTCAACCGCGTGACCGCAAGTGATCTTGTCAGATATGACGGGATCATTCTGGGTTCCCCGGTGTATTTCGGGGGGATAGCAGCGGAGTTGAAGGAATTCATCGATGAAACCACGTTTGTGCGCGGAAAGCTTGTTGGAAAGGTCGGCGCTGCATTCACTACTGCCGGGGACCGGACCGGCGGAAAAGAGACGGCCATCCTGTCGATCGTTCAGGCGATGCTGATTCACGGAATGATCGTTGTGGGTGATCCGATAGCCGATGAATCGAGCAATGAGGAGCACAACGGGGGGCATTACGGTTTGGCTGCCGACGGTCAGCTTACCGAGCACGATCTTTTGCAGGCCGAGTATTTCGGCCGGTATGTGGCAAGTGTTGTCGCCCGCATGTGTTAATTGATATCCGCAATCATTTTTTTCAATTCACTGCACGCTTTGTATGCTGTATTGTCCATAGAAAGCGGCGTGATCGAGACGTAATTTTTTCTGATCGCCGTGACGTCAGAGTGTTCTTCCGGAATGTAGATGGGAGTTCCGTTGATCCAGTAGTAGGGTTTGCCTCGCGGATCGATCCTTTGTTCGACTGATGTTTCAAACAGCCGTTCGCCAAGTACGGTGACTGCGTAGCCTTCGATTCTCTTTGCCGGGATATTGATATTGATCAGTTTGCTTTCAGCCGGCATGCCGTTTTTTAGAAAATGTCTGGTGAATTTGGTGACGACCTCTTTACTCTGCGTGAAATCCATCTTATGGGTCCTGGGGTCTGCGAATTTATTTCCCTGATCGTTCATCTGAAGGGAATATGCGATGGCAGGAACACCCTGATTGACCGCTTCCATTGCAGCACCTACCGTTCCGGAGGTGGTGATCGATTCAAACGAGATGTTCTCGCCAAGATTGATGCCGGAGACAACCAGATCCGGTCTGAGCCCGAGTCCGTAGAGGCCGAGGAGCAGGGCGTCGGTCGGTCTTCCTTCGACGGAGTATGCCCGGGTCTGATGCATCGCTACCTCGTTCATCCGGATGGGTTCAAAGATCGAGATCGATCTGCCGACTGCGCTCTGCTGGGTCGCCGGAGCGACGACCGTAACATCAGCGATAAGAGACAGAGCGTCATATGCGGCCCAGAGGCCTCCGGAGTTGATCCCGTCATCATTGGTTAGGAGTATCTTTGGTCGGGACATTCTTCTCAGATACGTTTCATCGGTGAGGTATTACACCTTTGGGTTTGGGCGGGTTTGAGCGGATACAAAAAATATGTGTGTTATCAGATTTTATTTTCCCTCCTGCGTTTCGGAATCTATATATTGAGATACAGCATTCTTATTATGCATATTTGCTGCGGTGGCCTAGCTGGTTAGGGCGCGGGACTCATAATCCCGAGGTCGGGGGTTCGGATCCCTCTCGCAGCACTGTTTTTTTGATATTTTTTGCAGAATCACCATCTATAATCGTTCAGGATCTTTACCGTTTCTTTTACCCTTTTCTCTAACTGTTCACTGTTCATAAAATACCGTACCATGCACACATTTTTTGCACCTGCATCCAGAACGCTGATGAGGTTATTCCCATCGATTCCGCCGATCACAACAACCGGAACATCTCCTGCCCGTTTCACTGCCTCTGCGATCAGCTCAGTTCCGGTAACCGGATCGGGTTTTGCTTTCGCGGGTGTTGTAAAGACCGGGCCAAAACCGATGTAATCCGGTTTTTGTTTTATCGCTTCATCCACCTGGCTGAGCGTATGGGTCGAGAGTCCAAACACCGATACCTTCTCCCTGCAGATCGTTTTTGCATCGGTCAGGCTGATATCATCCTGGCCGAGATGGAGACCGTCTGCCCCGCAGAGATACGCAAGGTCTGCCCGATCATTCAGCACAAATCGCGTTTCAGTTCCCTCAGTTATACTCATAATTTCGCCTGCAGCCCGCAGGATCTCCCTGTCGGATAATGCCTTTTCCCTCAGCTGCAGATATCTGACATTATTTTTGACTGCTGTTTCGGCGATCTTCTTATACGGCAAAAAGGGATTGGTGATTATTAGATAAAGTCCGAAGTCACTCCTCATCACTTCAGCTCCTCTATGATCAGTTTTGCAACCTTTTCTCCTGACAGAAGCATACCTCCAAACACCGGCCCCATACGCGGAGATCCAAACACGCCGTTTGCTGCCATTCCGCAGACATAGAGGCCGGGATAGATCATTTTGGTATTTTCTACCGTCATTGCTTCACCTTCGGCCGCATTTAAGGAACGCTCCCCGCAGACTTTTCCGGCAGGCGTGTTCAGGATGATGTTGTTCTTTCTTGCCGCCGTTTCCGTGATCATACAGGGATGACCGGTTGCATCCACGACGACCTTTGCCCGGAAGGAAAGCGGGTCTACATGAAGTCCCTCCCTTACAACCGGCCCCCAGTTCACGACAACACCCGAAACTCTGTCATCTTTAAAAACCACATCTTCCACGCTCATAGCGTTGTGGATCAGAACACCTCTTTTTGCGGCATGATAGATCAGAGCTGATGTTGCCAGAACACTATCACAGGTCACGAGATGATCGTTATAGCGTTCGTATGGGATCTCCAGTTCGTCCAGAAGATATACTGCTTCATTTTGGATCGCAACTGATGAAAACATCATGGCTCCTCCCCACATCCCCCCTCCCGGGGCAAGTTTGCTCTCAAACATCGAAACTTTATATCCGGCTTCTGCGATCCGCAGCGCCGCAATAAGCCCTGAGGGTCCTGTTCCTGCAATTGCTGCATCGAAACACAGATTCTCCTGCAGTTTAGAAAACCAGGATTCTGTTATTGCTTTGGTTACTTCCAGGTCCATTTTCATGTCCTCCCTGACGGCAGCCGGATAATGCACATGGGCAAGTATCGAAAAAACGATTCCCTCCGCCGGCATTACCCGGATCAGGTTATATGGGTATGATCTCAGCCGGTGCAGCCGGATATCCGTCTGCATCAGCACCCCATTATCATATCCGCATTTCTGGTATAAGGAATGCTCGTATCCAAAAAAAATCTGAAATCCGGACATACGCGTCCAAACACCGTGTTCTCCTGCTAAATCCGTTTAACCCGGCCGCAAGGATTAATCATACAGACTTTCCATAACTAATCAAGCGGAGGTGCCAATCACCATGAAAACAATACTGTATTACTTTACCGGCACAGGCAACTCGCTCGCCGTGGCCAAAGCAATATCCTCAAGGCTCCCTGAAACCGAACTTGTCCCCATCCCCAAACTTATGCTCGCTGGTGAGAGGATCACCGTTCCTGCTGACGCGAATGTCGGCATAGTGTATCCTCTTTATGCCATGGGCCTTCCCAAGATCGTCGTGAATTTTTTCGCGCTTCTTGATCTCTCCCCTGCAGGCTATGTCTTTTCTGTAGTGACCGAAGGGGGAAAAAGCGGATCTCCGACAAAGCAGATCTCTGCGCTGTGCGAAAAAAGCGGCCATATGCTCAATGCCGCCTGGTGGATCCAGATGCCTGACAACTATATCCCCTTAAGTGCGCCGCCGGAGAAGTCTGTTGAGAAGACCATCCGGGAAAATGCGCTTCGAAAAGTTGCCGTCATCGTTGAAGATATCAAAAACCGGCAGGGTTCGCTTGCAGGATTTACGGCAATCGGCAGCGTCATGAAGCTCATGTATGGTCCTTTCATCAGAAACATCCATAACTTCGACAAAAAATTTGTCGTCAGCCCATCCTGCAACGGATGCCTGATATGTGTGCGGATCTGCCCGGTAAACAACATCCGGCCGCTGCCCCATGGAAAAAAAGAGTGGCTGCATACCTGTGAAGGCTGCCTTGCCTGCCTGCAGTTCTGCCCGGTCGAAGCTCTTTCCTGCGGAGGAAAAACTGCGAACCGTCCGCGGTATCACCACGCGAATGCGACCGTGGAAGACATGCTCGAACAGAAAGGCAGCATCGAAACAAACTAATCCCTCTTTTTCCCTACGTATGAACGTGTATATATTCATTGAACGTAAATATTAGTTCAGTATGAAACTCCCCAAATACGACATCAACAAGTACGATCCAAAACGTATGATGGCAATCCCTGCTGTCCTTTTTGGCATCGCTCTTTTGATCGTCGGTATAACGTTTGCATTGACAGGTATGCCTGTCACACCCGGAATTGATTTTGCCGGAGGGACGGCCGTTACCATCCATACGGATGATACCAAAGAAGAGATCGTCGCCTTCTTTGCCGGCTATGATCTGAAGTCTATCGATGAAGGTATCGGCTCGGGCGGCTATTATCTCAAGTTTGGTCCGATGTCCAACGAGGACATGATGACATTCAACGATCATGCCCTTTCGAAATATCCTGAAGCAAGCATCGACCAGATCGGTGCAAACTTCGGTTCAACGCTCCAGACCCAGGCGTTGTGGGCGATCATGTTTGCCTTCATCGGCATGGCAGCAGTCGTGTTCATCGCTTTCAGAAAAGTCATTCCTGCCGTAACGGTCGTCTGCGCCGGTATTGCCGATATCACTATTACTGCCGCCGTCATGAACCTTCTTGGGATCGAACTTTCCCTTGCAACGACGGCTGCTCTTCTGATGCTCATCGGTTACTCGGTTGACAGTAATATCCTGCTGACCACAAAAGTCCTTAAACGTCAGGGAAAACTTGAGGAAAAAATGGAAGGCGCGTTTCGCACGGGTATCATCATGACTACGACGACACTTGCCGCAATCATTGCCATGTTCCTCGTTGCATTCATCGGTCAGGTGCCGACGCTCTATTCCATCGCTGCCGTTTTGATAATCGGTCTTATCTGTGATATTATTTTCACCTGGGGTTTCAATGCCGGCATTCTCCGGATGTATCTATCCGGGTCGGAAAAATCTCAGACAACACCAAAACAACCTAAAAAGGACAGCAGAGGTGCAAAACAATGAGCTCAAAAAGATCATCCTCTCCTCAGAAAAAAGAGAAGAAGGAGTACTCCGGCTGGCATGCGGTGATCCGTGATCCGCGCGTGGTTCTTGTTCTTGTCTTAGTGGCTCTTTCTCTTGCGGCGATCTTTGTTCCGTTTGGAGACCGGGAAGGTTTTACGAACCTGCAGTTCGGTCTCGACCTTGACGGAGGTTCATGGATCCAGCTGGAGTTCCAGTCCGAAGTCGTGACGATCGGCCAGGGTGCCGATGTTACGGCCGTAGCAGACAAGATGGGAAAAACACTTGACTGTACTGTCATTCCTATTGGCCAGACCAAGATCGAGGTTCAGAAATCGGCGACAGATGCTGAGCTTCGGGCCGCTGTCGAGGCTGCCGGAGCTTCGTTTGTCAGTTCTGAGCCGGGAGTAGGTACGGATACGGCAGATACTATTAAACGTATCCTTGAATCCAAAGTCAACAGTCTTGGCACAAGTGATGTAAAGGTCAATACGCTCACGAATATGGACGGCGTTTCCCAGTATGTCCGTATCGAGATGGCGGGCGTAGATATGCAGACTGCTCAGGAACTTGTCGGGACCCAGGGTCTTTTCGAACTTCGTATCGTTACAACCGGGAATGAAACCGCGCACGTCTTGTACGGCGACTCGGTCGTTTCTGTCCAGACGCCGACCCAGAACCCTGCTGGTTCTGACAACTGGGGTGTGGCATTCGGTATCGACAACAACGGAGCAGAGGCACTTCAGCAGGCCTGCATCACGTACGGTGCGACCACGAACCCTGCTGCTCACGAACTGGTCATGTATCTTGACGAAAAACTTGTCTACAGCGCTCCGCTCTCCGCGGATCTTGCCGCATCCATCGCGAAAAGCCCGGTGAACAGTCTGTATGCCGGAACCGGTCACGGGGATGAAGGTAAAGAGCAGGCGCAGGAGCTTGAGATCCATCTGCGGGCAGGCGCTCTTCCAGTCCAGGTCGAGATCGCCGGTTCCGGTTCGACTTCGGCGGTGCTTGGTGACTACTTCAAGATCATTTGTCTGATAGCTGCGATCGCGGCACTCGCGGCAGTTGCTTTGATGGTGTATCTCAGATACCGTACCCCGGAGATCGTTCTGCCGATGATCGCCACGAATGTTGCCGAGATCGTTATCCTTCTCGGGATCGCCGTCTTCATCCAGCAGCTGGATATAGCGGCCATCGCGGCGCTGATAGCGGTTCTTGGAACCGGTATCGATCAGCTGGTCATCATCACTGATGAGGTCATGCATGAAGGCCGGGTTCCGTCTCAGGCCCTCTATCTCAAACGCCTGAAGCGCGCTCTGGTTATCATCATGACTTCAGCAGCCACTGTAATAATCGCCATGTTCCCGCTGATCATCATGGATCTCTCTACTCTGAAGGGATTTGCGATCATCAGCATTCTTGGTATCCTGATCGGTGTTCTCATTACACGTCCGGCTTACGGTCGTGTCGTGATGGAGATCATGGCAAAATAATTTTTTTTTAATCACGGCGTTTTTTTCTGGTTTTTGATCGTCGTCATCAGTTTCTGCAGTTTGGCAAGGATCTCCTGTCTGCCGGCCGGTTTCACGAAGGCCGGTTTGTCAGTTATGACAGGATCAGACCTGATATGCGCAGCCGTTTTTTCAGAAAGAACTGCTATGATCCAGTCGATCACCGGGTCATGATTTACAATGGCCCCATGCTCCGCTTCTGTTTTGAGCAGACGTTCGTTTCCCTGCGGATCTTTTCCAAGCTTTTCGAGATGGCCGAACATCGTTGCCGAATCCGTCGGAACACACCCGTCGCCTGCATGATCGTAGATGATGTGGGTGATCTCCGGCTCATTTGGGTCATCTGAGAATATCAGTGATCTGATCGTCTGGTGATTTATCCCGACAGCGAAGTATGAACGGTCGAGTTCCGGCAGGATCCGGCTGTCATTTTCCAGTCTGAGGGCGTTCCCGTCACTAAAGATATGCTGCAGGGTCATCGCATACTCCTTTGGGGTCATCGGTTCGTAAACATTCACCCCGGCATCTCTGATCTGCCCTGCCGGTAAATAATACGGTTCTCCGTCCGGTATGCTGTCTTCAGCCGTCATCTCATCATTCACCGGGATGTTTTTTGTATAATGATACATCGGATGCCGGCTGAAATACGTCATCGTCGGGATCAGATCGCTTCCTGAAGGAAAACTCGTCCGTACATCCCGGGTGATCTTCGTTACTGCATCAAACAAACCTCCGGGAATATACGTCAGCTCCCCGGTCAGCGCTGTGTTTATTATATCGGGGGTGCCCTCGTAGGGTGTTGCGAGGGTCATGATCTTTCCGACCGTGTCGCTGCCGAACATCCCGAGATAGGCGGAAACGATCAGTCCTCCCAGGCTGTGCGCAATAAGATCTGCTCCGGAAGCTCCGGCGGCATGCAGGGTCCGGCGGATCTGCTGATCGAGCAGCTTTGCGGTATCTTTTTTGGACTGACGGAAATCATAGGAGAAAAAGTAGACGCCTCTTTTTGGAAATTCAGCACAGAGCCGGTCGATGATTTTCTTGTAAGGGTACTCAAACGCTCCCATCGCCCCGTATTCACGTTCATCCTCGGATAGAGCCGCTAGGTCCTTTTCATTATTTTTTACAAAGAGAGGATTTTGTATTCTCATCATCTCGCCGAGTTTTGTAAGTTTCAGCGAATACTCTACCCAGACAAGATCGCCTTCCTGATCATAAAGCCGGCTTCCCATGATGCCGGGTATAAATATCACCGGATTGTGTGTCATCGTCATGATAGTATGATTTTCCCGGGCAAGATGCGTATTCTCTCTTCCGTCTCGCCTGAATGTATGATGTACTGCCGGGGATAATGAAGATATCCTGCCGGCGTAAATATATATTTTTCAGTATTTAGTATATATTTTTATTATGAAATAAATATATTTTGAAGTAAGAATATTTTTATACAGTATATCTATTGTCTAATCAGAGATTAGTCTTATTATCTATCCTGCTGACATGTATATGGTACAAAATCATGAAGGCTGTCTTAGGACTTGAAGATGGGACGATCATCACCGGAACCGGCTTCGGCGTCGAAGGTTCCGCGTCCGGTGAACTGGTTGTCACCCTTGTATCTACAGGATACATGGAAGCCCTTAGTGATCCGAGCGTATCCGGACAACTGCTGATGTTCGGATACCCGCTAGTCGGAAACTACGGAGCAAATAAAGATCAGCTCCAGCATGAAAAAGTTCACGCTGCGGGAACAATTGTGCGTGAACTCTGCGTTCATCCCAAACACCAGCCGACGCTTGGTGAATTCTTCGAAGACAACGGTCTTATCGGCATCGAAGGTGTTGACACCCGGATGCTCACGATAAAACTGCGTGAACAGGGTGTCATGCGTGCCGCCCTTATCACCGGTTCCGACGACGGATACAAAGCCGTCAGTATGGCACAGACCGCTCCTGTCCAGGAGACCCGCGACCTCATCTCCGGCGTCACCTGCCAGGCTCCCTATCACATCGAAGGAAAGGGCAAAAAAATTGCTGTCCTTGACCTTGGATGCAGAAAGTCCATACTTACCAGCCTGAAAAACCGCGGTGCAGACATCTATGTCTACCCGTACGGAACACCGGCTGATGTGATCATGGCAGAAAAACCGAGCGCTCTATTCTTAACGAACGGACCCGGCTACCCGTTTGCCGCGCCAAAAGCAATCTCCTGCGTGAAAGATATCCTTGGAACCATCCCGGTCCACGGGATCTGCATGGGAACCGAGATCATCGCCGCAGCGCTCGGCGGTCAGGTCGAAAAACTCAGACTTGGTCACAGAGGAGCAAGCCAGCCCGTCAAATTCTCTGACGGTACGGTCGCCGTAACCTTCCAGGGACATGGCTACGCCGTAGTTGGTGACAGTCTTCCGGAAGGCTGCGAGGTCAACTGTATCAATGCAAACGACGGCACGGTCGAAGGCTTCGTGAACAACGACCTCGGCGTGTACTGTGTTCAGTTCCACCCGGAGCACGACGGAATCTACGACGGCGTGGAAAAACCGATTTACGATATCATGTACAGGGGGATCCCTGATGCCTAAAAACACCTCACTTAAAAAAGTCCTGCTCATCGGATCGGGACCGATCCAGATCGGACAGGCTGCCGAGTTTGACTACGCAGGAAGTCAGGCCTGCAAAGCCGTTCGCGAAGAGGGTATAGAAGTTGTCTTAGTCAACTCCAACCCGGCGACGATCCAGACCGATCCGGAAACTGCGGACAAAGTCTATGTTGAACCGCTGAAAGCAGAGATCATCGCTGAGATCATCAAAAAGGAAAAGCCGGACGGTATCCTCTCAGGTATGGGCGGCCAGACCGGTCTGAACCTTACAGCTGAACTCTATGAAATGGGCGCCCTTGAAGGCGTCCAGATCCTCGGCACCCCGCTCGAAGCAATCTATCATGGTGAAGACCGTGATCTCTTCAAGAAACTTATGATCGAGATCGGTGAACCGGTCCCGAAAAGTTTCATCTTGACCAAAATCGAGCAGCTCGAAGAGGCCTATGCGGAAGTCGGTCTTCCCGCGATCATCCGCCCGGCATACACCCTTGGAGGAAGCGGCGGCGGCGTTGCGAGCACCAAAGATGAACTGAAAAAGATCGTTGAGTACGGTCTGACAAAGTCCCGTGTTCACCAGGTCCTGATCGAGGAATCGGTCAAAGGCTGGAACGAGATCGAGTTCGAGGTCATGCGCGATGCGGCTGACACCTGTATCATCATCTGCGGTATGGAAAACGTCGACCCGATGGGTGTTCACACCGGTGAGTCCGTCGTCGTCGCGCCGATCCTGACCCTGACCTCTGACGAGTTCGGGATCATGCGCCGGGCAGCGATCAAAATCATCCGTGCACTCAATGTGCAGGGCGGATGCAACATCCAGTTCGCGTTTAACAACGGCGACTACAGAGTCATTGAAGTCAACCCGCGTGTCTCGCGTTCATCGGCTCTTGCCTCAAAAGCGACCGGTTACCCGATCGCCCGCGTGGCGGCAAAAGTCGCAATCGGCCTGCATCTCGATGAGATCAAAAACACGGTCACTGGCTGCACGCCTGCCTGCTTTGAACCGGCAGTCGATTATGTCGTGGTCAAAGTTTCCAGATGGCCGTTTGACAAATTCAAGACCGCCGACCGGACCCTTACGACAGCGATGAAAAGCACCGGCGAGGTCATGGCGATCGGCCGTACCGTTGAAGAAGGATTCAAGAAAGCTCTCCGTTCACTTGATACGGATATCTACCGGCACACCGACTTAAATGAGATCAGAATGATCCTCTCCCGCCCGACCGATGAGAGATTCCCGACCCTCTTCGACGCCTTCCGCCTTGGAATGACCGTCAAGGAAGTCTACGACCTCACTCAGATCGAGCCGTTCTTCTTAGAAAAGATCCAGAATGTTGTGGACATCGAGCTTGAGCTCCGTGACCACCCGACTGAAGAGCTTGTCAAGACCTCCAAGAAGTTTGGATTCTCCAACGCCGAGATCCGCGAACTTACCGGCTGGAACATCTACAAGATCGAAAGCCTTGTTGGTCTGCCGACCTACAAGATGGTCGACACCTGCTCGGCCGAGTTCCCGGCAAAAACGCCTTACTACTACTCCACCTGGGAGCAGGAGTGCGAACTTACCCCGTCGGACAAGAAAAAGATCCTCATCCTCGGTTCCGGTGCGATCCGTATCGGTCAGGGTATCGAGTTCGATTACTGCACGGTCCACGCAGTCAAGTCCCTGCGTGAAGAAGGCATCGAGGTCCATATCTTAAATAACAACCCGGAGACGGTCTCGACCGACTTCGACACCTCGGACCGCCTGTACTTCGAACCCATGCAGCTCGAAGATGTCGTCAACATCTTACGAAAAGGCGATTATGACGGCGTAATGGTTCAGTTCGGCGGCCAGAACTCCGTCAACCTCGCCATCCCAATCCAGGAGGAGATCAAACTCTTCGGTCTGAAGACCAAAGTCCTTGGAACGAGCCCCGACAACATGGATGTTGCCGAAGACAGAAACCGGTTCAGCGTCCTTCTGGAAAACAACAACATCCCGTCTCCGGCAAACGGTTCCGCCTACTCGGAAAAGGAAGCCTACGCGATAGCCAACAAGATCGGCTACCCTGTCTTAGTTAGACCAAGCTATGTTCTCGGCGGCCGTGCGATGGAACTTGTTCACGATGAACTTGAACTCCAGACCTACATCAAAGAGGCCGTCCGCGTCTCCAACACCCACCCGGTTTTGATCGACAGATACCTCGATAATGCAACCGAGCTGGACGTGGACGCCGTTTCCGACGGCGAAACCGTTCTGATCGGCGGCGTGATGGAACACATCGAAGAAGCCGGTGTCCACTCAGGCGACTCTGCGTGTGTTATCCCGACCCAGACCCTCACTCCTGAGCAGATCGCGACCGTCAAAGAGTACACGCGAAAGATCGCCCTTTCTCTTGGCGTGATCGGTCTGATCAACATCCAGTATGCCCTTCACAAAGGAACGGTCTATGTCCTCGAGGCAAACCCGCGTGCAAGCCGGACGGTCCCGTTCGTCTCCAAGGCGACCGGTATCCCCCTTGCAAAGATCGCGGCAAAACTCATGATCGGCAAGAAACTTGCAGATCTTGGATTCGAGGAGAAAGAGATCAAGCACGTCGCAGTAAAAGAAGTTCTTCTTCCCTTCTCCAGACTGCCGGGTGTCGATCCGATCCTCGGTCCGGAGATGAAGAGTACCGGTGAAGTCATCGGTATCGATTACGACTTCGGCAGAGCATTCTACAAGGCAAGTCAGGCGGCAGACAACACCTTCCCGCTGAAAGGAAACGTGTTCATCTCGGTCACCAACGATCAGAAGTATGAGATCCTGCCGATCGCCAGAAAACTCCATGATCTCGGCTTCTCGCTCTACGGAACGGAAGGCACGGTCAAGTTCCTTACCCAGCAGGACATCCCGATGAACCTTGTCAGAAAGGTCCAGGAAGGTTCCCCCAACATCCTGGATATGATCCGGGCACTGGATGTGCATCTCCTCATCAACACACCCGGCGATAAAAATGCACGGGCCGATCACCTGCAGATCATGCGGGCAAGCATCGACTACTCGATCCCCTACATCACGACCATCTTCGGAGCAGAGGCCGCCGTCCAGGCGATCGAATCGATGAAGACCAACAAGATCACGATCGAGCCGCTGAGTCACTACCTCAGCTGATCACCCTTTCCTTTCTTTTTTTTTATCTGGTGATCAGCACAAATACCGACGTCAGCACTGAAAGTACGAGGCAGAGACCAAAACCGATCTGATATCCCGCAAGCATAATTACGATCCCGCTGATAAGTGGGCCCGATGAGTGGCCGATGTCCATAATTGAAGACAGGGCCCCCAGAGAGGCTCCAAGTTGGTTCTTTTCTGCGGTATTTGCCGCATACACATTGGTAGCTACCGTCGAAATCGACATACCGATCCCAAAAATACAGCTAAGGACCAGCAGGATCCGGAAGTCAATTGTCAAACCCATGATTCCAAGCGCGAGACCCGTGATCAGCATACCTGCCGCGATCTGTTTTTTGGGATTTCCCTTGTCTGCACGCCGGCCGAAGAATGGTTTGGTGAGTGCGATGACCACCACCTGCACGGCAAAAATGATTCCGGTCTGCCATGCCGGAACGCCGATCAGGAGGAGATAGACCGGCAAAAATGTTTCAAACGTCCCAAAACAGAAGTAGGTAATCATCTCTGCGACGGAGGCGGCGCGAAGCCCCTTGTTCGAAAGAAACGTCTTCAGACTGTTTGTGAAATCGGCAAAGGTTATCTTCTGCACGCCTCCATGGGTATCGCGGAAGAAAAGGATCAGGATAAACACCGGAACTGCAGCACAAAACGCTGCCACATACACCATATGATAGGCGGTGAATCCCGGAGCCAAGGCAAATAATGTGATAATTGCCCCTCCTAACAGAGGAGCTGCCGTCCTGCCGATGAGCGTGGCCGAGCTGTATGTCCCCATCATTACGCCTTTTCTGCTGCCGAACTTTTCTGCGATCGCCGCTCCAACCACCGGCCCGAGGATCGCTGTCGCTAAGCCGTGAAAGAATCTGACGGGGATAAGAAATATCGGGTCCATTATCAGAAGATAGAGAAGCGGGGCAGTGAGAAAAATGCATCCGGATGCTATGAGAAGTTTTCTCCGGCCAAGTCTGTCTGAAATCAGGCCTACGGGAAAACTGAATAAAATGCCGGCGAGAGGCGATACGGCGGCGATAAGCCCTAGATAGGCATCGTTTGCTCCAAGAGATGCTGCATACAAGGGGAGCGCCGGGTTTTTTGAAATAGTTGTCGAAAATATCGCGAAGCAGCCGATTATGCAGAAGTAGATGATGAACTTTTTTTGTATATTCTCTTCTGACATTTGTGTTGATATTTATCGGCATTTTATATAGGGTTTGGCTACCCACCGACACGCATAATACCTCCCCCGCCCAAAAATGAATTATGTGTTCAGCAGGCGGACCTGTCGATGTTGACCTCAATGACCCCTTAAAGGGCAGAGGCAAGAAGTATAAATGCAATGACTGCGGGGCGACGTTCACGGGGATCGGGAAACACCCGATGTGCCCCACCTGCCAGTCAGACGACGTTACCGAGATGTAACGCCAATGACCGGTGATCTTCGCGTTCCATTCAGAGGTGACCAGCCGGTCATCATCCGTGGAACCTCTTCTTTTCTTGTAATTTCCAGAGCCTTTGAAAAATTCCCTCTTCTGATCGAGACCGACACCGAAGAGATAGTCCAGGGTGTGTATCCCGGTGATCTGATCATCGTATCGGCACCGGAAGGCGGGGATATCCTTCCCGCTCTCTACCTCCTCGAGATGGTCAGAACCTATCATCTGCCGGTCATCGCTCTGCCAAAAACCCATCCGGCGGGCAAGCGACTTTCGTATGTCGTCTCGGCTGCAGAAAAAATCGAGATGCGGTGTGATATCAGACGCGGGACCCATCCCGAGCAGCATCTCCTCTGCTCTGCCGACGAGTTCACCGGCATGACTTTGTATTCGGAAGAAAACGATCTGGTCATCCGCTTCCCCCGTCCCGGGATCAGAGTGTCCAGTCTCGATTGGAACCCGTCATTCACCGAAAAAAGTGTGGAGACAGGCTCAGATCCGGGCTGCCCGGATCGTTGAGATATACTCAGTGCCGGCATCGGTAAAGATCTCCGAGAGGCTGAGGGTGTTTTCCTCCGCCCATCCCATCCCAAGATAGAGCCCGCCGTTCTTCTCATATCTGAAAAGGATCATCTCCCCGTCAGGGGCCACGATCCCTCCCGTCTCTCCCTCACCGACCCCCATGTACGATGTTTCTGCAATGAACCCGTTCGTATTCCGGCTCCCGATCCTGATGATGAAATCCGACGGGAGGCCGGCATCATACCCGTTCTTCGAGATGACCTCCTGATCCTTCGTGCTCCAGGTGCCGGCAACATCCGGCCCATCCGGCCGGATGCCCGCCGCCGAGCCGTTTCGCAGATACGTGAGTGTTTTTACAGCGGTATGATCCTGATCCGTCCGCTCATCTGTACTGGTGACGGTGATCCTTTCAGGAGAGACCCCGCCAAACCAGAGCCGCATATCACCGGTCACAAAAAGAATCTTTTCCGGCTTGTTCCCGTACATAACTGCGCTGAATCCGGCGGCTCCATTTTCTTTCGTCCCGTTCCCCGTGTCGGCGATGCCGTAGAAAATAGCCCCGTTTTGTCCCTGAACAACCAGGCTCCCGCCGGAAACCGTCTGTAAGGAATCTGCAGAAAGCAGCGATCCGCTGTCGAACATGTAGACGCCGGCGATCTCCGGATAGGTTTTTACCGCCGCCTCTGCGCCGTTTCTCAACAGAACTGTTGACTGCGTGCCGGAACTCTGCTCTTCTGACAAAAATCGGCCGGTCTTGGAAAACACAGCGCCGGCGAGTCTGATCTCGTTTTCATTCACCACGGTCCCGATCTGCACCGCAGAAGAATTTCCTTCCCCGTCCGCTGTCTGCGAGGTCAGGAGGAACTGTGCTCCGTCTTTGGAAAAGAACGATCCGTAAAAATCTGTGCCGGCATATGTTCCGGAAAAGAGTCTTCCTTCCTGGAAGGTGACATCAAAGACGTCGGTCGTCAGCGCGGGCTGCATGAATCCTTCCTGCCCGTTTTCGTGTATGGTCAGGGATCCAACGGTCCATGGTCCGGTTATGTCGGGGATTTCCGTTCCGGATTTTGCCACACATCCGGCAGAGATGATCACTGCTGCGAGAAGAACCAGCAGAAACAGTCGGGCTGCATATTTCATGAATACTACTTATCATCTCAGAAAATAAAACCGCAGGTCCCCTTCCTCGAAAATCGGTCTGCCGGCTGCACAAAGAACTGTCGTGTTAAAAAAGAGATTATCCGTATTTAACGGATAAGAGCTGCTGCGCGGTCTGCTGCTGAGCTGACCGACTCGGACTTGATGATCTCGATCCTGCGGACCGGGAAGATCGGCTTGCATTCAGCGAACATCTTCTTGGACAGTTCGCCTTTCAGCATAGCGGAAACAAAGGACTCGAAGTCGGACTCCTTTGCGGCCTCTTCGACAACCTGGACCATCTTTGCACGAAGCTCCTGGACCTGGGAAAGTCTTGCGTGGTTGATAGTGAAGGCAGTGATAGTTACCTGAAGTTCGCGGGTGCTGCCAAGGGGCTTGACCGTGATGGTGCTGTCGACACGGGATGCTCTTTTCTTGACCATTGCGCGAACGAACTCCTTTGTCATCTCATGACCGTTGAACTGGGTGTATGCTGCATCTCCTGCAACATTCATGATCTTAAAGGATGTACGAACATTCTGTTTGGAGTAGTCCTGGATCAGTTCGCCCAGACTAACCGTCAATACACGACCCGGAACATTTTCCGGATTTGAAGAGATGATCTCTCCAATGAACTGCTTGCCGAGGAACTCCGGTGCGTGAACTTTATACCAGTTCTTTGCCTTCCATCCTTCGACTTTGCGTCCGCCACTCTGCTTTTTTCTTGCCATGGTTTATTCACCTGAAGTATTTTTTAACGTATTCTCTTCGCAGATCGTCTCGATGAGCCGTTCTGCAACCGAGAGATTCATCAGATAATCATCAACTGTCGCAATAACCGACCGAAGCGACTCACCGTTCACCCTTGCCGTAATATACCCATCCTCAAAAGACGTCTCAATAAACCCTGCATTGTCCGGCGCAAGAGATTTTTCGATCTCGTCTGCGCTTGGGATCCTGGACCGGATCTCGCCTGTTATCTTCATGCAAATGCCTCCAGCGAACTGACAAACTCAGCCTCAGAGGCAAGGGGGAGTTCTCCTCCCGCCCGGGTCTTGTGACCTCCGCCTTTTCCGCCGAATGTTTTTGCGGCAGTCGTGATGAACTGCTCAAAATCCACGTCAGCGGTCCTGGGCGCTCTGGCTGAGACCTTCAGATACGACGCTCCTCTGCAAAGAACGAAAACAGGCCGGTTCTCCGACTCGGCAAACATGTCTGCGACATCGCTCACCGTATCGACGGAATCCACCATCCATGCATTCGTTGTCAGCTGCCTGGCTGAATCTGCGGCCCGGATCACCTTTTTCTTAAACGAAAGAGCGATCTCCCAGGCCTCTTTCAGCAGGGAGGCATCCCCGCATGCCAGCCCGAATGCGATGTCGGTTCTGCCTGCTTTTCCGCAGGCATCGATGACCATCGTCAGTGAGTGGGCATTCTGGATGATCTCCCGCTCAAGACCCCAGGTATCGCCGTAGAGATTCGTCAGCGCATCATACGATGCATTGGACCGTGCGATGATCTCTGATAAAAAACACCCGAGATACGCTTCATCCGACGTTTTCGCCGAACAGGCTTTCACGATTTGTTCAGCCTCCCCGCTGTTTCCGGAAAGACCCGGAAGATAGGGCGAGGCTGCATTCTCGATCTGCTCTTTGGGTGTTCTGCCGGCAAGAAGTATCCCTCTTCCCGGATTTATCAGATTGTTCGCTATCCCCTCGCCGATGATCTTTTCATTCATGCCGGCAACGGTCTGCCCGTCCCCGATGATGCCTAAAAGAACCAGGCCGGCAAGGTCTCGGTTATCTGAAAGGGCATTTGCGACCAGATAGGCGCATCCGGCGGCGGAAAGTTCCGTTTCGCCGTCTGCACCGAACAATCGCGGATTGATATGGTATTTTGAGGTGGTGTAAGGCACGTGATGATCGATGATCATTGTCGTCTCCGGCAGCCCGGCACACGACGCACCCAGATCACACAGAAGGGAAATGTCCGGATTCGTGACATCGGTATTCGTAAGAACAGGTAAGAACCTGAGCCGAAAAGCGATGCCCGCCCGTTTTAAGGCGATGGACATGATCGCCGCCGAGGATATGCCGTCCGCGTCGTGATGAGAGTACATTTCCACGTACTCCATCCCTTTAAGGCGTTCGGCGATATTTTTGGCAGCTTCTTCCAGTGACATGGGTTATGATGATTTATCTGGACAGAAGGATCTCTGCAGTCTCCGGCTTGTAGACCCAGCCGAGCGGTAAGCGTTTGCTGCCAACATAGTACTTTACAAGTCTGCGGACCTTTGCTTCGGTCAGCTGGAGCTGACGTTTGTTGTGCAGGTCTTTTTTGTTCTGCTCAAGGTGTTTTCTCATGCCGAGAGCCTTGTGCATCAGGTTGCGCAGATCTTCGGGGATGTCAGTGTCAAGGTCGTTTTCACGGACGATGGCATTGATTCTCTTGCCGGTTGCGAGTTTTACATTGGGGACGCCGTGTTTGTCACGGAGAACGAGACCGATCTGTGCACAGGTAAGACCTGCTTTGCGCAGCTCGACGATTTTACCCTCGATCTCTTTGACATCGGAGTTGGACCAGGCAGGGACTTCTTTTCTGTATGGTCTCACAGAGGATGCAATTCCTCTTCTTCTAGCATGCATTCGTGCCATAATTTATCACCTCGCGAAAGAGACTGTCCGCCCATCCGTACCGGGCGGAGAACCAACCTGACGACGTATTCGCGGATACTGTAATTTGACAGGTATGGTCGTAAGTCACGAAAAGAGCAGCATGTATAATACAGCTGACTCGTCGTAATCCCAAAGCCAAAAAGGCAGTGTCTTAGTAGACAGACACGTCGGACTTACTTCAGTCAGCACCTAAGTGCTTCGTATATGTTGGAGGGGATCAATAATAAGGGTTTGGGACGTACGTACATACAATGAATATGCGTGAGTATGATGTGATCGTTGTCGGGACGGGACCGGCAGGTCTGTTTTGTGCTGCCCATCTTGCCCCGGCGAAGGTCCTCGTCCTGGAAAAGATGAAACTGCCGGGCCGAAAACTTCTGCTTGCCGGTTCCGGTCAGTGTAATCTCACGCATGCCGGTGATGTGAAAACGTTCACCGGAAACTTTGGGGATCATGGAAATTTTGTGAAGCCTTCTCTGATGGCGTGTTCGAATGAGACCGTAAGGGATTTTTTCGGGCATCGCGGGGTCCCAGTGTTCACAAACGAGAACGATAAGGTGTTTCCCGTTTCGCTTCGCGCGGATGATGTGCTGGACGCTTTGCTTTCTGCCTGTGATGAGGCGGGAGCGGAGATATTTTATTCGGAAGGGGTGAAGTCTGTCACCCCAAACAGCGGAGGATATTCTGTGCAGACTTCTCTCGCATCATATCAGACGAAGTATGTGGTGATCGCGACCGGGGGTATGTCGTATCCGGGGACCGGCTCGACGGGAGACGGGTATGCTCTTGCGGAATCGCTGGGTCATACGATCGTTTCGCCGGAACCGTCTTTAACGCCGGTGTATGCCGATGACCATCAGCTCCGGGATCTATCCGGGATCTCGCTTCCCGCGAAGGTGAGTATCTGGCGGGACGGAAAGAAGATGATGACCCGGGAGGGGGATCTGCTGATCACCCGTTTTGGGTATTCGGGTCCGGTGATCCTGGATGCTTCGAGGTGGATGCGGGCTGGAGATGTTCTCAGGATTTCGTTCACTCCTCTCTCCCCGGGGGAAACGGATGCTCTTTTGAAAGAGCGGACCGCGGCGTCAGGAGGAAAGCAGGTGCAGAATCTTTTGTCCGGTCTTTCCTGTCCGGACCGTCTTACCCGCGCTCTGGTGGAGATCTCCGGTATTCCTGAAGGAACGACGGGGGGTCAGCTGACCGCGAAGATGCGGGCATCTCTCGTTGAGAATCTGACGGCGTTTCCGGTCACGATCAGCCGGCTCGGCGATTTCAATGCGGCGATGTGCACGGCGGGGGGCGTGTCGCTTGCGGAGATCAATAAGAAGACCTGCGAGTCAAAGATCGCGCCCGGGGTGTTTTTCGCGGGAGAAGTGATGGATATCGACGGGGATACGGGGGGATATAATATCCAGGCGGCGTTTTCGACAGGCTTTGTCGTCGCGAAAACGATCCTGCGGTATTTATGCGCGTGAGACCGTTTTGCCCCGCCCTTAGGTGTGAGGGCCGGTTTCCGGTTTCAAAATAATGGCCTCGTTTCATAATCTTTAAATGATTCCGTGTCGTATGTTGTTATCGCAATATTTTGTTGCCTCAGTGGCTTAGTGGTATAGCGCTTCCTTGGTAAGGAAGAGGTCGCGAGTTCAACTCTCGCCTGAGGCTCTTTTCTTTTTCTGAAATTAGTATTAATGTGATTGTATCAATCCAAAGAGTTTCAGGAAATTTTTCTTCAATTCGTTTTAGAATAGGATTTACGCGGTGTTAATCACAATCCAATTCGGGAAGGGTATTACTGGGTGTCGAAACAAGAGATTATTTAACCGCTTATTCGCGGTTGGTTTTTTCAGGCATCCACACTCACTCATCTCCCTTTCGAATTGGATCTATCCCAACACTGCGGAACTCCTATTAGAATAGGACTAACGTTGTGTGCCGACTTGCCGAAAACAGATCGTAGTTGTCAAACGGGTTGTCAAGTGTTTCCTGGCTTATTTTTGGAATCGGAGTGATAATTGAGGTTTAATTTAGGTATTTGTCTATTTTACCAACTTGACGAGAGTGTGATAAGAGGAGAGGGGGGAGAGTCGGATATGCCGGGCGAAGAGACTCTTCGGGCCTTTCTCTCTCTTTTGGGTAAAATAGTAAAATATAATAAAATAAAATAATTATAATTATAATATAAGGTATTTTTCAATTTCAAGGAAGATATGGGCTTATTCTTGTTGTCAAACGATTCGACAAGTAGCTGACAAGTTGACAACTACGCTTGCGTGATGCCGTCACTTTTCCCGCCTCCCTTTTATCCTCCCGAAAAGAACATCTATCAGAGTGAACCCGCCATGATCCTCAACACCGGAAGCAGAACCGACATCCCCGCTTTTTTCAGCGAATGGTTCTTCAACCGGATCCGCGAAGGATATGTCCTTGTTCGAAACCCGTATTATCCCCGTAAAGTTACGAAGTATCTGCTCGATCCGGACATTGTGGACTGTATCAACTTCTGCACCAAAAATCCTGAACCGATGCTTCCGAGAATCCACGAACTGGACGGATTCGGTCAGTTCTGGTATGTCACCATAACGCCGTACGGAAAAGAGATCGAACCAAACGTCCCTCCGGCAAAACAGGTGATCGATTCATTTCAGACACTTTCAGACCATGTCGGACTCAGCCGGATCGGCTGGCGGTATGACCCGATTTTTCTGACAGAAACATATTCTCTCGAGCATCATATCGCTTCGTTTGAAAAAATGGCCGCAGAACTTGCCGGATACACCGACGTCTGCGTCATCAGCTTTCTCGACCTCTATGAAAAAACCAGACGGAACTTCCCTGCCGGAAAGGAAGTGGAACAAACGGACCGCCTCGCTCTTGGAAAAGCCTTCTGTGAAATCGGCCGCGAGTATGGAATAACGATAAAATCCTGCGCAGAAGGCGTCGAACTCGCACCCTTCGGCGTCGATTGTTCCGGGTGTCTTACCCGCGAAGTCCTGGAGCGTGCCGTCGGTCAAAAACTTCGTCACGATCCCGGCAGCACATCGACACGCAGTTCATGCTCCTGTCTGCTGAACTGCGACATCGGAGCCTACAACACCTGCGGTCACGGATGTGTCTACTGTTATGCGAATTATGATCAAAAAACCGTCCAAAACAATCGTTCGCTCCATGACCCCTCATCACCATTTCTCATCGGCACATCAACAGACGGCGATATCGTGATGAATGCCCGTCAGATCCGTCTGCGTGACGGCCAGACGCCTCTCTTCTAAGCATATTTCATTGGAGTTACGCTGTGTTGGTGTGGATTCAATTCAGGAAGGGTAAGGCTGGGTGTGGAAACATGAGATTATTTAACCGCGAATAAGCCCAAATGAGCTTTGCTCATTTGAGGCGGCACGCAA
>Ga0265294_10000356_pt1 | contig 60774 bp, 40 predicted proteins | sample MunlanPumphouse3_FD_192504 | JGI IMG/M metagenome (GOLD analysis project Ga0265294, IMG submission 192504) | Groundwater microbial communities from a municipal landfill in Southern Ontario, Canada - Pumphouse #3 | ecosystem: Environmental > Aquatic > Deep subsurface > Groundwater | place... | reverse complement strand
AAAATATTCTCTCAGTGCTGCGAAAAGTTCAGCTACTCTCTGTGTTCTCTGTGCCTCTGTGAGAGATAATAAACGTACAAAAAAAACAAGAATATGAATGATAGTAGTACAATGTATGATATGCAGGACTGGGTGTGCCAATGATAATCAACAAGATGCAGTTTGCGCGAAAATGTTTTGAGGCCGGGATTGCGGGTGTAGCGCCGGATCGTTTGATCCGAAACAATGTCAGTCTCCAAAAGGAAATGCTGGTGATCAACGGTCACGCATTTGATCTAAGTATTTTCCGACGAATTTTCGTGGTCGGTGCGGGCAAGGCTTCCGGGCTCATGGCGTTTACGTTGGAAGAGGTGCTGGGCGATCAGGTGACAGGCGGAGTAGTCGTTGTCAAATACGGTCACGCCGCACCGTGTCGACGCATTGAAATTTTAGAGGCGGCGCACCCGTATCCGGATCAAGCGGGGGTGGAGGCAACGCAAAAAATGATGCGGCTTTGCGAGGAAGCCCGTGAGAGTGATCTCGTGCTATGCGTGTGGTCGGGAGGCGGCTCAGCGTTGCTTACAGACGTGCCTGAAGGAGGGAGACTCGACGATGTGATGCGATTGTCGAAAGCGCTGGTGAATTCGGGTGCGGAGATTGGAGAGATCAATGCAGTGCGAAAGCATCTCAGTCGAGTGAAAGGCGGGCAGTTATCGCGTCTCGCCTATCCTGCGCAAGTGGTGAGCCTGATCCTCTCCGACGTGGTTGGCGACCCGCTGGATGTGATCGCGTCCGGGCCGACGGTGCCGGACGCTTCGACCTTCGAAGACGCGCTCGTGGTTCTTCGGAAATACCAGCTTAAGGAGCAGATGCCCGCGCGGCTTTTGCAGATACTGAAACAGGGTGCGGCAGGACACATCCCTGAGACAATGAAAATCAGTGACCCGGCATTGGCGCGGACAGTCAACCAGATCATCGGCAGCAACCGGATCGCGCTCGAAGCAGCCGGGCAATACGCGCAGACACAGGTGGCGTCGGTGAGGATCGTGACAGATCGACTTGAGGGCAACACCGAAGCGGCTGCCGCAGAGATCGTCAGGGTTGCGTGTGAGGCGCAGACCAATGCGGATATTCCCAAGCCCGCCTGTCTATTGTTTGGCGGCGAGACGACGCTTCAGGTCACAGGCGGCGGAGTGGGAGGCCGGAACCAGCATTTGGCATTAAAGGCCGCGTTGCTCTTGCGCGGGCGAAAAGGCATCACCGTACTGGCTGGTGGAACAGACGGGACAGATGGACCGACGGATATGGCGGGCGCGGTGGTGGATGGAAACACCTGCGCAGAAGCCGAACGTGTTGGACTTGATGCAGAGGCAAGCCTGCGGAGCTTCGACGCATACCCCTTCTTCAAGAAGGTCGGCGGGCATGTGTATACCGGCCCGACCCTGACGAACGTGATGGACATGGCGATAGTAGTCATTGAAAAGCAGCGGTGTTCAGCGATGGTCGCGGAGTGGAGAAGTGCGCGAGTGAAGAGGTCGCACCTTTTGTGCGGGAGCAACGTAGGTCCGGTTGGAAACCGGACATGTCCGGTTGGAAACCGGACCTACTGGAGTCCGCCTTTGCCTTCCGGTTTACGATAGCGGCGACGATGATGATTGACGATTTTTAAGGGCACGGTTTTTAATCGTCCGCCAGCATCGTCGCCGCTATCGTCAACCAAAGGCGCAGCCGATTTAGATAAGGATTGTGATTAAGATTGAGATTAGGGTGTGCATCCCTCCTAATCACAATCCTAATCGTAATCCTAATCAACCAACGGTGATTCTTGCTTATGCGCAACTAGCGACATCTCACTAGAAAACATCGAACTTACAGGCAAGCCCGCCGCGCGGCTGCGCCGCGAAAAAACGATGGGGTAACTCGACGGTCAAACGCATCGGAGTCGGGGTCGGTATCGGGGTCGACCTCGTACGCTTTTCGATACCGATACCGATACCGACCCCGACTCCGACCCCAAGTTACAGGCACGAAACTGTGACAAAATGGCCGAGTTATAGGCAAGCCCGCCGCGCGCCGCGAAAAAACGATGGGGTAACTCGACGGTCAAACGCATCGGAGTCGGGGTCGGGGTCGGAATCGGGGTCGACCTCGTACGCTTTTCGATACCGATTCCGATAGCGACCCCGACCCCGAGTTAGAGACACAAAACTACGACCAAGTGATCAAGTTACAGGCAAGCGCGGGAGGGGCATCCTGCCGCTCAAAGGTAGCCGAGGGGCTGGAAGCCCCTCCCACTCTGGATGGAGAACCTGCTTGTGCTACCGCGGCTTGGCCATGACACTCCAGTGATTCCCATCGGTCAGCACCATAATATGGGAGCCTAGATAGGCCAGCGTGACGCGGCTTGATTCACTGCCTAACTTACGAATTGCGGACTGGCCGTCGTTAGTTTTGAACTCAACCGTCTCTTTGACACCGGCAACCAGCCGCACAGGTGTCATTTGCATGCCATCGGCATAGGGCAGCTCCAGCTCTTTTTTCAGATCGGAGTGAGAGCTCAACATGGATGACTCCAGCACATACCGCTGCGATGCCATGCCCTTAATCGAACTCTCCAAGCGATAATCCCAAGGCTTGCCCCAGCGGTCGGTCATGGGTGGCAAAGCTGTGCTTTTCAGTGTTTTCAACACCTCCAGCGAGGTGGGAAACTCAATATTCTGCAGATAGACCCGCTTTAAGGCAGCCACGACCTGTTCGCGCTCCAGCCGGGTCAACCAGCCCCGGGCCATCTTATCCGCGGCACGCTGAAGAGCCGTCGCAGGCTCGCGCTCCACCAACATTGAGTTAAAGATTTTGATCGCCTCGCCCTGATTGCCGCGCTTCAGGTGGTTCCATGCCTCAAGCCCTGATACCACTACCACCAGCGGGTCTTTAGGCGTTGCGGCCTTAAACTGCTTGCAGAGGACTACCAGCTCAGAGGCTTGGAAAACGCTGGTGGTGCCTGCGCACCAGAGGTCCCACAGCCCTCTTTCATTGACCTCAACCGTCTGCCCACTGCAGAGCGTTGTAACCGCTCTCAGCACCATTAAAAAAACAATCAATCGACCATGCACTTTCATCTGTGAAACTCCTGCCCTCTCCCGCAACCCAGCACCCGGCAAAGGCGCGCATGAGTTGCGAATCACTAAAAACTCGAAACTGCAAAAAGTATATGATTTTTCAAATCACTTGTCACCCACTTTAAACCGCTTTAAATATGGTGCGACAATAGCATTTGCGGCAAAGCGATAAAAACTATATAATATCGGACATGAATTTGAAAGATGAGATTTTCAGGCTAAAAAGGGAGCGCAACGCAGTCATTCTCGCGCATAACTACCAGATTGGCGAGGTGCAGGAAATTGCGGATTTCACCGGCGACTCATTGGAACTGGCACGCAAAGCCACCGACATTGATGCGGATGTAATTATCTTTTGCGGTGTGCATTTCATGGCAGAGACAGCGGCGATCCTTAACCCGAATAAGACAGTCCTGCTGCCTGACAGAGATGCGGGCTGTCCCATGGCGGATATGATCAGCGGCGATCAACTAAGAGCACTGAAGGCCAAACACCCAGATGCTAAGGTGCTCTGCTATGTGAACAGCACTGCGGATGTCAAGGCCGAGAGTGACTGCTGCGTGACTTCCTCCACCGCCGTCCCGATTGCCCGCTCATTCCCTAAGGATCAGCCGATCATCTTTGTGCCGGACCGTCACCTCGGCGCATACACCGCTGAGCAGCTGAAGCGCGAATTTATTCTCTGGCCCGGCTTCTGCCCGACCCATCAGCACTTGACTTTGGAGCAGATTCATGCGGCCCGCAAGGTCCACCCCGAGGCAGAGGTGCTGGTGCATCCTGAGTCTCCTAAACCAGTGCGTGACGCTGCTGATCAGGTTCTATCAACAGGCGGCATGTGCCGCTATGCGCTGGAGAGTGCCTGCCAGTGCTTTGTGATCGGCACTGAGATCGGCCTCCTCCACCGCCTGCGGCGGGAGAGTCCTCGGAAAACCTTTATCCCTCTGAATGAACGGGCGATCTGCCCCAACATGAAGAAGATCGATCTCGAGAAAATTTTATGGGCGTTAAAGGATATGGAGACAAAAATCACCGTATCATCGAAGATTGCCGACAAAGCTCGTAAGTCAATTGAAATGATGCTGGCATTAGGATAATAAAATTGAAATTCACTACTTACATAACTCTGTTGGGCACTCTGTTGCTGGCAGGCTGTCTGACACAGCACCAGTTGATTGAAAAGCGCATCCAGACAAAACAGAGCTTTTTCGAATCACTCTCGCCTGAAAACCAGGAGCGGTTGCGTCGAGGCAAGGTAACGACGGCGGATTCGCCCGAAGCTGTCTGGATTGTACATGGCCCCCCTGACCGTAAATTCACCAAGATCACAGGGACGACCACAAATGAAGTATGGTCCTACTGCAGTTATGACTTTGACCGGTTTGACAGACCTCGGCCGATCTACCATCCGGTCAGGGCATCCAACGGTCGGATGATCTGGCATACCGACTACATGTGGGGAGCCAACACCTACTACGAGGCCTATGAGTATATGCGGTTTGAGTTTGAGAACAACCGTATCAAGGTGTATCAAACGGAACAACGCTGACATGAAGCGACTGCTACCTTATTTTCCGGCATTTTTTTGTTCGCTCGCAATCCCTCTGCTCTCTTTGGCGAACTTTAGAAATTTACCTGATACCCCTGTACTGCATTTCGCCGGACTCGATAAAGTAATTCACCTGCTGATGTATGCAGCTCTCACCTCTTTCTGGCTCTATCCCATGTCTTCAAAAAGGCGCGCCCGACCCGCGATCATGCTGGGTGTTGTTTTGGCAGCTGTACTCTACGGTGCTCTGATGGAGGTGTTCCAGGCATTATTCACAACCTGCAGGGCGTTTGAAATCCTGGATATACTGGCCAACCTTGGCGGTGCCATGATCGCTGCGGCGGGCTTTTATTTTTACAGCAAATGGCGTGGGGGCAAGCTCGCGGAAAACACGGAGGCGGCGGAGAAGTGCTAAGTTTATTGTGCGGGCTTTAGCGTGTTCCAACGCGGGTTATTGAGACATTACCGTAAAAGTGATAATGAAGTAGTGCAAGCATCCTGCTCGCTATGGAATTTTTTAGTGAAGTTGGAGCTGTTTTGGTTGTAGTAGCCGCTCTATGAGCGGCATATGTCGCTCATAGAGCGACTACTACACTGAATTCATATAGACGTTCGACAGACAACTTTTTGGAGTTAAATGAATGCATAGCACCGACCTCTTTACTCAGAAAAACGCCCACGGCGAACCAACACAGCCGCCACTGGCGGCCTGTATGCGCCCTGGGGCACTGGACGAGATGGTTGGTCAACAGCATATTCTGGGCAAAGGCAAGCTGCTGCGCCGGGTGATCGAGGCTGACCGACTGACCAATCTGATCTTCTACGGACCGCCCGGCTGCGGTAAAACCACCCTAGCTGAGGTGATCGCCAGGGTCACAAAATGCCGTTTTGAACGAACCAGCGGTGTACTCTCGAATGTTTCCACCCTGCGCAAGATCTGCGAAGGAGCTAAACTTTTCAAAGCGCGTGAGAGCACGGTTCTCTTTATCGATGAGATTCACCGTTTCAACACCGCGCAACAGGATGTTCTGCTGCCCTATGTGGAAGACGGCACCGTTATTTTGATCGGCGCGACCACTCACAATCCGAATATTTTTGTCAACTCGCCACTCACCTCCCGTTCACTGGTTTTTGAGCTGCTCCCGCTGAGTGAGGGCGACATCATCCAGTTAATCCACCGCGCTCTCTCCGACACCACCAACGGACTGGGAAGAACGGGTGCTCAGATCACTGCGGAAGCGGCTGCTTTTTTAGCCCGCATCTGCGAAGGCGACGCGCGACGCGCTCTGACCGCGCTGGAAGTAGCGGTTCGCTCAACCCCACCTGAGCCCGAGAGCAAAACCATCCAGATTACCGCTGAGGTAATGCAGGATTGTGTGCAGCGCAAGATGGTACTCTATGATAAGCATGAGGACGGACATTACGACACGATCTCGGCCTATATCAAATCCATGCGCGGTTCAGACCCGCACGCCGCGATTTACTGGCTGGCCAAAATGGTCGAGGCTGGCGAAGATCCGCGCTTTATTGCCCGGCGGTTAATCATCCTGGCTTCTGAAGACATCGGCAACGCTGACCCGCGCGCATTGAGCATCGCAGTTTCAGCAATGCAGGCGGTCTCATTGGTCGGAATGCCGGAGGCGCGCATCACACTGGCACAAGCAACCACCTATCTGGCCACTGCCCCCAAAAGCAATGCCTCCTATCTGGCGATCAACGAAGCGCTCGCTGATCTGAAAAGCGGACGTATAATGGCAGTGCCCGAACACCTTAAAAATATGCGAGTAAAGGCGGAGGGCAAAAATTCCGCTGATGACAAATATCAATACCCACATGATTTTAAAGACACTGTGGTGGAACAGGATTATATTCCAATCAATAAAGAGTACTACCGGCCCACAGAGCGTGGCTATGAAGAAACCATTGGCAAGCGCATGCAACGCTTCAAGCAACAACCCAGTTAAAAACACGGTCAAACAATTCAGCGTTGCAGTTGCCACGGTTTTGTTGTATATTTCGCATCTAAATACATATGAGAGAAAAAATGGACGAAATAATGACGATTGAAGAAGTTGCCGCATATTTGCGCGTTTCAGAGCGCACGGTGTATGACTGGGTCTCCAAAGGTGAGCTGCCGGGCGGCAAGATTGGCACCTCATGGCGCTTTCGCAGGGGCGACATTGAGCAATGGGTTAATGATCGGCTGGGGAAAACAAAGAGTGCTGCGAAAGCCGGTATCACCACCAGTGCAGTGCTAACGCCTGAACGGGTTCTGATTCTGGATTCCACCTCCAAAAAAGATGTTTTATTTCAATTGGCGACACTGCTGACAGCAACGCCCTTTATCCGCAAGGCCGAAGCCTTGATCAGTGATATCATGGAACGAGAAGAGCTGATGAGCACCGGAATCGGCTTTGGAATCGGAGTGCCGCATGTCAGAGTTAATTACGCCTCTAATCTTGTAATGGCCATTGCGGTCTGTCCCAACGGACTTAAAGACTACCTGACGCTTGATGATTATGAGGTGAAGATTGTCTGCATGCTGGTTGCCCGGCAGGACCAACACGCGGAATATCTGCGCACCCTCTCGAACATCAGCACCCGTTTGAAGGGGCCTGAGATGCGGCGGCAGATCATTGAGTCGCAAAGCGCAGTTGAAATCTACAATTGCATGATTGGAGAGCCGATAAATGCATGAGACTTTTAATCTCGGCATACTGGCGATTCTCGGAATCTGTACTGCGGGTGGGGTGATAGGTGCCTGGGTCTTTCAAAAACTGCGCATCCCTCAGGTAGTCGGCTATATCGTCATCGGTGTTCTGATCGGCGAGACAGGCATCGGGCTCATCACGCCCCAGGATATTACCGACCTCCTGCCTTTCAATAATTTTGCGCTCGGTATTATCGGCTTTCTCGTAGGTGGCGAACTGCAGGGTGGTCTGTTCAAAAAATACGGCAAACAGTTCACCCTAATCCTGCTTGGCGAAGGACTAGCGACATTTTTGCTGGTGGGAGTGACTTCAACCCTGATTGTCTTTTGCGTCTGCCACAACTGGGTCAACGCTTTGGCGGCCGGCGTTGTTTTTGGCGCCATTGCCTCGGCCACCGATCCGGCTTCCACCCTTGATGTACTGTGGGAGTATCGCTCCGCAGGTGTTTTAACAACCTCAATCATCGCAATTGTGGCACTGGATGACGCCCTTGCGATGACTCTCTACGGGCTAGGCTCAAGCATTGCGACCATCCTCACACAGGGCGGCGGCGCATCTATCGGCGGCGCTTTGCTGCACACCGGATTTGAACTCTTCGGCGCCATCGCGACCGGCGCGGTATTCGGCTTTGCCCTCAATGCCATGATGCGCTACATGCCTCAGACCGAGCGACGTCTGGGTATATCCATTGGCATTATCCTGCTGTGCATCGGAGCCTCGGTCGCATTCAACATGGATGTGATCCTCTCAACCATGACCGTGGGAATTGTATTGATTAACACCGCGCCGCGCCGCAGCAAAAAGCTCTTTGAAGTGATCCGCTCCTTTTCCACCCCCATTTACATTGTCTTCTTTGTCCTGGTGGGAGCGCGCCTCTCCCTGAAAGGAATGCCGTCTTGGATCTGGGGACTGGTCTTCGCCTATGTTTTGATGCGCAGTCTGGGTAAATGGGCGGGAGCTTACTGGGGCGGCTACGCCTCAGGCGCGGAACGACCTGTGCGCAACCTGATGGGCATGGCCATCTTCGCGCAAGGCGGCGTGGCCGTCGGTCTTTCAATTGTGGCTAGCCACAACCTCCAGCACATTATGGTTAGTGAGGTAATATCGCTGGGCGACATGATTATCTTCACAGTCACGGCGACCACCCTCTGCGTGCAACTGATCGGCCCCGCCTTCACCAAACTAGCTATTACCAAAGCAGGTGAGATCGGGCGCAATATCACCGAATCCGATGTGATGGCGGAATTCACTGTCAGCGATGTTGTCAACACCGACATCATCCCCTTGAAAGAGGCCACCTTGCTCAGCGAGGTAATCCGCCGTTTCTCGGAACACGACACCTTTGTGTACCCGGTTGTGCGTGAAAACGGAGAGATCTGCGGCATTGTGACCTTTGACATGCTGAAGGAGCTACTAAACAAACCTGACACATGGCAGTGGTTGCTGGCGGGCGACATTATGCAGCCGGTGAAGGAACATTTAACTGCGGGCATGAACCTTGAAGAAGCCATCCAGACGCTGCAAAGCATCCAGGTGGATGCGCTGCCCGTAGTTGAAAACCTAGAAAACAACCGCTTAACCGGGGTTCTGGATATTCGTACCGCCCGCTACAAAGTGCGGGCCGAGATGGTGCGTCGGCAAGCAGCCACAATTTGAATAGGATGTTGAGCCAACCACCCCCTCGCGGCTTGTGTCTTAGCAGGTGCGGAAGACTCAGCACTAAAGTGCTTGAATCTCTTTTTTAAGATCATCGGTGATATTTTTATCATGATCAGGGATGGCCTCCAGCCGCTGTTTAACGCCTTGTCGGTCACCGAGTTTGGCTTGAGCGCGTAGCAAAGTCAGCTGATAGATGATATTCTTTGGATTGGCCGCTACCGCCTGAGCGGCGAATTTTGCTGATTCCTCAAAGCGGCCTTTGTCAAAAAAGACACAGGCCAAGGTATCCAACACCGGGAGCAGCTGGGCATCCATCGCAATTGAACGTTTGGCCAAGTTTTCCGCCTCATCAAATTTTGCCTGGCGCCGCAGATTCTCGGCTAAATCGTTGTACGCCATAGCGGTGGGTTTGTTTTCAATGCTACGGCGCAGAAAATCTTCGGATTGCGGCAGCACTCCGTAAGCCAGCAAAACGGAACCCATCAGGTAGTTGGCAAACGCATGGTCAGGGTTAATAGCCAGCAGGCTGCGAGCATCCGCTTCTTGAAATATCGGGTTGTTGATGGCCATGTCAAGTTCAAGAACAACATTCCATATTCCAGGAAGCTCGGCATTGAGCGTAAGTGCTTTGAGCAGTTCCAGCCTCGCGTCCCGGTAAAACTCCACCCCTTTTTTACGCAGCATTTGCCCCCGCACAGCATGCACAAGAAAGTGATCGGCATTATTCAGTGCTTTTTGCATGCCGGCTAACACCTGGAGCTCAACGAGCCGCGTGTCATCCTCTGCCAGTAGAATATCGGCGAGCATTGTCCAGTAGCGCAGATCAGTAGGCTGCTCCTTGGTCGCCCTCTGCAACAGCTCAAAAGCCTCCTGGCGATTGCCTCTGAGTATCGCGACGGCAATCGCCTGATAGCGCAGGTGCTCTGGTTTAATCCCTGCCTCAACTGCCCTCTGCAACCACTTTTGCGCTTCATCTGTGTTGGCTGTGCTGATCAGCACGGTGCATAGGCCGATCAGTGCTTCGGTGTTGGCCGGATCCTGATTCAACACGGCCCTGTAACAGCTCTCGGCCTGCTCCATTGCGCCAACATGGCGGTCAACCAGAGCTTTTTCCAGCAGTGCGGGTATGCCGGTGTGCTTAGAAAGAGCCAGTGCTCTGCCAATCTTCTCCCTTGAAATTTTTCGGGCTCCACGGTTGGCCCATGCGCGTGTCTGCTGTAGATAGAACTCTTTCTGGTTGATGCTACCGAAGTTCTGAAGAATGACATCGAACTCCTTGATACCGCTGCGCTGCACGTTTTCCATGGCGATTTGAACCTGTTTTTTATGGCTGTCAAGTGCCTCTGGATAGAGCTGATGGTTGGCGGTCAGGAAGTACAGATTGACGGCCACGCTGACATTCGAAGGGTCGCCTGCGGCTGCCATGGTATAGACCTGATAGGCTTTTTCGAGCATGCTCATGTTTTCCAACAAAATACCGAATTCGTTCGCGCAAAAGCCAGCTTTTATCTGCAGCCCCCTGCGCAGATAGGCACACACCTCTGATTCGTTTGCCACCTCTTTCAGCAGCGGAAGGATATTTTTGTAGAAAGCCATGTTCTGCTGGTAAAGTGGCTCGACGGAGAGGGTTGATTCGGCGGGGACTCCTCCGAACGCCAGCCCTTCGGGTATAGGCGTAAAGCCACTGCCAGTCCAGAGTTCAGGGGTGGCGAAGATCATCACATGTTCGCCCGCAGTTTTGTCGCTCTTTAGCCACTCCAGCACTAGCGGTACTATTCCCAGCGAGAGCGCGTTTTTCAAGCGGATGTGATTTGAATCTTCAAAGAGCGGATGCGTTTCAATTAGATGCGCCAGGCGGTTGATCTGCGCACGATCTGGATGCGGATCTAATGGGATCAGAGTCAGCTGCTGGTGATTGCCGAAGGCCTGAATCAGGAGATGGTTATCTAAAAGTCCGTTGGTAACCAGGATTGTTCTCTGATTCATAATGGCCAGCATTTGAGCTGCGGTTTGATCGGCAAAACCGCTGTTCGCCAGGCTAACTTCACGGTGACTGCGCCATGGCGTAATCAGCAGACAAATCGTCAGAACCAACAGCAGTGCGCTTGCTGAAATCTTAATTTTTTTAACTAGTAGTTCAAAGTAGATATCTATATCAGAGGAACGCTCAACATCGCTGTCATAGGGATCATTATCGATGGTGATGAGTGCCGATGCAATCACAAAGGCAGTTGCAATGGCAGTGATGGCGGAGCTGAAAACAGGCGGATGTTGAGTTAAAATGAAGAAAGGGGAAAAACGCAGATTCAAAAGCACTGGAATCACCGATGCCCCCACTAAATACATACCAACAACCGAACTGACGCCTTTATACTTGAACAAGGTTTGTGAGCCAAACATAATGATACAAGCAGGTGTCACGGTCTGGAGTAGTAGCGGTATCCATCCGAGTCGGGGCAGGAACGAGCACAGCTCCCGCCAATGATGAAACGGTAACTGATGGGCATACAAACTAAGGATTGCACGCAGCGAATAAGATCCCGAACCGCTGAGGTTGCACTGATAAAAGTATATGGATAGCAGCAGCGCGGCGACTCCGGCAGCAACCGCAAGGCTGAGCGCAAGCACTCGGCGATCTGAAAGAAAAACCACTTTAAAGAGAAAGTAGAGAAAACATGGCAAAAGCAGAATGAACACAGCGGATTCAAAGATCCCCAGTGCGAATAAAAATGTTGATAAGAAAAATTGCGGATTGTAAAAGCGTGTGGCATTGTGAGGAAATAGGGATGCGGCGCACAATACCAGTACCAGGTGGAACATGCCGCCCTCGAGTCGGGTTGATGCAAGCCAGCCAGGTGCCGTGAATATGAGCACCAGTGCCGCCGTCAACCCTCCCACAACAGCAACCAGGAAAATCTTGCGGTTGTAGGCAATCACCTCTGGTGGGAGTTCATCGAAAGACACCATCCCCTCGAAATCTTTGTCCTGAGGCAGGTAACCTGCCTGCAATCCGCCCACATCTTCGCAGGCGCAGAGGAGAATAGCTTTTGCTGTTAAGTGATAGATCAACATGGCGCAGAGTGTGCCACAGATTGCCGCCAGCATGTTCATTCGCAGCGGAAGCGAGTAGATTTCGAGCGATGCCATGGCACGGGTGACCATTGCGAAGGCGGGATAAACGATCCCTGACGGCGGGATCACTCCAGCGGCGGCAGCGATCAGCGTTGCTGATTGTCCAGGGCAAACATGGTGGCTGAGCGAGCTAAAGAAGGCAACCGTGGCGATGATCGCCGGTATCGGCAGCCAAACGATCAGCCGTTGCGGCAATTTTAATATTCCAAGCTGGGTCAGCATGGCAGTTTCCTTGTTAAAGCCCAGATCCGTGCAGGGTGCGGGGTGAAGAAGTTCTAAAGTTCGAGAGCTCTAAAGTTAAAAGCAGCGCGGGAGCAACGTAGGCCCGATTTTCAATCGGACATGTCCGGTTGGAAACCGGACATGCTGACACCCGGCTTAGCCTTTGGTTGACGATGATGTGCGACGATGCTGGTCGACGATTTCCAAGAGCAGAATTTTATTAATGGTATTGGTACTGCGCTGGTTTGTTGCACAGGCTTTCCTGTCGTGCCGTAGCCTTGGCGAAGGAGGAAGCCTACTCCACAGAGGCTGTTGAGACGTTACCCAACGATCCTTTGAAAATTGTAAAGCCAATGTGGTTTTTTTGATGCGATATCACGCTGCCATTGCATTAAACCCTGCGGCGGCGCAGTCCCAGCACAACACAACCAATGGCCAACAGAGCTAAGCTACTCGGTTCCGGCACGTATTCATACGTCACCGTCAGGAAGCCCTGCGAAGAAGGGGATGTTCCCTCCCACCTGATGGAACCATCTGCCCCGTCCCGGCTCGACACGGTGCTATGGAAGTCCACTAGATAGGTCCCCGTTCCTTTGTAATCTATGAAATCTCTCGAACCGACATCCTTGACGGTAGGAGTAGAAGAATTGGGTGTACCAACACCGGGGCCAGAGACAGATATATAGTCATCGCGCTTCAGAAGGGTATAGCCCAGACTTTGGCCTGCCTCGGACGCAACAACTAGAACAGGATAGTCACTAGGGAAATTCCCTGAAGTACTGACTTTAACCCCTTGGAACAGAGTCCCTGTGACCACAGCCTCCGGATTTTCTGTGTTATTGATCACCGTGTATGAACCACTCCAGGTATTGACACTGATCTCAAAGGTTATGCGGGTCAATTCTCCAAGTGAGGTGTCGAACTGATTAACGGTAAACGTATTCACCGTATCTGCACCAGCGTTTACATTTCCTGTATCAAATTCTTGAACAATAACTGCTCCCCAAGCAAAATTGGCCGTGATCAGCAGCAACAAACTCCATAGACTAATTTTTTTCATAATTAAACTTCCTTGTCGGCCTGCTTTCAAAGCATGTTGCCAGTAAAGTGAAATTAATTTTCTGGGTTATACAAAGGCTACTTTGCGCAATGCGATAAGTTAACCATATTTTGCTGGCTAGTGTACAGTGTTAATTTTCATTTTTTACAACTAAAAAACGCCGCTGTTTGATTAAGATTGTGATCCTTATCTCTTTCGGCTGCTTGATCGGGTTACCCCGTCGTTTTCGGGACGCGCCACGCACCGGGGTTCCCACAAGCTCCCTAACCCTTCTCACCAGAGTTCACCGGGGTGCTGGGCAAAAGCGCGCACACTCTGAATTCCGTCGGCACCGCAGAGCAGCATGGTCAGTCGGTCGATACCGAGCGCAATACCCGCGCAGGGTGGCAACCCTTTTTCAATGGCTTGCAGAAAGGGCTCATCCAGGGGATAGACCTCCTTGCCCAGCGCGGCGCGTGTGGCGGCGCAATTTTCAAAACGCTGCCGCTGGAGTGCGGGGTCGCAGAGTTCACTGTAAGTATTCGCCAACTCCATGCCGCCGAGATAAAGCTCCCAGCGCTCGGCCACAAGCGGGTTCTCTGATTTCAGCCGCGCCAGGGCAGCGGCGGGGGCGGGGTAGTCAATCAGCACACACGGTTTGTCCTGCGGCAGCGAGGGCTCCACCTTGCGCATCAGATCCAGCTCAAAGCGATTCTCATCCCAGTTGGTCACCGGATTCCATCCGGCAAAGCACTCGAATGCGGCAGCAACAGTCATCACCTCCCAGGGTTGGTCAAGGTCGATACAGTGGCCCTGCCGTGAAAAGCTTGTGGCGCCAGTGACAGAGGCGAATGTGTGCAGGAGCAGCTCGCGGGTATCCCGCAGGATATCATGATAATCCGCATTCAGCCGGTACCACTCCAGCATTGTGAACTCCGGGTTATGGCGGGCACCGCACTCTTTCTCGCGGAAGCATGAACCGATCTGGAACAGAGGCGCGCAGCCTGCCGCCAGCAGCCGTTTCATGTGCAGCTCCGGCGAGGTGCGCAACCAGGCAGAGCCAGCGGACGGGGCATCGACATGGGTCTCCAGTGCCGGGACCGGAACGCGAATCGGAGTTTCCACCTCAATGAAACCCTGGGCATGAAAAAACTCCCGCATCACCTGCAGGGCTTGACTGCGAATCTTTAGATATTGTATGTTTGCTTGCATGATATTGTACTCTTGCTTGCCTATAACTTCAAATGATTCAGGGTGTCTTCCATGTATTTTTATCTTTGTCGTGAACTTTGTCGCGAACTTTGTCGATCCTTCTCGCTCATTTATTTCCGACAAAGTTTACGACAAAGTTAGCCTGCAACTCGGGGTCGGGGTCGGAATCGGTATCGAAGGGCGCATAAAATCGACCCTGATTCCGATTCCGAGTTTTAGTGCATCACCTATTGACTGCGAAGTCGGCCTTTATGCGCCATGCCGCTCATAGAGCGGCTACTACAGGCTACAAGCTGGCAACTAAAGTACAGCAAATCTTCGTTTCGCCAAACGCGCGGCATTTATTACGAAAGCAGCGGGTTCATAACCACTAACTTTTCAGTGAGTGCGCAAACCTCTCGCACATTACACAAACGCACTCGTTTGCGGCGGAAAGCTGCTTTAGTTTAATACATCTTCTCATACTCGCCCTTGGAGATCTTCTTGAGCTTGGTGAAGCCCGCACTTTTTGCCCGGTCGTCCAGCTTGGACTTTGAACGTCCAATGGCCGGGGCGGTGATCACCTTGAAAACAGGGTTGCCGCACTCAGGGCAGGTTGTGAGTGATTTATCCTTGATGCGCTGATTGATCTCAAACCCATCTTTGCAGTGCGGGCAGGATTTTTCGGGTTCTTGGGCTTCGTAATCATAGACTGGCATAATAAATTCCTGTTGTTTAATTTGTCTGCATTCTATATTATTTGAGGATATTTGTCACGCGCCGCATTTGTTTCAAAAAGCATTACGTATGAATTCTTTTCCATCACAAACTCGTGGACGTTTGGCACCCAGCCCCACTGGGGCGCTACACCTGGGAAATATCCGCACTTTTATGGTCACTTGGCTGTTAGCCCGCAGCCAGGGCGGTCGGTTAGTCATGCGGATTGAAGATCTGGATCACCCTAAAAATAAACCTGGGGCAATTGAGGGGATGATTGACGACCTGCGCTGGCTGGGCTTTGATTGGGATGAGGGGTATGGCTACGGACAGGATCATGAGTACCTCCAGAGCCTTCGGGTAGCGCATTATGCCGAGGCGCTCGCGAGACTGATAGAGCTGAATCTGGTTTATCCCTGCACCTGCTCGCGCAGGGATGTCGAGGCCGGGCTTTCAGCACCGCACAGCGACGAGGCGCTCTTTTATGAGGGACATTGCCGCGGCCGGTATCTTGATTTCGCAGCCGCGCAGGCGGAGCTGCCGTCACCGCGTGTGCCGGCCTGGCGCTTCAGGTTGCCAGCCAAAGAAACGGTGAGCTTCACAGACGGGTTTTGTGGTGAATACGAGCAGGTCCCCGCAGAGCTTTCCGGTGATTTTGTGCTCGCCCGTCATGCGCTGGGCGCTGGTTATATGCTGGCCGTGGTGGTCGATGATGATGCGATGGGGATCAATCAGGTGGTGCGCGGCGATGATCTGCTTGCTGCCACACCGCGTCAGATCTTAATCTACCACGCCCTGGAGTTGAAACAGCCCGAGTACATTCACCTCCCGCTGGTGGTGGGAGCAGACGGGCGTCGTCTCGCCAAACGGCATGGCGACACGCGGGTGGCATGGTTTCGCGAGGCTGGGATCTCTGCCAACAAGATCATCGGGGTACTAGCCGCCTCCTGCGGCTGGGCAAAGCAGGGCGAGAAGATCTCACTAGCAGCTCTGCTTCCCCGTTTTGATCTGAGCCTGCTGCCGCGTAAGCCATTTGTCTGGCGTGACGAGTTTCTTTGAATTTTTCCGACAAAATTTACGACAAAGTTCGCGACAAAGCTTGCCTGCAACTCGGGGTCGGGGTCGGTATCGAAAAGCGCACGAGGTTGACCCCGATCCCGACTCCGATGCAGCTGACCGTCGAGTTACCCCATCGGTTGTTCGCAGCGCAGCCGCGCGGCGGGCTTGCCTATAACTCGGCCATTTTGTCACAGTTTCGTGCCTGTAACTTGGGGTCGGAGTCGGGGTCGGTATCGGTATCGGTATCGAAAAGCGTACGAGGTCGACCCCGATACCGATCCCGACTCCGATGCAGCTGACCGTCGAGTTACCCCATCGTTTTTTCGCGGCGCAGCCCCGCGGCGGGCTTGCCTGCAACTCGGGGTCGGGGTCGGTATCGAAAAGCGTACGAGGTCGACCCCGATACCGACCCCGACTACGATGCGTTTGACCGTCGAGTTACCCCATCGTTTTTTCGCGGCGCGCGGCGCGCCGCGCGGCGGGCTTGCCTATAACTTGACCACTGTTATTTGGAGCGAAGGCGCGTTAGCATCGCTGAGCGCATAGTTGCGTGAAATACGGTAGCCGGGAATCCACAGCACCTCATACCCGCAGGTGATCAAAGGCATCGTATCGCGCTCTTCACGTGGTACTTTGGCATCAATTAAAACATCTTTTACCTTTCGGGAGCCTTTCAGCCCGGTCGGAGCAATGCGGTCGCCATCCTGGCGCTGGCGCACCATAATTGTTTTGCCCTCCAGTTTTTTCGCGTCCAACGAGCAGGTGGCTGGATAAACGCCCATGCCCTGCGGACTGCTCTGAATGCCCTCCGAAAATTCGGCCTGGATACCGAATCCGCCCCAGTGTAAGGTCGCGCCGGCTTTAATCGCAAGTTCCGGTAGTTTTTCAGAACTCTCTGGGCTGACGATTGAGAGCAGGCTTTGATGCAGCACCGCAATCAGATTTTCTGCCAGCTGGAATCGCCATTTAGGCTCAGGGCGGGCGCACTGCGCGAGCAGCGCGCTGATGGAGCGAAAACCAGCGGCAGCGGCGAGATCCTGCTCAAAAAACCACAGCCGCAGCAATCGCCGTTGAATAGCCAGCGGCTCTTTAAGCAGTGCTGAGACCAGAATGGAGCGGTCGTATTGCAGAGCCATGAGCTTTTCCTTGGCCAGATCGTTCAAGAAAGCTTCGTCCTCACGCAGGGTGGCGGCAGAGCGACAGAGTTGCGCATCAATCTGGGGGCTGACGTTCTCCCGCAGAAAAGGGAGCACATTGTGGCGTATATTGTTACGCTGGATAGTGGTGTCCAAATTGGATAGATCGTCGTGCCAGCCCAACCTGCGGAGGGTGAGCCACTCCCGCAGGGCAGCGGCTGCGATGTTCAGCAAGGGGCGGATGATGGTGATGCGGCACCGGCCGCTAACCGTTAAAGTGGTCACTGGGCGCATGCCAGCCAAGCCAGCAGTGCCTGAGCCGCGCGCAAGCCGCATTAGCAGGGTTTCGCAGAGGTCGTCGGCGTGATGCCCAGTGGCAATGGCATCCAGCTCACAGCTTTCCATGCAATCACTGTAGAAGCGCAAGCGAGCCTCCCGCGCGGCCATCTCCAGCGAGAGGTTGTCCGGCTCCCGACTTCGCAGATTGATCATCGCGGTTGCCAGCGGCAACTGGTTTGCCCGCGCAAGTTCTGTGACAAACAGAGCCTCCTCCTCCGACTCAGCCCGTAGTCCGTGGTTAAGGTGCAATACAAAAAGGGCAACCCCCATCTCACGACAGAGCGGCAGCAGCAAATGGAAGAGTGCCACCGAATCGGCACCGCCGGAGAGAGCCACTCCCAGCCTGCGGATGTTTCCCTCCCGCAGATGAGTTTCGGTGAAATTCCGCACAAGATGCGTAAGCTCAGCTGCGTTGGTGCAATATAACTCTGTACTAATATCATTCATTTTCGTGTTTTTCTGTACGTTTTTTATCTCTCACAGGGGCGCGGACGAAAAGGCGTATTACACTGAGCACTCTGTGACTCTGTGAGAGATAAATTTGGTTGCGGCTATGTCTGTCTTGAGCTTGTCAAACTGTCGAAAGGGCCGCGCTAGGTTTGTTGCGTCACTCATTCTGTTGCGTTACTTGCATTATACACTACTATATCCATTAAGTGACAACTAATCCTCGATTTTCGCGACATAAGCCTTTTCTGATTGCCTCAGCGCGGCTTTAAAGCTAAAATAAGAGACAATTTAAAAATGCCCTGTTTTCATCTGGAGAACCCCCTATGAAGCCCCTGTTTATTGTTATCTCAGCCCCCTCCGGCGCTGGTAAAACCACGCTGTGCGATATGCTGCTGCAAAGCTACCCTGAACTCTGCTACTCAGTATCCTGCACCACCCGCAAGCCGCGCCTGCATGAGGAGGATGGGGAGGACTATCATTTTCACTCAAAGGAAAGCTTCCTGCGCATGATCAAAGCGAATCAATTTTTGGAGTATGCCAAAGTGCATGGAAACTACTATGGCACCTTAAAAGAGCCGGTCTACGATACTTTAAAACACCGGCAGAGCATGCTGCTGGACATTGATGTGGCTGGCGCGCAGCAGGTACGCGACCGTATCAGCGAGCTGCCGGATGATGACCCCTTGAAGCTGGGCTTCATTGATATCTTTGTCTACCCGCCTTCGCTCGAAGAGCTGCGGGCGCGACTGGAAGGGCGCAGCACCGATTCATCCGCGATCATTGAAAAGCGACTCAAAAATGCCGAGCAGGAAATGCGGCGCGCCAGTGAATACAAACACCAGCTGGTCAATGATGATCTCACCCTTGCTTTTACTAAAATTTGTGATATCATCAACTACAATTCCGGGGCGTTGTAATAGCCAGCCGCATCGCCCTGTTACTGCCCACCCTGATGGCGAGCGATGGTCTCCCTGCGCAGAGGAGAAATAAAACATGAAAACAGTAGTTCTAGGAGTGACCGGCTCCATCGCAGCCTACAAAGCCTGCGAGCTGACCCGTATGCTGGTTAAGAGCGGTGCGATTGACGTACATGTCATTATGACCGCGGCTGCGGCAGAGTTCGTCACCCCGCTGACCTTTCGGACGCTCTCCCGCAATCCAGTTGCTATTAATATGTTTGATGACCCAGAGGATTGGATCCCCGGGCATATCTCGCTCGCGGAAAGGGCCGACCTGCTGGTGATCGCCCCCTGCACTGCCAACGTGATCGCGAAGATAGCTCACGGTTTCTCGGATGACATGCTGTGCTCGGCGGTGCTCGCCACCCATGTTCCGCTGCTGATTGCCCCAGCCATGAACAGCGGCATGTTCAACAACCCGGCCACGCAGGCGAACATCGCATTGTTGAAAGCTCGTAGCGCGGAGTTTGTTGAACCACTCTCCGGCGACTTGGCCTGTGGCACGGTTGGTCAGGGCCGCATGGCACCCCCTGCGGATATTTACATTCGAATACTTGAAATGCTTAAACAGAGTGGAACGCACGGCAGATCTCGCGATGAATCCTAAGCTTATTAAATGGGAGGAACCACTCTTTAAAATCCTGAGAGCGGATGACAACCAGCTTGAGACTGAATTTGGCGACCTCTGGAAAATTGTGGGCAATCTGTCACTGAGTTAACCAAATGATAACACCTGAACACGTAGATTTAATACCCTCTACACTGGGCTGGGGCACAATCCTCCATTTTTCCAGTGTGCTGATTCTCTGCGCCCACTTGCTGATAAAACCACGAGACTCCCGCACCTCGTTGCTGTGGATCTTCTTCGCCTCCTTTTTTCCTGTTCTGGGCATCTCCGCCTACATTCTCTTTGGCATCAACACCGCCCCCAGTAAAGGATGGGAGAAGCAGCACTCCGACTCGCGTTTCAACGAACTTTTAAACTCTTTCCGTCTGCCTTCATACCCGCCGCAGCCGCCCGGCCTGAAGCAACAGGATTGCCAGCCGCGCCCGTTAATCACAAACATTCACAGCCTCAACCAAATTCTCGACCGCACAGGCAGTTATCACCCACTCCTGGGCGGCAACTCGATTGTTCTGCTGGATGATGCCATGGACGCGTTCAAAGAGATGTTCGAGGCCATCAAGGGCGCCAAAAAGCACATTCATTTCACAACCTATATTCTGGCCGACGATGCGATCGGAAAAGAGTTGATGAACCTACTGAAGGAGCGCGCCGAGCAGGGAGTCAAGGTGCGGCTGATGTATGACGCTTTCGGTTCCGCGACAGCCAGCCTGCGGCTTTTCTTCTGGCGCTTCCGCAATGTGCCCAACATGCAGGTGACCGCCTTTTCCCAGGTGAATCTGCTCCAGCGCAAATTTATGTTGAACAACCGCAGCCACCGCAAACTAATGATCGTGGACGGTGAGATTGCCTACACAGGAGGCATTAACTTCCACGATGTCTACCTGAAAAAAAATAGAAAGGAGGGCACACGCGATTTTCACTTCAAAATCAAAGGGCCTGTGGTCCTCGACCTGCAAAACACCTTCTTGCGCGACTGGTTCTATATGACCGACGAGCCCGTGGAACAACTGCTTGCCGCCACGAACTTCCCTGAGCCGCGCTGGGATGGCGACTGCACTGCCCGCGTGATCAACAGCGGCCCCACAAAAGCTGAGAACGCTGTGGCGCTGGACAGCCTCTTCGCCGCTGTAAGCAAAGCGCAGCGCCAACTCATCATTCTCACCCCATACTTTGTGCCACCGCAATCATTGATATTGGCCCTACGCACTGCCGCAGCCCGCGGCGTGGATGTGCGCGTGCTGGTTCCCTCTGTGAACAACCATCCCTCCCTGCAGCAGGCCTCGCACTCGCTCTTTGAGCCCCTGCTGCTCTCCGGTGTGCGGATATTTGAACGTAACCCGCCCTTTATACACGCCAAAGCGATTCTCATCGACGATGCGGCAGCCATTATCGGCAGCTCGAATGTGGATCCGCGCAGCCTTTACCTTAACTATGAGACCAATTTGATTGTCTTTGACAGCGCCTTCACCTCGACTTTAAAAAGAGCGATCCAGTATGAGTTTGACCACTCAACGGAAATATTGCATGTCATTTGGAATCAACGCTCCCAATGGAAGCGTGTGGTTGAAAACTTTTTCAACCTCTTCCATCCCATTGCCTAAACTACCGTCTCACCATCAACCCGGACCCTGTGTTTTTAAAAATCTGCTTTAGAACATTACAAAACTGTAAAGTTTAATCTTTAATCTTCACTTACGGTGCGAATTATGATAACTTTTTAATCTTATGGCACAAAATGGATTCAAAAAAACGCTTAGAAAAATCAGACGCCCCTTTGAATGGACAGGCATCTACCTATCCTTTTTAATTATTCCCTGCCTCACACGCGAGGGATGTCGGCGCTTGGCAAGCTTTGGTGCGAACATTGGTATGCTATTTTGCGTCCGTGACAAAGCGGTTGCCAGGGCCAACCTAAAGGTTATCTACGGCCATCGACTGACCCCTTACCGGGAAAAAACCATCATCTATCACTGTTTTCGCAATATGACAGCGGTGCTGGTGGATCTTTTCTGGACTTCGCGCAACAGTCGGCAGCGACTTGAGCAATTGACCGTTGTTGACCCAGCGGTGATTGCTCTGGTCAAGGAATCTATGCCCTCAATCAATATCAGCGCGCACATCGGCAACTGGGAGATGCTCTCACAAACCTGCGTCCTGAACGGGGTGCCCATGATGACCGTGATGCAAGGCATCGGCTCCTCCGCCATGACAGAGAGACTCTCCCAAACCCGCTCGGTGATTGGCCAGAAGATTGTTCCGAATAAAGGCGCACTGCGCCATTTAATTTACGCCCTGAGGCATGGCTCCAGCCTGGGGTTATTGGTCGATCAGCACACCTCGGTGCGGCAGGGCGGCGCCTGGCTGACGTTTTTCGGACTTTCAGTGGATGTCTCGATTGGACCAGCCACTCTCTCCCGTAAACTCAAGGTTCCGATTCTGGTGGCGTGGTCGCGCCCACTCAAAAACGGCTGCTACAGGGTTGAGCTAATTAAAAAATTTGATTCTGACCCTGAAGTGGATGACATCACCCGTACTCAAGAGATTATCACCCTCTTCGAAACCGTGATCCGCAGACACCCCGCCTTCTGGTGCCTGAACTACCGACGCTGGCGTGGAATCCCTGTAGGCGATGATCCCGCCCGCTATCCTTACTATGCCCGGTCAGAGCTGCCCTGCAAGAGAAAAAATGCTCTCAGCGGAGACGATCTCCGCTCTGCGGGCACTACCCCGCAACTGCCATCAACCAGCAGCAATGAAGCATTAATTAAAGCACCCCTCATAATTGATAACAGGGGCATATAATGCGGTACGCCGAATTATTTTTAGTCTTCGACATTAATAACCCGCGCACCTTTAAGAATATTCTGGGCAAGAGCCAGGGCAGGGTCATCGTGCAGAGCTTGCGTCGCCTGACGCAGCTCGGATGGACTCTTCTTACGCTTGGCTGGCAACTCTTCAGAGACAGCTGATGGCTCCGGCGACGGAATGGGTGCTGGAGCTGCGACTGGCGATGATTCTGGTGCTGCCGGTACTGAGCGAAGAGCGGCGTTGCTGGCGGCTGGCGGCTGGCTTGGGGGTGCCGCAGGGGCTGGGGCTGATCCGCGTAGCTCGTTCAGCCGTCTGAGGATGGCATCTAGCGGCACTGCCTGGGCGATGCGAGCGCAGCGGATCAGGGCGAGCTCAATCAGGGTGCGCACTGAGAGCGCGTAACGCAGGCGCCCCTCGGTCTCGCCGAGCTGGTCTGTAATCTGCAGCACACGGTCGGAGTCAGCGAGCTTGGCCTGTTCGGCATAAACGGCGATCTGCTCTAAGGTGGCATCCTGGGCGGCCATCTGGTCGCCGACATGCAGATAGATCAGCAGATTGCGGAAGTGCTCCATCAGCTCGACAGTTAGACGGCTCATATCCTTGCCGGCGCAGTCAAAGGTGTCGATCATCTTTAAAATCTGTGGCATCTCCCCTTTGAGTACTGCGCTTGAAAGTATTTCCAGTGCCTTGCGGGAGACTAGGCCAAAGACCGCCAGAACATCCTCCTCGGTGAGGTGATCGCCCTTGAATGAGATCAATTGGTCCAAGGCTGAAAGCGCATCGCGCATACCGCCCTCGGCACCGCGGGCAATGGCGAGCAGGGCATCCTCGGTGATTGAGACCCCCTCCTGAGAGCAGATATATTTCAGCCGTTTGACAATTGCCGCAATCTGAATCCGGCGCAGATCAAAGCGTTGACAGCGCGAGATAATGGTTGGCAACAACTTGTGTCCCTCAGTGGTGGCGAAGATGAACTTGACATGCGCGGGCGGCTCCTCAAGGGTTTTCAACAGCGCGTTGAAGGCCGCAGGGGAGAGCATGTGAACCTCATCGATTATAATGATCTTGTAGGTGGCACTAACTGGGGCGAACTGCACCTGCTCGCGCAGTGTACGCACCTGCTCTACCCCGTTATTGGAGGCGCCGTCGATCTCCAGCACATCCAGCGAGTTGCCGGCAGTAACCTCGCGGCAGATATCGCACACGCCACAGGGAGTGACTGTAGGCCCCTGTTTGCAGTTCAGAGCCTTGGCAAAGATGCGGGCCAGCGAGGTTTTGCCAATACCACGCGGACCGACAAAGATATAAGCGTGTGCCACACGGTCGTTGGTGATCGCGTTTTTGAGGGTTTGAGTGACATGCTCCTGCCCGACAACATCTTCAAAGAGATTCGGGCGCCATTTTCTTGCTAAAACTTTATATCCCATAACAACCCGAGAGTTTACAGAGTTGGCGTGTGATATGCAAAAGAAAAAAGGAGGAAAGTTCTAAAGTGAAAAGGTCGCGTCTCTGACGTGGGAGCAACGTAGGCCCGATTTCCAATCGGACATGTCCGGTTGGAAACCGGACCTACTGGAGGTCGGCTTCGCCTTCGGTCGACGATTTTCAAGGGCGGAATCCTTATAGTATGTCTGCGTACTACGCACAGGCAGACTTCTTTGATATACAACAACTTATAAAAAAATACAAAATGTTGTGGACAATCAACGCAACAACCACTATATATAGACGCATGTTAAAAGTCATCTCTCTTTGGCTTTTGGGTTATTAATTTACTAATGGACTTTTTAAGTATGAGTACAGAATCATTGCAGAACTATGTTTTTACATCCAAATACAGCCGCTACATCCCCGAAAAAATGCGGCGTGAAACCTTTGATGAGGCGGTTGAACGTGTGATTGAGATGCACCGTACGCACTTTAAAGCCAAAAACATCATTGTGGACGATCTGCTGGAGCGCTGCGAGGACGCGATCAAAAAGCGCATGGTACTCGGCAGCCAGCGTGCAATGCAGTTTGGCGGTGAACCCATACTGAGAAAAAACGCGCGGATTTATAACTGCACCACATCTTACTGCGACCGAGCCCGTTTTTTTCAGGAGGCTCTGTGGCTGCTGCTTTGCGGCTGCGGTGTGGGTTTTTCCGTACAGAAACACCATGTGGCAAAACTGCCTGGAATCTCTGCCGCAACCGGCGCAACCGAGACCTTTGTGATACCTGACACAATCGAGGGGTGGGGCGATTCGCTCGGAGTTCTGCTATCATGCTACTTCACCTCTGACCACCCCTTTCCCGAGTTTGCCGGCAAGCGCGTCAACTTTGATTTCTCACTGATTCGCCCCAAAGGCCGCCCGATCTCCTCTGGCATGGGGCGCGCGCCTGGTCCTGAGCCGCTCAAGCGCAGCCTGACACTGATCACTGATCTGCTGGAGCGCTGCGTGGCTGACGGCCAGAGCCGACTGCGCTCTCTGGATGCCTATGATATCCTGATGCATGCATCCGACGCTGTGCTCTCAGGCGGGGTTCGCCGCAGCGCGACGATTTGCCTTTTTTCACCTGACGATCAACTGATGGCTAAATCAAAAACCGGCAACTGGTTCAACGAAAACCCGCAGCGCGCACGCTCCAATAACTCGGCCATTCTACTGCGGGACGCGACCTCCCGCGCCCAGTTCACAGAGCTGATGCACTCTGTCAAAGAGTTTGGTGAACCGGGATTTGTCTGGACCGACAACCTGGAGATGACCTTCAACCCCTGCGTTGAGATTGGGCTCTATCCACAGATTGACGGCCAATCCGGTTTCGCGTTTTGTAACCTCTGCGAGATCAATATGGGCATTGTTGACACTCCTGAGAAGTTCAAGGAGGCGTGTGAGGTGGCAGCCATTCTCGGAACCCTGCAAGCGGATTACACCGAGTTTGAATATCTGGGCGAGATCAGCACCCGCATCGCGCAGCGCGAAGCGCTACTTGGCATCTCCATGACTGGGATGATGGAGCACCCGCAGATCGCCTTTGACCCTGAGCTACAGCGCATGATGGCCAAACACATCATTAAAATCAACGCTGAGGTAGCGCAACGGATTGGAATCAACCCCGCCGCACGGACAACCTGCGTCAAACCGGCAGGCACCACCAGCTCGATTCTGGGAACCTCTTCAGGGATTCACCCCCATCACGCCAAACGCTATCTGCGCCGTGCACAGGCCAATGAAGATGAGCTGTTGGTTGACTTTTTTAAAGGCCAGAACCCGAAAGCCGTTGAAAAATCGGTTTGGAATCCGAACGGCACAGATGTGGTGCTCACATTCTGTATCAAAGCGCATCCAGACGCGCTGATTAAAAGCGACCTGTGCGCAACTGATCTGTTGGAAAAGGTCAAGCTTACAAAAGAAAACTGGATTGATGCTGGCAAGCAGGTGGAGCTGTGCGCCGAGCCCTGGCTCAGCCACAATGTCTCCAACACCATCTCGGTCAAGGATGATGAGTGGGATGATGTTGAAGAGTACATCTATGCCAACCGCCACGCCTTCGCAGGCATCTCTCTGCTGCCCGACGGCGGTGACCTCGACTATCCGCAGGCGCCCTTCTGCGAGGTGCTGGACGCAAGCACAATTGTTAAAATCTACGGAGTGGGTGCCATTCTGGCCTCAGGATTGATTGTTGACGGACAGCATGCTTTTGACGACAACCTGTGGGCAGCCTGTGATTGTGTTCTGGGACGCGGTGAAAATCTGGAACAGGCGACAGCGAAGACTTATCCCAAGCGTGTTTATGAGGCGGTCGAAGCGGTTCGTCTGGAGAAACTCGACTGGGTACGCCGCGCACATAAATTTGCGGAGAACTATTTCAACAAAGACGCGCTCAAAATGACCCGTTGCCTCAAGCGGGTCAGCACCTGCAAGATGTGGGAGGATTTGACCCGCACCCATGCGCCTGTTGACTACACGCAGCTCATTGAGCGGCAGGACAACACGACGGTCACCGAGACCATTGCCTGTGCTGGCGGCAACTGTGAGCTTTTTTCAGTGTAAGGAGGCAGGGTTCAGGGTTCAGAATTCAGCGCGGCTGTACCCGAAGGCACCAAAGTTACAGGCAAATTAGCCGCGCGGCTGCGCCGCGAAAAAACGATGGGGTAACTCGACCAAGTGGCCGGAAAAAACAAGGATTGGCCCACCGACAACATCTTTCGTAAGGACAAACAACCAACCATGTTGGTCTTGCCCTTCGTTTAAGGGCCTACTGTAACGTATATCAAATGCGAATGTGCTGGATCTCAGTGATCCCGCTGCCGTATACTTCCCGTAACTACATAAGGAAGATCAGAATGACAGAGAGGCTTTCAATATTCACCGCGATCATCCTGCTTGTGCTGACCACACGCGCTCAGAACTGGCCGCAATGGCGAGGTCCTGATTACAACGGGGTTGTTACCAGCGGAACATATCCGGCAAAATTTTCGACTGAGAGTGATCTGCTCTGGAAAGCGCCGCTACCTGGCAAAGGAAGCTCCACACCCATGGTCTGGCAAGACCGCATTGTGATCACTTCGGGTGTGGGTGAAGGCAGCGAGGGCGTGGATGGTGCCCTCTGCTTCGACTGGAGCGGAAAACAGCTTTGGATTGTTAAATTTGGTCCGCAGGTGCCGGGCAAGCACCGCAGTGCCAGTGGCAGCTGCCCCTCGGCTACCAGCGATGGCAAACGAATCTTTGTTTACTTCAAAAGCGGCACCCTGGCCGCGTTGGATTTTGAGGGACAGGTTCTCTGGAGCACCAACCTCCAGGAGCGCTATGGCAAAAACACCCTCTGGTGGGATCTCGGCACCAGCCCAGTGCTGGTCAATGGTAATGTGGTGGTCGCGGTCATGCAATCCGGGTTCTCCTACATTGTGGCCTTGAATCAGGCCACTGGCAAGGAGGTCTGGAAGGTGGAGCGCAACTTCACCTGCGCTGAGGAGTCGGACCAGAGCTACACCACACCAATCGTCTATCAGGAGGGGGAGCGCACCATGCTGCTGATCTGGGGCGCCGACCATCTCACAGGCCACGACGCGGCAACCGGCGAAATGATCTGGCAGTGCGGTGGCTTCAACCCAGAGAACAAAAAGGCATGGCGTGTGATCGCCTCACCTTTAATCGACAACAACATTGCAGTGGTGCCCTACGGCAGAGAGCAGTGGGTGGCGGGTGTCAAACTCGGTGGCAGTGGTGATGTTACAGCAACCCACCGACTCTGGGAGAAGCGAGGCATCAACACCGATGTCCGCAACGATATGCTCAAGCCGCATGAATGTTGAGTGGAGCTTCGAACTCCCCCCAACCCTCCAGCCAGATGATACCATCTCACTCGCGCTGCGCTACTTTGACGGCTGCGCCATCGCTGTCAACGGGCAGCCAATCACATCTTTCAACACCCCCGCTCCTCTAACCTGGAACAGCAGTGCCACTGTCAGCCGCTCTCTCGAACAAGGGCAGGTACCTATCACTATCGCGGTTCCTTACAGTGCCATCGCCCCTGGCAGCAACACGCTCTCGATCATTGCCTTGAACAACTCCATAACGGACACCGACTTTCTGATCCAGCCGACCCTCGCACACACCAGCGCCAACCGTTATGGACGCTACTTTCCAGAGCCGGCCCCCGGAGCCGCGAATGGAACGCTCTACAATGCCGCCACCCCCACGGTGACCGTCACCGAGCCACGCGGCTTTAAAACCGCGCCTTTCTGGGCTGAACTGCTCTGCGCAGATGATCCCGCCGCCGAAATCCGCTACACCGTTGGCGGCAGTGTGCCAGTCATAGACTCACCGCTCTACACTGGCCCACTTCACATCATCATCACCACCACCACGCTACGGGCAGCGGTGGTCGACCCGCAAAGCTACCAGCAACGCACCAAATCAGTGAGCTGGCTCTTCCTTGAGGATACGATCACCAAAGACAGCTCCACACCAACGGGGGTGGCCGAATGACAGGACGGTCAACAACCATGCAATGCAATAGTCACTAGTGATCGTGAACGGCTGCTGCGCGGCATGACCAACGATATCCCCTCTATCTCGATCGTGTCCGACCTCAAACACCTCTTCAACCCCCAGAGCGGTATCTACGTCAACCCAAGCAACAATGGCCGCGACTGGGAGCGCCCAGTCTCGGTTGAGGTGATTGACACCGCCCGTGGCCAGGACCATGAGTTTCAGGTCAATGCTGGCCTGCGCATCCGCGGCGCATTCAGCCGCTGGCTCAAAAACCTGGCGAGACCCCGCCTATCCCGATGCATCCTGGCAATCTGGCCCTGGCATACTCGGATTCGCGGGTGCCCCTGTTCAAAACCCGGTTGCCACAACCACTCGACGCTTTGTGAACGGTCTCTCCGGCACGCAGGTCACCACCACCTACTTCCGGCGCTCGCTCAATCTTACCACCACCAGCGGGCTAACCGCACTGACCATCGACCTATTACGGGACGACGGCGTGGTGATCTATACCTGGATCTTGCCTTGACCGCGCATTACAGCGGTAATACCATTGTGCCCATTGAAGCACCCACCACCATTAAAGCCCGCGCTCTCAAGGACGGCCAATGGAGTGCCCTGGCAGAAATCCCCCTCGACATCACAATCCCTCCGCAAGAGTACCACCACCTCAAGAGCCCCCTTCTTCCCAATCAAAATCGCGGCTTTTTCCAGCTACGCATCAACGACTACGTTTGTTGTCCAGGCGCTGATCCAGCGCTGGCTGAAGTTTGCTGGATGCCCTGGAAGACTGGCTGATCCAGTCTAGATCATGCCCCTGCGCAATCTTCCTCCCCAGTTCAGAGCCTTCACGCACCACGTCGACATCATATCCATGCTCACTCAAGGAACACTTTTATCCATTTGACGTAATGTCTCTTTTTTATCACAGGCACTATGCGGCACCACCGATTTATTCCAAAGCAGACTGTCGGACTTTTAAGTCCGACAGTCTGCTAGTCCTCACTTCAAGCGCAAGGGTGGTGGCGGTGGCGGAGTGAAACCACCGACTTTTCTCACAACCCCATCACCCCGGTGCTCGGGATCATCAATCATTGCAAACCCTTTATCCAAAAGCTTCGCGGCCTCGGCATCGCGCAGGAGGCGCGCCTCACTGCCTAAAACCACGATGTTGAGCCGGCGCCCTTTACGTTGACAGGTCACCACAATCGACCAGCCAGCGGAGTTGGTAAAACCAGTCTTAAATCCGTCACATCCCTCCACCTTTTTTTTCAGAAACGGATTGTGGGTGCGCATGTCAAAAGCCCGGTCAGTGCCGACGCGCAACTGACGATAATCTGCCGATGTGTATTTGAAGACAGCCTCATGGCGGCATAATTCACAAGCCAAAATGGCTAAGTCGCGCGCGGTGGTGACATCCTTTTTTTCTCCGGCAGCGGACGGCAGCCCATTCACAGTGGCAAAGCGCGTACTAGTCATACCCAGCGCATCGGCTTTCAAATTCATAAGCTTCACAAACTCATCTGTGGAGCCAGCCACATGCTCAGCTAACGCAACCGCCGCGTCATTAGCTGATTGAATCATGAGCGCATAGAGCATGTCCTCAACAGTAAAACTCTCCCGCGGATCAAGGTAAACCTGCGATCCGCCAGTCTGATACGCCTTCTTGGAGACCGCGACCATATCACTGAGCTGGATCTTTCCCGCTGTGATTTGCTCCTGGATCACCAGCAGGACCATTAATTTCAATGTGCTGGCAGGCGAACCTAGCCGATCAGCGTTGTCTTCAAAGAGTACACTTCCCAAATAGGCATCAACAATAATAGCCCCAACATAAGGTTCAAGTGGTGCGGAGGGTGTTTGCGCATTGATGCCTGCGCAAAAAATTAGTGAATAGATAACCGATTTAAATAATTGTTTGCCCATATTTAATAATGCTTCCTTCTGTACTTATCCTTGTGAAAAATGACAGTAAAAAATATCATATTGCCCTGCTTTATTAAACAACATTCTTGCAATGCTGACGTCCCCGTCACTAATTTCTTTTGACACTGAACGATTGTTCTGCGAATGCGCCGGTGGCGACATCCCGCAGGCGGAGGGTCCACCGTCCGGCGCTCTCATTCTGCGCCAGCGTCTTTTTCCCCTTGTATCGTCCTTGTGGAGCCAGCACGTTTTCCGCGTAATAGGGCACGATCTTACCTCCGGGATTAACCCATTCCGCCCGTACTACATGCGTGGAAAACAGTTCCGCCGATCCCCTGACCTTGACCTGCCAGCCCAGCGTCTCGCCCGGCCGGCATTCCCGGCGATCCAAGACTACGTCAAGACCCGTTACTTTATATGGCAACAGTGCCAACACTTTGGCACCCCCTTGGTCTAACGTGATTTTCGCTTCCTCCATATTCCCTAGATAAATTCCAGCGCGCGTGTCATAAATATGGTATTTTGCCAATAATCTAACCGTCACATTTTGAGTAGTCGGGCCTTCAACCAGATAATCTCTCAATAAACACAGGTATTTTACGGATCCATTGCTGAAAAACACGCTCTCCACCGCCCCTAATTTTTCTCCCGATGAAAGCGCTATATTCAGTTTCGGTTCAATTCCGAACTCTTTCAATATCTTCTCAATTGCATCCCGCAACAAGCCTTCCTTGCCGCTGGGCCGCAACGCCCTGTAATCGGCCAGGAATTTATCCAGGTATACGCCCTTGCCCTTCCCAAACCCTTGGGTTTTCAATTCGGTCCCGAACTTGCCGAAGACCTCCGCCAACGGACTAGTGTCCAGCGCCTTGCAGTGGTTGTCCATAATCGCCGGCGTGTAATCCGCCATCACAAGGCCGCCTTGACAGACAAAGTCCTTGATTTTTTCCACCTCGGGTGCCGACATGGCTAGGGCGCAAGGTAAAACAAGCGCCTTGTATCCGCGCTTCACCAATTCTCCCTGCTCAATCTGTTCGTTCGAAATGTAATTGTATTGCAGTCCGATGTCTTCAAGAACTTTGATAAAGCCCAAGTGGCAACTCACGGGATCATTTCCCTCTGTCAGCGTATACGCATGGTGGGTTAGCGGTGAATAATAAATCACAATGCCGTCGTTTTCCCGCTGGCTGTTCAGCAGAAGCTTGCCGATCCCGCCCTTAATTTCTTTTATTTCACTGGTGAGTGTTTGAAAATAGGGCAGTGGCGCCAAGTCGGGGGTCAGTGCCAAATAGCCGCCCGTGCCGTAACCGTCGTAGCCATACCAGTCCCAGATAGCATCTCCCTCGTTGAACAAATTGTGCCAGGGTATCGCCCGATTTAAATGTTCCGCGATCATGTAACTACCCACCCAAACACCAGAAGATGTTCCTTTGCGGCCATCTTTGAGGAACGAACGCACGATTTCCTTCTGGATAACCGTATGACTCCCCAACGGGGTCACGTACACCCCGCACATGTCCACCGCGCTCAACAATTTCCACCAACTCATACCGCGGGTACTGCTGGCATTCAGAGGCTCGCAGAAACCCACAATGGCCCCGGGATCAACCGCCTGAATTTCCCGTTTACAAAAGGCGTTCAAGTCGGTGAAGACAGCCTCCATGTAGACGCGGAAATCCGTCCAGCGGGCCAGTTGGCCGCTTTTCTTCGCCTCCGCCAGCGTCACGGGTTGAATCTCCTCCCATAACGCATATTTGCTGTCCCATTCCTTGTTCAGCGCCTTCAAACTCCCATATTCTTTCTTCAGATATTCCTGGAACCCCTTCACGCATATCGGACAAAAACAAAATTCCTGCGAACTGCGCGTCAAAGCTCCCTGGATCGTCAGGCAATAACTGGGATTGCCTAAATCGCGCAACAGTGGAGCATAGTTAGTCATGCTTGCCTTCAAACCTTCGCGATATACAGGGTCGTTCAGGCACGGCTTGCGAATATTGTTCGTACACGCCTCCGCGCTACCCCAAGCCCCGAATGTGCCGAACATATACGGCACGGTGCCCAGATTACTGCGGGCAGCTATTCGGGACCTTAAGGCAATCTCTCTTCCAGCTGGAAAATCCGCATCCACTCCTAATTCATAAAATTGCCGCGTGATCAATGGCGCCAAGTAATCGGACGGCTCATACGAGGGCCACATTATGAACGTATAGTCTTTTTCCTTATCCCGGTCCGCCGCCACCGCAAACTCCTGCGCCTTCTCCGAAATCACGTACGCCTGACCACCCGACAAAATCGCTTTGACCTTCAGTATGAGCGACAAGGCCTCGCGAATCTCCAGTGTAAAGGCCGTCTCCGCCCCCACCGCATCCATTTCTTTTTCATCCAGCAATCGGCCGAAATTATCCCATAATTGAACCTTCAACTTCGCCTTCTCCGCCGCTTGATTCAAAATCACTTTCCCTTGTATCTTCTCCCCACAATGATACGCCGATTTGTCCAACACCACCTTGTCAATCCGATGTTTGCTTATAACCGGCACAGCAACCGAACCCCAGTTGATAATCTTGTCTCCGTCCATGAGCCGAATATCGGCTAGGTGCAGCCCGTCTTTTAATGTCGGCAATGCCAGGTCACATTTGTTGTTCCCCGGTTTAAGCGCCAGCGTGATCTGCTTTGGGGTGTCCTCAATCTGGTTCTCGCCGTCCCGTACGCTCAGCTCCATCGCCACTGTTTGCTCCTGTCCCGCATTGAACAGCTCCAAGCGCACCGCTTGCGGCATCCCGTCCTTAGTGTCAACCTCGATTTTTTTCAGAAACACCGTCGGCTCTTTACGCGCCGCCCACAATGTTGCCTTCGCGAGCAGCGAATGAAAATAATCATAGGCGTAAGGGCATTCTTCCACCTTTATCTGCGGCGTCAAAGACAGCCGCACATTGACCCAGGCTAGCGACCCGTAGTCCAGCTTGACCACTCGGCCTTTGCCAAATTCGCTCAATCCGATAAATTCCGTCGGCAAGCCCTTCAACCCCGGTAATATGTCCAGCGGCACTCCCGTGCGTACAAACGCCTGCTCGTCCACAATCGGCTTGTGCTTGAAGACCATCTCTATTTCCTGGGCATCGCACGGGCAAACATAAACTAAACCAGCACCGTCCACCTCGACGCGTTTGAGAATTTCACTACGCGCTTCACTGGGCAGTACCTTCCATGAGACCTTTCCGATAATGTACACGTCATAGGTGGCTTTCAGTTTATCTAAAGCAATTTTTTTCATCTCCTCGGCTGTCCGGATGGGTTCGATGTTCGAACTTCGCCGTTTAGGATCAACATTAAATTCTTTGAACGCTGCCGTCATCAGCGGCACACATTGGATATCCATCCTCTGGGCCAGTTCCGTCGTTTCCCGATGCGTCCACGTAGGCGCAATCACCAGGGCCTTCAGCTTGCCGCCGACATAGGGCCTGGCCCATGCCGTATGCGGAGTAACCACAGTGCCGGGTAGTTTGTCATAGGCGGTATTGGCCGCCCTATCGTCAACCCCGCCAGCCGCTCCGGCAGCCAACATCATCCCGGCCAGCCACCCCAACAGCCCCAGACTCCAAGGTTTAAGCCAATCGGTCATCCAGCAATATGTCCCATGAATTCTTGTGTACACTACAGTTCCTCTTTGTTTCATTTTCTAGAAACCCCTATTGATTTCATATTGATTTAAAGCTTTATTTATTTTTTTGATCTACCTGTCCAAATAATGCCATCAATTCAGCCACTATCTTACGTGTGGCATTAGTTTCCACCTTACTCGTTGTCAGCCAGGTTTCATAACCTCCCAGCTCATGTTGCTCCGGCGTAGGCAAATATCCATAACAGCCATTGGCCAACTCAATGTTAAACGTCCTTTGAAAAGGACTTTTTTTCTTTATTTCCAACCCTGTCTCCGCAAACACTTCAAATGGGACAGCAGTAATCCCAAGATCACCAATCCTGAATACCTGAAGCACGATATCAATTTGATCCGGCCACTCTTTTTCATGGATTCGAATACGCTCCGCATATATCTTTTCCAGTGGATGAAACAATGGGGCATCTGTATCAGGCCTTTTGCGAACTTTCTCCATATTGGCCAATAATTCCGGGCTGGCACGACGAACTTCCAAGGTCAGCTCAGATTGAGCTGCTCCGAGAGGCACCCAATTCTGGAATTTCAGGCCTCCATAGATATCAAATACTTTGCCCGCCAACTCATTGGCCAAATAGCGCATCTTACCATAAACAGGGTATCTTTCACCACTTGGTCCGGGCAAGTTGATATAGTCAACATCTCCCGCAGTTCCATTGGACATAATTCCCACAAATGGCGGATCCTGTCGATCCGCTTTCAGCAACTCCTGTATCCGGTCACCAAAAACAGCAAAGTAATTCGCGGAAATATGCCCTTTGGGTGTATCGGCCACGTAATGAAGGGAATAATTCCCCAATACTGCGATGGGTTTACCTTCAAGCGACTCCACCGCAATAAAAGAAACTTCAGGGTCAACAGGACCTGCATTTCTTGCTGCATCGGGATGCCCAATACCTGTGTTCCCCCTAGCTTTATCCTTAAAACCCAACGGACTCCACACAGGCTCTTTCATGATCCAGCGACGATTGAACACAAGTTCCGGAACATCAAAACTACCCCAGGCAATCCGGGCAGGTTCCAGATTAGCCAGTGCTGTCTGAACACCATCCGCAATCCTCTTAACTAAAAAGCGTTGATAATCATCTAAAGGCTCCCCATACTGCCAGCCTCCTATTTTCATCCCCTGTTTGCCGGCGCTTACAGCAGAGTGAGTATGGGTCGCCGCCATCAAGACATTTGATGCGGGAATTTTCAGCTTGTTTTGGATTATTGCTTTCGCAGCGTCAAAGACTTCCCGCTTCACACCCACATTGTCAACTATGGCAAAAACCAATGTCTCTTCACCATCATTTAGTACCAGTGACCGGACGTGCAACTGATCATGAATATAGTCAGCCTCTGGGCTACCCCAGAGTCCGACTGTTTTCATCCCTAATGGCGGCGTAATATTGCTTAATGAAGCTCCCGCCTTAAATACTTTGTTTTGGTTCGAAGTGGATTTATTTTGCGCGTACATCGCCAAAGTCCCGAAGAGCATAATGACGAAAAAACATAAAACACTATTTTTCATAAGTTTACCTCAGCAAAGTATTTTAAGGGTTGCATACGACTATCGCCAATGCCGCCTGCCAGAGTTTTTATTTGGTTGTGCCAGGCGTCCACAGTATCTAAAAGTAATGTCAGAGATCTCGGTGAGGGATAATTTGTCCATGTATCCTGCAGATTAAATATCTTACCGAGATTGCTTAGATAATCGAACTCAATACGGATTAGATGAAGCCGCGCTTTTACATCAGGGTTTTTTGTTTTTTGCTCGGCAATGGTTAGCTGAGCATTGGCTTTGATCACAAACTCCACAGTGTAGATGCTTTGATGATGCCATTTGTTATCGCGATAACGGCCATAGCGCCCAATCGCGCTAGTGGTCCAGGCGGGTTGATACAGGCCAAAGAAATCAGAGTAGAGATCGATTTGCTTGTGCAGAAGATCAAAAAAGTTCGTCATCTGTGTCGTCACATCACCAAACGCCGCTGTGTAAAACTCTTTCTCAACATCCTTGTAATCCATTGTCGGATCATCCAACATGCGTCCATAAACATAGTAAACAGGTGACTGCAAGCCCCAGACTTTCATAGAGCCGTCACGACTAGTCCATTTCACATTGTGCTGCGCCATGGCTTGTGCCATCTGCGCTGCATACTCGGGCGTATGTTCGGGCGCATAAGGCCCATCCAGTCCAAACGCGGTGAACGTTTCTTCTACAGCGGCGATTCCGGCTGGAATGTTGACACCATTCAATCGATCGAAATCGCGTAGCGTCCCCATGTGCAGCAGGGGAATAACATTGCTAGGAAACTGCGACACGATGTTAGAGTTTAGCGGGGTGTCTTGATAATCCCAGAGGACAACCTTAACTTCAGGATATGTGTTTTGAATGCGTTCTGCAATTGAAAAATAAATCTGCCATAGCTTACCAGATTCCCCGCGGGCGATTACTTCCGGATAGGTATTGGCCGTCATCCCAAAAAACGCATTACATCTGTCGCAAGTGCAACGGTCTAAAAGATATTGATCAGGTGGAAAAATGAGTAGCGTTATGGCGCCTTTCTCAATCTGCCCTTTTGCCGCCAAAAACATAAGGTTCAAAACATCTGGATCAGTGACGTCCAAGGCTGTCTGGCCAGCGGAATTGATTGGCTCATATCCTGGAGCCGGTTCGCAGGCGCGTTTGCCGCTTGGCAGCAGTGCAAAATATTCCGGGTGGGTTTCGCTGTATTCAGCCACTGAAATGACCGTGTTCCATCTTATGGTCGGAATTAAGGTAGAAGAGGAGGACATCAACGGAAAATAGTTGTTTGCGATCATATAGAAGTTTTCTATATTGCTGTATCCGTTGCTTCTTGACTTTACCGGTGGTGTCTTTCGTAAATTAAGGTCTGCCGCGACAGCGATGCGTTGCACCGACTTAAACGCGATACTGCGCGTATCAAGCGGAACGTTACCCTCTGTGTCGAACACACCAGGGTTTCTCATATCCACGTTGTTGTTAAAAATGAATCGCACCCCGGCGTATTCACGCATAAAATCAAGGGCGCCCTTCACCGAGCCAAGCAGCGCAAGATGGATCGCATAGCCTCCGCTGCTACTCCAACGATCAGGATCCTTACGATCACTGCCAATGATCACCAGATTCTGCCCCACCGTTTTCCAGATATAACTCCAATCATTGGTATTGATCTCTATCGTATTCTCTTGGGCGAACGCCGTTGCGCCTAAATAAATACCAGGTTTGTCGGCTGGCTTGGCAGATTCGCGAAGGACCGGAATCTCAAAACCGTTTTTCTGAAATGCTGTCTGCATCAATTTGGCAGTTGCCATTAACCAGCGATCCACCACCTTATCCACCGCCTCATCAGGTATCACAATCTGGTAAGAGCTGATACCATTATCCGCAATCACAAGTTCAGCGGCGCTGGATGTGCTTGGAACCATCAGAGCCATTGAGCACAATGAAAAGAAAAACACACTCTTAATCTTCGCTCCGTACACAATCATGGTAAGCCTTTCACTACGATGTAACGTCTTCTTCATTTTCTAGAAAGCTCGCTGATCTCATATTGATTTAACGCTTTTCTGTATATGCGGACTTCCTTTATCATGCCGGAAAAATAATCCATTTCGCCAAAACCGATGCGTAGCGGCTGATCGTTGGAAAGATCGTAATCCGCGGGCCGAAAAGATGTTGAGGTCGCTACTAGTCGGCCATCCACATATAGTTTTAAGCGATCTCCCTCGCGAACCGCTGATAGATGCTTCCATCCTGATCCCAGATCATCGTCGTATGAAACACATTTGCCTGCTTCAATCGAAAAAATTTTGCCGCGCACGTCGATAGGGGCGTCAAGCTCCGAGCTGGTGCAGCTGGCGATTGTGGCAAAGAGTTTACCTTTGTAGGCTGTCAGGCTGGTCAGCCGCGTCCATTGCTTCAATTGCTCCCGGGCGTCAGGAAGCGGAGAACTCACAGGTACCGGTTTCCAATCAGGCGGCGAGAAGAAACGTCGCAGCAAAGTCCATGACTCCGACCCCTCATAGCGACAGGCTTCGGCCCGAGGAATGGAGCCCGCGTAGAATTTACCATTGTAGACTGTCAGAGCGTTAACCTCGGTACCGTCTTCGCCAACACGCCCGCAGTACTCCCAATCCTCACCACCCAGGTATCTGCCGATCTTCGCTTCCGGCCAGGTTCCGGCATACAGGTTCCCTTGGTATACTTCCAGAGAATGCACTTGGGTAGAACCCACCGGATTCCCGGCATAAGTCCATTTGTTGCCGTCAAATGTATATACGTCGGCGGGAAAGCCGACAAACAATTTGCCGTCGTGAACGCCCATCGCATGAGGAAAAAGACGTCGTGGCGTTTCAACTGGAAACTCCTTTGAAACACCCCATGTCTGCCCTCCTTCATAAACGAAAATCCCCGATCTTTCATTGCCTCCTCCAACATATAGCTTCCCCTGGAAAGATGCCATCGTGGGCAGGCGAAGATTATCTCCCGGCTGACCGCAGTCTGTCCACTTGGTGCCGCCTTCGTAACGATAAACGCGGCCAAAATCATATCCGCCCTCCTTAACGCGGGTCCAGTCGTAAGTTCCGGTAGTTGCATACAAGTTGCCGTCGTGAACAATCATCGGTCCAACTCCTGTGGTTTTGCTGTTGCCAAGCCTTCCGCAATCGACCCATTTCTTTCCTCCTTCAAACCGGTAAACATGGGCCCAGTCTGCTGGATCCTTGGCGCCAAAAGCCGCTGCATAAAGATTGCCGCGATAAACAACGGTACTGCTTGCATAATTGCTCTCTGGATTGGGGTGTCCGCAATCCTCCCAATCACTTAGCGTGACGTTGTCGATACCGAAGTAGACGTGTTTGTCATTCCCTTGAGACGGGTATCCTCCTGAGCTGGACTTAATCGAAAGATTGAATCCTTTTCTTTTTGCCGCATCGTACTTGCTTAGCACATCGCCGATCACATCTTCCATATCCTGCTGGGTGTAAACCCAAGCGCAGATCGAGAAGTCGTCTTTTTCCAGGTTAAGCGTAGGATTGTCGGGTACTTCGATATAGGCGGCGCGTCCATCGAACTGGCTTGTTTTTAGGTTCACGCCGTGATTAATCCCATGGTTTCCCTTACCGGAGTAATCGCGGCAGTCGCCCTGGAGTTTCCAATACCCCACTAATGCATCGCCTAAATTCGAAGCGGATTTGTTTTGCGCATGCATCGTCAAAGCCCCGAAGATCATAATAACGAACAAATATAAAGTGCCGCTTTTCATACATTTCCTTCTTAAAATAACCATCATTAATTTACCATAATAAATGCTGTTAACATACTGCAATAAATGCTGTTAACATACTGCTTTTGCCAATCAGCGTCAATCACATAAAATAATTAAAAAAATACTTGATCTTTATTGCCACCTCATATATATTGTTTATATATTATAAATGGGTCATTAAAAGTGCGTGAGTAGTGATGAAAGGAAAAAAGAAATGAAAATAAAGACAGTCCTGATCGGAATGACAGCAATGTTTGTGTCAATGGGCGCTATGGCGGCTGATCCGACAATCAGCGGTGTGATGGTTCAACAACGATGGCCTTGGAGTCGGCTGGTTGACATCGACTATGTGCTGACATGTGATTCAGAGCAGCTGATGGACATCACCATCAGTGCATATAACGGTTCTGTTCAGCTTGATGTGCCGGAAGCTTCGTTCTCCGGTGCCCTTTATCGTGTGCAGCGCGGTGATCGGCGGATTGTCTGGGATCCGACGAAAACGGCTTATACAAATGACGGGTTTCTGCCGAAGTTCCGGGTGGAACTTACCCCAACCCCGGTGCCGCTCTACATGATCATAGACCTAAACAAGTCGGCGGGGGCGAAGGGACAGATCGAGTATGTTTACGAGACCGACCTCACAAATGGTATTTGGGGCGCATGGGTTAGAAATCCGGTGACCAACGACGGAACAGTCGTCGAATCCGTGGTTTGGACCGGCGTGACAACCAACGATATTTATAAGGCCGACAAAATCGTCCTGCGCCGGATTCCGGCGGGGGCGTTCACGATGGGTGAGTCAAAGGTAGAGGTGACGCTGTCGCGGGATTTCTACGCCGGTGTTTATGAAGTGACCCAGGAGCAGTGGGAAAAAGTCATGGGGACGAATCCCGCATGGCCCCAAAATAATCCGCCTAACCCTGTTAATCTCATAAATTACAATGATATCCGGGGGGCGACTAATAGTGCTCCGGCAATCGATTGGCCGGGGACGGACGCCTCGGTTCTGCCGCCCAGCTTCATTGGACTGCTGCGCGCAAAGACAGGGCAGGCGGGACTTGACCTGCCGACCGAGGCGCAATGGGAGTACGCCTGCAGGGCTGGGACGACTACCTATTTCAACGACGGGATTAACGGTTCCTCCACAAACCAACTGAATGAATTGGGTTGGTGGAACGGCAACAGCGAAAATACGACACACCCGGTGGGGCTGAAAAGGCCGAATGCGTGGGGGCTGTACGACACACACGGGAACGTGAGGGAGTGGTGTCTGGACTGGCACGGTGCCACACTGGCAGGCGGGGCTGATCCGGTCGGGCCGGAGTCGGGTACTTGGCGCGTGCTGCGGAACGGCGCCTATAATATTTCACAAGGCTACTGCCATTCGGCGTACCGTTGGAGGGATCCACCGACCTACAGCGCCTACAACTTGGGCTTGCGTCTTGTGAGGACCCTGCCATAGCGCGTTAGCGCGCTACCCCCAGTTCTAAAGTGTGTGAATAATGAAAGGGCAAAGAGATGAAAATAAAAAAAATCCTGATTGGAATGATGGCGGTTTTTGTGTCAATAATAGCTATGTCGGATGATCCGACCATCAGCAATGTGACGGTTAAACAGCGATGGCCCTGGAGCCAGCTGGTGAACATCGACTATGTGCTGACATGTGATTCAGGGCAGTTGATGGATGTTAATATCGAGGCGTATGACGGCTTATCCCGTCTGACATTGCCGCCGAATTCGTTCTCCGGCGACCTGGATGGAGTTGCTTGCGGCGCGCGGCGGATTGTCTGGGACCCGCGGAAGACCGCTTACACTAAGAACGGGGTTCTGCCGGAATTTCGTGTGGCTCTCTCTCCGACCCTGGTGCCGCTCTACATGATCGTGGATCTGACCAAGTCGGCGGGGGAGACGGGACAAATCGAGTGCGTTTACGAGGCCGACCTCACAAACGGCCTTTGGGGCGCGTGGGTGAGGAATCCGGTGACCAATAACGTGACGGTTGTCGAATCCGTGGTTTGGACCGGCGTGACAACCAATGACATTTATAAGACCGACAAGCTCGTCCTGCGTCGTATTTCGAAGAGTATATTCGCAATGGGAGATTCAGTTCCGCCTACGATCTCAACGACGTTGACAAGGGACTTTTACGCAGGGGTGTTCCAGGTGACCCAGGCACAGTGGTCTAAGGTGAATGAAACAAATCCTTCAGGGTTTAAAAATCCGACCAATCCTGTGGAAAGAGTGTCGTACAATGCTATCAGAGGGGCGACAAATAGTATTCCGCCAATCAATTGGCCAGGGACTGGCACCTCGGTTCTGCCATCCAGTTTCGTGGGAGCACTGCGCACAAAGACGGGGCTGACAGGGTTTGACCTGCCGACTGAAGCGCAGTGGGAATACGTCTGCAGGGCGGGGACGACTACCGATTTCAATCACGGAAAGACTGGCGGCACCTCCACAGATTACATGAACGAACTGGGTTGGTGTTATGAAAACAGCGAAAATACAACACATCCGGTGGGGCTGAAAAGGCCGAATGCGTGGGGGCTGTACGACATGCATGGGAATGTGAGGGAGTGGTGTCTGGACTGGTACGAAATCCCGCTGACAGGCGGGGTTGATCCTGTAGGTGCGGTATCGTCGAAAAGCCGTGTACATCGGGGCAATTACTATACACAAGGAGCTTATGGATGCCGTTCGGGATTTCGTTGGCGCGACCCGCCAATTCATAATGACAGCAGCGTGGGCTTCCGCCTCATGAGAAACCTGCCATAGCGCATTAGCGACAATGTAGTGCTTCGCAAGCCTCAGTTGTAGGGCGCGCGCGGGCCATAAACACGTTTTTGCGAAGCACTGTAGCCGCGGGCCGTGACCGCGGTTTGCGCGTTTATGGCCTATAGCAAAGCGTTTCGGCTCGTAAAACACAACACTTCTTTTATTATTCCGAAAACCAGTTTAACTGTCTGCTTTTGTGGTGCGCTCTGCAAGCAGAATGCTTGCACTACTTCATTATCACTTTTAACGAACTGCATCAAAATGTAATCTTTTTGTGGTACTCCTGCAGTGACAGAACATTGCTCTGGTTTTTAATGCGCTCGACAATGCCGTACGCCGTGGCTTGGGCGGCCGCGACGGTGGTCACATAGGGAACGCCGTATTTGATAGCTGCTTTACGGATATAAGAGTCATCGGTCATGCTGGCTTTACCAATCGGTGTGTTGATCACCAACTGGATCTCGCGATTGGCAATCGCATCAACAATATTCGGACGCCCCTCATGCATCTTGAGGATCCGTTGGCAATCGATGCCATGCGATTGCAGGAAGGCGCAGGTCTTCTCAGTGGCCAGGATTGAAAATCCTGAATCACGCAGTTTGCGGGCAGTTGGCAGGATATTCTCTTTGCCCTTTGCATCAACTGAAAGCAGCACTGTGCCCTTGAGCGGCAGGATCTGCGCGGCCGCCTCCTGCGACTTGTAAAAGGCCAGTCCAGGGGTATCCGCCAGACCGAGCACCTCGCCGGTGGAGCGCATCTCCGGCCCCAACAGCGGATCTACCTCCGGGAACATATTGAACGGGAAGACCGCTTCTTTCACACCGTAATAGGGCACCTTGGCCTGTTTCAGATTGAGCTCTGAGAGCTTCTTGCCCAGCAGCACCTGGGTCGCGACACGCGCCATGGAGAGTCCACAGACCTTGGAGACCAGTGGCACCGTGCGCGAAGCGCGCGGGTTAGCCTCCAGCACATAGACGACATCGCCGCAAATCGCGTATTGAATATTCATCAGGCCGACCACCTTCATCTCGCGGGCAATCCGGCGGGTGTAATCACAGATTGTATCAATGTGCTTCTGTGAGATGCTAACCGGCGGAATGATGCAGGCCGAGTCGCCGGAGTGTACGCCCGCCAGCTCGATGTGTTCCATCACAGCTGGCACAAAGGCATCCGTGCCATCGGCGATGGCATCAGCCTCGCACTCTAGGGCATCCTGCAGAAAACGATCAATCAAAATAGGGCGATCCGGAGTGACCCCCACTGCGGCGGTCATATACTGACGCAGCATATCCTCATCATAGACAACCTCCATGCCACGACCGCCCAGCACATAGGAGGGACGCACCATCAGAGGATAATCGATCTGAGAGGCGATCGCAACCGCATCGTCGACACTCACCGCCATGCCGGACTCTGGCATAGGGATGCCGAGATTTTCCATAATCATGCGGAACTGGTCACGGTCTTCAGAGAGGTCGATGATCGCCGGGGTGGTGCCCAGGATCTTGACACCCGCCTCCTCCAGCTCTTTGGCAATATTGAGCGGGGTCTGACCGCCGAACTGACAGATCACACCGATTGGTTTCTCCTTGGCATAGATTGCCAGCACATCCTCGACTGTAAGCGGCTCGAAGTAAAGTTTGTCGGAGGTATCGTAATCAGTGGAGACAGTTTCCGGGTTGCAGTTAACCATGATGGTTTCATATCCCGCATCGCGCAAGGCAAAGGCCGCGTGCACACAGCAGTAATCAAACTCGATCCCCTGGCCAATGCGGTTGGGTCCGCCGCCCAGAACCATCACCTTTTTATTGGTCGAGCTTACGGTTTTGTCAGGGGCGTTGTAGGTTGAATAATAGTAAGCGGCATCCTCCACCCCGCTCACCGTTACCGCCTCCCAGGCCTCAGGCAGACCTAGCTCCAGACGGCGCACACGGATCACAGTCTCGGGAACATCCAACAGCTGAGCGAGGTAACGGTCGGCAAAGCCATCGCGTTTAGCCACCAGCAGCAGCTCATCCGGCAGACCAACCCCTTTGTACTCCAGGATCTCCTCCTCGAGTTGAACCAGCTCCAGCATCTGCTCCAGGAACCAGGCTTTGATATCCGTGCGGGCGTGGATCTCTTCCACTGTCGCCCCTTTGCGCAGTGCCTCATAGATTATGAACTGGCGCTCGCTGGTAGGATAAATCAACAAATCCATCAGCTGTTCTTTGGATTTGCGGTTGAAATCCTTGGCAAAGCCGAGGCCGTAACGCCCCTGCTCCAACGAGCGGATCGCTTTCTGGAAGGCCTCTTTGTAGGTTTTGCCAATGCTCATGACTTCGCCGACCGCGCGCATCTGAGTCCCGAGTTTATCCTCAATACCCTTGAACTTTTCAAAGGCCCAGCGGGCGAACTTGACCACCACATAATCGCCGGAGGGTGTGTATTGATCAAGTGTGCCATCACGCCAGTAGGGGATGTCGCGTAAGGTCATGCCGCCCGCCAGCTTGGCGGAGATCAAGGCAATCGGGAATCCGGTGGCCTTGGAGGCCAGAGCTGAGGAACGTGAGGTGCGCGGGTTGATCTCGATAATCACCACCCGGTCAGAGACAGGATCGTGGGCAAACTGCACATTAGTGCCGCCGATCACACCGATGGCCTCCACAATGCGGTAGGCGTAATCCTGCAGGCGCTCCTGCAGCTCCTGGCTGACGGTCAGCATCGGAGCGGTGCAGAAGGAGTCGCCGGTATGCACACCCATGGGGTCGACATTCTCAATAAAACAGATGGTGATCATGTTGTTGTTGATATCGCGCACCACCTCCAGCTCCAGCTCCTCCCAGCCCAGAACCGACTCTTCAACCAACACCTGCGAGACACGGCTGGCCGCCAGACCGCGTGAAACAATGGTGCGGAACTCCTCCATATTGAAGACCAGTCCGCCACCTGTGCCGCCCATGGTGTAGGCAGGGCGGATCACACAAGGCAGACCAATCTCTTTAACGATCTCCTCTGCTTCAGCGAGCGTTTTCGCGACATCACTCTTAGCCATTTCGATGCCAAGGGCGTTCATGGTTGCCTTAAACTCCATGCGGTCCTCACCGCGTTTGATCGCGTCCAGATCAACACCGATCATGCGTACGCCGTATTTCTCCAACACGCCCAAATCACGTAACTCAGAGGCCAAATTCAGCGCGGTCTGCCCGCCCAGGTTGGGTAGCAGCGCATCCGGGCGCTCCTTTTCAATGATGCGCGTGATGGTCTCGGCATTCAGCGGTTCAATATAGGTTGCGTCTGCTGTTCCAGGGTCGGTCATAATCGTGGCGGGGTTGGAGTTGACCAGCACAATCTCGTAGCCCAGTTCACGCAGGGCTTTACAGGCCTGGGTCCCTGAATAGTCAAACTCGCAAGCTTGTCCAATAACAATCGGGCCAGAGCCGATAATCATAACCTTGTCAATTCCATCAATCTTAAACATAGCGACGCACCTCTATTGAATCTATCTGGTAATTTATAAATGAACGCATAAAATGTATCAATATTTACGTTGAAAAACAAGGCAATCACGCTGCTTTAGCAGCTAAAATAATTTGGGGTGATTAACTCATAAATTAGCCGACCGTTATTGGCATGAGAGTTATGGTGTCGTTGCCGAAGATGTCGATGACTTTTCTGTCGGATAACCCACACGTTTTACGCCATCCACAGGAAATCCGTTGGGCATACTCTATATCGTCTACACCTGGAATCGCACCAATATCCGTTTGGTTTTCATCAAAAGCGAAACGATTCCAGTAGCTCTCAAATCTCAATATAAATAAATAATTTATTTTTAATATTTAGACTTGAAATTAAACCACACATGCGTAATAATAGGTGTTGCATTTAGATTCAAATTAGTGATTTATCAATAATCACTTGTAGCAAAACATTGAACAAAGGAAGAATATTATGTCAGATAAAACAAAACCATGGACCAAAGCGGTTGTTTATGTGATTGACGATGACGAATCACTGAGAAAAGCTATTGGCCGTCTGCTTGAAACAGCTGGCCTTGTCTACGACCTTTTTGACAGCGCCGAGAGCTTTATGAGCTCGTGTTTAAGACAGGCGGATGTCTCTTGCGCTGTTGTTGACATTAGAATGGGCAAAGGCCTTACCGGAATCGAGTTACAGAAAGTGATGCAAGAGAGCAAAATGAACATTCCGATTATTTTCATCACTGGTCACGGTGATGTACAAACGAGCGTCAAAGCCCTCAAATCAGGCGCATTGCATTTCATTACTAAGCCGTTTGAAAACAATGAGCTGATGGAAGCCATTGATGATGCGTTGTTATATGATTACAAGAACAAAAAGACTATTGCGTTGCGTGAAAAAGCCGTCACTGGCTACGAAAATCTAACCAAGCGAGAACGCCAGGTTTTCACACGTGTGGCTAGAGGTTTCATCAACAGAAAAATTGCTGAAGACTTACAGATATCAGAAAAGACTGTCAAAATTCACCGTGCGCATATGATCGACAAAATGCGCGCCAATTCCACGGCTGAGCTGGTCCGTATGGCATATGCGTTGGCAGAGGTTAAAATCCTCACAATTGAGGATATCGAGCTTGACACCAAAGATTGAAACAGCCGTTAATCATGAATTATGTCACAGAGTAAAACATGATTGATCATAAAAAAAAATCAATTCTTTTAATTGACGATAACCCAGTAAACAACAAACTTGTGGCATCAATCTTGATGCCACAAGATTATGAAATTTACATTGTCGACAATGGTCGTTCGGGGCTGGAGCTTGCAGCTACATTAATTCCGGATATAATCCTTCTAGATATAATGATGTCGGATATTAATGGTTTTCAAGTGTGCAAGCATCTCAAGAGTAAAATCAGTACACGCGACATACCGGTGATATTCATCACAACAGATTCAACTACGGAAACCCAGATCAAATCCTTTCAAATGGGTGGCAGCGATTTTATCACTAAGCCAATTGTCGATGTAGTGCTGATTGAGAGAATCAAACATCAAATCAAACTCAGAGAGCACAACCGTTGGCTGGAAACCCTTAACAGCTATCACGAACTTGCAGAACATTTTTCAGATCTGGGGTTCTGGGCCAGCCAGAACATCGGAGAGCAGAGTACTTTCACCTCTTCAAAACAATTCAATGAAATTCTCAAGTCACACAAAAACGCAGATTGCGGCACCGAGAGCTTCAACCTGGAAACCTTGAGTGGCATTATAGACGCCAGTAACCACACCACGTTTAAAAATAAACTCACAAAGCGATGGGCCGCATGTATTAAAGATGGCGGCATGTTCGACGAGGTTTGCCACTCACCCCTTTACAACGGCAAAAAATTTATCCGGATTTGGGCCCAATTCACGAAAGAAACATCAGGCTGCATGAACGCTTTTGGTGCCATTCAAGACATTACCCAAGTCATTAACACCGAAAACGAACTTGCGGCACTGAAAACTAAATTAGCGGAGATCACCACTCGGCAACAGGTGATAGAGGCCAACACCCAGTTGGCACACGAACTGAATCAACCACTGGCTGCCATCAACCTTAATGTCAGTTACATTCGCCAACTGATTGAATTAACACCCATTGCGGATAATCACAATATGCTCGATGCTCTTTCCGATATTGAGTCCGATGTGTCCAGAGCCAACAACATTGTGCAGAACACCCGGCGCATCCTGAAAAAAGAACCGGTTGTTATAAGAACATTTGACCTTAACCAATTACTTGATGAAACAATCCACATTTTCAATCGAGATCTCTTGAAAAAAAATATCTCACTCTTTTATGAGCCGGAAGAAGATACCTGTATAATCCGTTCTAATCGGACAGGTTTGCAGCAGGTGATCGTAAATTTGTTGAAAAACGCTATCGAAGCAATTGTCAGCATGGAGATTGAATCACCAGTCATTGAGATTCGGACAGCTCAGCACAATGGTAAAATCCATATTTTGATTAGTAACAACGGTCCTGGAATCGCGGACACAGATAAAGATAATATTTTCAAACAATACTACACCAGCAAAACAGGAAACACAGGCATGGGCCTCAGCATCTGCAAAGCTCTGATGCAGGAGATTGATGGAGATATCCAACTGACCTCCCCGCCGCCCGGTAAAAATACCTGCTTTAAAGTCATTATACGCAAATAGCTGAGTTTAAGTGAAATTGAAAGTGATCATGCGTCAACAGATGGCGTTCCCTTGTTTTTCGCCTCTAAAATTTTTTGCCTCAAAAACAACGCAGCGCACCTTTCACAAGCTTTGTTGCGAGCTTTACTTTCAACGCCGCTCCTGGTGATAAAACCGAGGAGCCTGTGCCAAATTGGATGCCGTACGGTATTGGTCTCTGAAAAAGGCACTCCATGCGCGCAGGAGTTCCAGACGTGGGACAGAGCCGCAGGTTTTGACAGCACTATTCCAATTCAAAGGATAGGGCTCGCCGGGCAGAGCTTCAAAGGCCTGCATCGCCTCTGGATTGCTCTCAGCACCGCCATTTTTTAGAATCGCACGCCAGGCAGAGCGTAACTCATCACCTGAGTCGAGACACATCGCCTTCATCAGGTCACGCAGTATCCCGAAGTGGCGCCCAGTCCAGCGAGATTCGTAGAGAAATGCCTCACTCAGCTGATAGGCATCCACACTCTGCTCCCACAACGGATCGGAGAGATACTCTTTATGTTGCAAAAAGCGCTGCTGCATCACCACGTCATCCGATGGATAAAAATCACGGCGAATCGGCAGACGCCGCAGTGCAAACCGCTCTGGCCCGCCGGGAGTACCTGGGCGATAATTCCAAAGCTTTTGTCCCTCCTCACCAAGTACGAACAACAAAAAACGGCGACCCAGCTCACGCTCCGGCGCGCCTCGCAGCAGCGAAATCGGATCGGCTGTGACACTCGAACCCCCTACTGGAGTTATATAACCCATCACCGGAGCTTGGCCGCTGGCAGTTGACATCTCCGCCTGGTAGCGTCCATAAAAATCAATGCACACCCCTGCCGCAATAAATCCCATACTGACATCCACCGGCACTTTCTCGGAGGTGGAGGTGAAATACCGCGACTGGGCCCCTATCTTGCGGAGCATTTTAATCCCGTCCTCCCACCCTCTTTCCACTGCCTGTTGGTAGGCGGCGGGAACACCTGCGGGAATCTCACCAAATTCAAGCGCGGCGGATTCTATCAAACCTTCATACTCCGTTATATGTTGGCGGGTATACCCCGCATCCGCCACACTGCGGGCACAGAAGGTGTGTACAATCATCTCAAAGGCTTTGGCAACTGAGCCGCTTTTGGTGGGATCAGCCAAACCGATCTGCCCCATCAACCGCGGATCAACCAGATCACTCCATGTGGCAGGCACTTGCGCAAGGCCCAAGTCCTTTAAGCGGTCGACATTGTAACAGATGCCAAAGGTGCTGAGTGCCGCGCCGTAATAACAGCTGCCGCGCCACTGCTCCCCATTAACTGCGCTTGGTATCAGCGTGCGGCCTTGCTCATCTTCAAAAATGTTAGTCGGCGGATCCTCTTGCTCCCAAGCTGGAACTGAGAGTCCCTGACGCGCCGCCTTGCTGTGATCATAAACTCCGCCACCGAAAAAAACATCGATGCCGCAACTGATCGCCTGCGAATGATCGGTCGCGCGAAAGGCCTGCCATAACTTCAGTCGCCCCCCCTCTTCCGGAGCCTTAGGAGCAAATACTGTACGCTCCCCATCTGGCGGCCAGCGCTCTCCCTGCTTCAAAAAATACTGTTTGGCTGAGGCTGAGTATTCAGCGGCCAGATAGCGCATGATCTCGGTGGTTCCGCCAATAACCCGCCAGTTAATCCGGGCAGGTTCTTTGTAATGGATCGCATGCCATTTTGAAAAACCATCCGCAAAGCTTTGGCGGATAGCGGCATTATGAGGGGTCACCACTACCAGTTGAGGATCACCTGACTGCCATGCTCCTTCGGGTGTCTTGCGGCGGAATAAAAAAGGCAGGGCAATCACCGCCATAGCAATACAGATGATCAGAAAATTTTTCATAGAGAGAACGTTATCATAGCGCATTACAGACACAAAACACACGAAAAATAATTACTTTTAAAAGTCGCGCTTTTACGCTTGAGAAAAGCGTCGAATTTGCCTATTATTGTTTTTGATTTTCAGCAAATTAGGATTTATTCAATTGGAGAGGTGGCCGAGCGGCTGAAGGCTGTGGTTTGCTAAACCGCCGTACTGTCTAATCACGGTACCGAGGGTTCGAATCCCTCCCTCTCCGCCATTTAAGTATGACTGTGATTAGGATGGAGACATATCCTTATCTTAGTCCTAATCACAATCCTTATCCAAATCGGCTGCGCCTTTGGTTGACGATAACGGCGACGATGCTGGTGGACGATTTTTTAGAGCGTGGGCTTTAATCACCTGACCAAGATTGTTGAGCCAATGATCCGCTTGGTGTTGAGCGTACCGGCTATTGGCCAATCTATCGTGTAACTGCGGCTATCTACTGGCTTGTCCTCCTCTGCTACCAACCGCGACTGAGTGCGCGTGTCCACATCAACTTCGCTCGAATAGCCAACAACCACATCCGCCGCTCCGCTGCTCACTGCCAGCAGCATCACAGCCGCCAGCGTAACCGCCTTTTGACTCATCCATTTGGTTACCTTGCATCCGGCGGTAATAGGCCGGCAGTCTGTTTTTTTGGCCGAAGAGCATAGCCAGGTTGATCTGCGGCAGTGATTCGCTGTCGCGGTTATACCCGAACTTGACGTATTCATTGCCACGCGAATAGGATGAGATCGAGGTGATGTCATAGCAGAGATAGTCGTTTTCAGCCATCTTCGCCAGCCATAGCGACAAAAACCGCTGCCTGTCATCCTCTGTGATCTTTAAAAGCAACTCACTGATACGCTGGCTGACGAGAAAACCGCCCATGGGGTGCAGATGACCCGTGCTCCATGGCTCGCTGCGTGACAGGGGCAGACCTTTATGCACGATGAAGTGGACAAGGCTCATGATCATCTCATGGTGCTCGGGGAAGCATCGTCTGACTAGTCCAGTCAGCCCGGTTTCTTCCGACAGCTTCTCCAGCAGCATGAACGGCCCTGCGATCCGGACGCTGGCCGATGCCTCGGGCGAGTGGGTCTCGATCGGGGCGACTAATGTGGTTTCCATCTACGGTGATGTAAACTGCATTGTCACCAACCTCGACGTGCGCAGCGCGATTTACTGGCAGCCGAACCTCGACTGGCCGGGACGCAGGATCGACAACGGCGTCCGGGCGCAAGTCAAAGCGTGGTCGCTCGCCGCTCCTCCGGACTACATGGTCATCGATCTCGTCCATACCAATGTGATTGATTTCTACACCTGCAAGGAGCTTGTTCCCGGCGGGGTCATCAACTCGATCTACAAGACGGACAAGCTCGTCATGCGCCGTATTCCCGCCGCCGCCGACCGCTGGTTCATGGGTGCGCCAGCTGGCGAGGTCGGCCAGTATAGCGATTCGTGGAAGACGCGCGAGACTCAGCACCGGGTGACGCTTTCCAAGGACTATTACATCAGCGTTTTCGAATTTACGCAGGGGCAGTACAAGAATCTCAAGAAGGCTTCCGTTTACGTCGGTGCCTATGCCAGATCCGACCGCGCCGTGCACCCGCTTGAGTTCTCCGCCTTCAACGACGAACGCGGCGACGCGAGTTCCAATGCGGATTACAACTGGCCTAACAGGACGAAGGTGAAGCCCACGGGACTTTTCGGACGCCTCGCCACCTGGACTGGCTTCACGTTGTTCGACGCTCCGACCGAAGCGCAGTGGGAGTATGCATGCCGCGCCGGCACGACAACCGGGCTCAACAACGGGACGGAACTCGCGAACAACAATGATCCAATGGCGAGCGGCGTTGTCGGATGGTGCAAAGGTGTTGACGGCAACGACCCCGACAACACGCAGGAGGTCGGGCTCAAGGTGCCGAACGCCTGGGGCATCTACGACATGCACGGCAATGTTGTGGAGTGGTGCCGTGACTGGTGGTACGACGGCGCGCTCGGAAATCTCAATCAGCCGATTGATCCAGTCGGGCCTACGAATGGAACTCATCGAGTTCTTCGCGGAGGCAGTTTCTCGCATTGGCCCTTTTATTCCAGGTCCGCCTGCCGCGAGACCAAAGAAACACCGGATGCCTGGGGCTCGCAGTTGCGCGGCTTCCGCGTTATTTGCGAACTTCCGCTCCGCAATGTTGTGGTCGAATAAATGGAGATACCTATCGTGAAGTGCAAAGCAATATTTCTTTTAGCGGCCGTCCTTTCGGCTGTCTGTGTATCCGCGCAGCCGCAGGTCGATCTCGACTCTGTGCAGTTTTCGCAGGACCCTGAGACACGCAAGGTCGCGGTGTCGTATGTTCTTCGCAACGCGCCCGCCGTCATTACGCTTGACATCCAGACCAACACGGTCGTCGATGCCTCCGGCGACTGGGTTTCGATCGGCGCGGCCAACATACGCGATACCTACGGCGAGGTCAATTGTGTCGTCACCAACCTTGGACTCCGGAGCGTCGCTTACTGGCAGCCGGACATTGCGTGGAGCGGACACGATCTGGCAGCCGGACAACTGCGTGCCCAGATCTGCGCCTGGTCGCTCTCGTCACCGCCCGACTACATGGTGATAGACCTCGTCCGCACGAATAGCGTTGAATTCTACGTTTCCAAGGAACAGATTCCCGGGGGTGTCACGGCTAAGATCTACAAGACGGAGAAGCTGGTGATGCGCCGGATACACGCTTCCGGCGTGGAATGGCGCATGGGCGCGCCGGCTGGAGAGGTCGGCCAGTATGACGATGCGTGGAAGACGCTCGAGACCACGCACAAGGTGACGCTTTCTTCGGACTACTACATGTCGGTTTTCGAGTTCACGCAGGGACAGAATAAGAATCTCAAGAAGGCTTCCGGTTATACCGGAACCTATACCGGATCCGACCGCGCGGTGCATCCGTATGATTATGTCTCCTTCAATGACGAGCGCGGCGATGCGGGGTTGAATTCCGACTGGAACTGGCCGGCAGGAAAGGGAGTGAAGTCGTCCGGTCTGTACGGTCGTCTGCGCAGTTGGGCCGGCATCGATTCATTTGATATGCCCACCGAGGCGCAATGGGAGTTCGCATGCCGCGGAGGTACCGGAACCGGGCTCAATAATGGGACCGAACTCGCGTACAACAATGATCCAATGGCGAGTGGCGTTGTCGGCTGGTGCAGAGGCGTCGAGGGCAACGATCTCAACAACACGCAGGAGGTCGGGCTCAAGGTGCCGAACGCCTGGGGCATCTACGACATGCACGGCAACGTCGCGGAGTGCTGCCGCGACTGGTGGTACGACGGTGCGCTTGGAAATCTCAATCAAATGACGGATCCCGAAGGCCCGGAAACGGGCACTTATCGGGTTGTTCGAGGAGGAGCGTATTTGTATTGGCCGTTCTTCGCCCGGTCAGGATGCCGTTCCAGCAAGGCCACGCCTGACACCTGGGGCACACAGACACCGGGCTTCCGCGTCGTCTGCGAAGTCGATGTAAGTGGATTGGTCGGTGAATGATTCTCGAAAAGATAAAGATATGATCCCCAACTGTTTCAAGTGGTCCGCAGCGATCTTTTTCGCCGCGTTCGGCATTTCCGGGTATGGATACAACCTTGAAAATCTTCCTGAAGCCGATGTCGAAAAGGGCGGAGTCACCTACGATTTTGAAGCGGCGTCCGCGCGGATATTCAAACCGGTCTCTTTGTCTACGAATTGTTTCTCCGGTGTTGAATGGAAGACCTATTCATCACGGGTGCATCTGGTGCCAAAGGATTTGTCTGAAGATTCTCCGATCCGACTGGCGGTCAGAGAGAATGCCGCCGCGTGGACGATCCGTGGCAATTCAGTGAGGCTCACGTGCGGCGACCATCTGCTCGGACTTTGCGGAAACGATCCTAAGGTCGCCGGCAGAGTGGTGAGCGAGTGCTGCCTGTTCGCCGAACTGCCGGATGCCGAAGGCGGCGAGTACCTGCTGCGTCTTCGCTACAAATGCGGAAATGCGCTGCCGGGTGCCAGAGAAACCTACTGGAGTATCGGGTTTACGGACAAAGTCGTTGACAGAGGGATAGAACGCACCTGGCATTCACTTCCCGATTGCGATAACTTGGTGCATGATTATGCGTTCAGGCACTCCGTTCCTAAGGGTAAACGCGCTGTGCGTTTCGCGATCGAGTTCTCCGGTGTTGGCGGGATCGAGGTATTTGAGGCGTCGTTTGCGAAGCCCGCGCCGCCGCAGGAACCGGTCTCGATCCGGAACGCGATCCCGAACATGATCGACGGGACTTTCGCGCTTTCGGAAGGACAGTGCGGGTTCTTTGTCTGCGGGTGGCGCGACAACGACGGTGCCAAGCGCGATCCCGCGCTTTATCGCATCGCTCTGGATCTGCCGAAAGGCGTGTCGCTTGCGGCCTGTAACTTCGCGGAGCTTAACGCTTTCGAGCAAACGCATAACCCAGACGGCGGGGAGTCGTGGCAACTCAAGGTGCGTCCGGGCATGGGCCGGTTCATGCCGAATGCGCCGCCGAAAGGGAGTTTTTCACGGTGGAATCCGTTCGTGATGTTTTTGAAACCCGTTGCCGGTGTTGGTGACGCGGGCCAAGGGCGCGTCCGCGTGCTTCATGACGGTAAGCTTGTGTCGAACGAGATTTCGGTGACGTTCAAGGTTATTCCCAAGATCTTGGCCGAGGCGCCGAAGCGACTGCTTTCAGGTGCCAACGTTGGCATCGGCATGTTCGACTTCCGTGATCAGGCGGCGGTTGAAGACGGGGCGAAGTTATTTGCGGATTCCGGCATGCGGAGTCTGCATTGGCCGAAATGGCTTAGTCCTGACGGTTGCGACGAGGTGATGATACCGGCGATGCGCAAGGCGGGTTTCACCTGCCTGATGCCGCACGACTATTCGCTTTGCGACGGGTATCTTATCGGATTTTCTGAGCAACGTCCCGAGGACGAGAAGTTTGTTTCTGACATCGACGAGGTGCATTGCAACCGCGCGGTGTGCCCAATCTCTGTTTACAAGGAAATGCCCTATTTTATGAACGACACACTTCCGCGTCTTAGGCGCATCGCCAAGGGGTGTGACGGGATATGGGCGAACTGGGAACCGTATTTCTTCGCGGGACACGGTTGCTGGTGCGACAAGTGCCGTGAGGCGTTCGTCGCGTATTCCGGGCTCGACGCCGGGACTGTCAAGGAGGCATGGCCCAAGGAGATGAAGGTTAAGGGCAGGTATGAGGACCGGTACATCGCTTTTCGAGCATCCGAGCATGCGAAAGTCGTGCGCACGGTGGACAAATGGGTGCGCGAGGCCACTGGCGGAAAATCTTCGCAGGGCTTTGTCCCTGGCATCGCCTGGTGCGAAATGGCGAGGGCGTGGCGGACGGATATCGATGCAAAACGCGGACACCGATATTGTCGCGAACAAAGTACGCGCGAGTATTCCGGCTCGCTCGAATGGATTTCGCCGTGGGGGCCTTATCCGCGCTGGGACATCAACGAATGCTATGCCTATTCGAAGAGCCGTCCGCTCGTCTACTGGGTTGCGGCCAAGGATGTGCGCGAACAGCTTGAACGCGATTTTCCAGACGGGAAGTGTCCTAAGCTCATGGCTTATCCGCACGCTATGCAGGGCAACGTCTGGCTCACGCAGCCGGAGAATCTTGCAATGGCGTACGACTCGTTCTATTTCAATGGATGGCGCAGCGTGGTCGCCTATTACTTCCCGCGCGGTTACGACGCGCGGTACTGGAAGTCGGTGGCGGATGCGACGACGCGCGCCGCCAAGTACGAGGATTGGCTTATCGACGGCAAACGCTCGGACGATCAGGTGGAGACGGTGACTGTGCAGGAGTTCGCGACTTCGTGCGCGAAAGTGACGCACTACGTTCCGGCGGCGACCAATGTCGTGGCACTTCAGACGGCGGCCTTCGATCTCAAAGGAACGCGCATCGTCGCGGCGCTGAATTTCTGGGAGAAAGGCGAAGCGTTTTTTGATTTGAAGACGCAAGGACTTCGCGGCGAAATCGCGGTCATCGACGAGGACGGCATCCTTTACGCCAAGGATACGAAGCATCCGTTCTGGTCCGTAGAGGAACTCGCCGCTCGCGGCGTGCGTCTGGCGGTAGGTGCGTCGCGGACTAAAGTTTTCGAGTTCCGTCCGGCTTCGCGGGAAACGCTCGCCGCCGCGAAAGGCGTGATCACTTCCGCGCGTATGGAAACAATTTTCCGTTCCCGCCGTGATCGGCTCGCGGAAGAAGCTGAGAAAGATGCCACGGTGGAAAAGGCCCGTCGTCTCGCCGGTTGCCATCCGCCTGAGACCTGATACAACCATGAACCGTATTTTTCTGATAGGGAGTGGTGATAGGGCCGCTGCGCATGCTGGATTGCAACGTTAAATGCGACAAACTTCATTATGCTTGACAGCTACCCATTTCTCCTTCGAATATTTCCCTGGCAGATGAAAAGTTTAGAAGGCACAAAGCAGCATTAACCACTAAAAGTACGAAATGGGTGCGCAGCTGAGTTTTTGGCCCGCGAATCTCCGCGAAAGGGTAAGGGTATTTCATCCCCGCTTCCGTCTTCACGCTTCGCGTCTACGCCGTGACAAGACGCGGGGTCGTTAATCGCTTGAAATACCCTTATCATAAGATCACTTTTAAAGAACGTAATTTTTAATTTTAGCATATGGCTCTGCGCTACCAATATTTTTTACCTCAACATTTTTTACCTCAAAACAGCGTAGCAATATTTTTTACCCCTCTATTTTTCTACCTAAAAAATAACCTGGTGCATCCTCTGTGCCCTCAGCATGGCACGCCGTAGCCTTGGCGTAGGAGGGTGTCTCAGTGGCAAAAAATCGATTATCTGCCTGTGCGTAGCAAGCAGACAGGCGGCTATAATTTCAGTTGTTCCATTTGGCTTTTCCTTTCTCCAATTTTTTGAAGGATTTTGTTGAGACATTTTTGTTGCATGGGGCATTTTTTTGTCCAATGTGTTGTCGCATCTTATATTACAATTTAGCTTCCGCCAAAGGATTTGCGCTTGACGTTTTGCGAGGAATCGTTCATGCTTCCAAACAATAAATGAAAGGGATACAAATGAACCAAATGATGATGACTGGGAAGAAACTTTTTTTAGCCTTTACACTCGCTATCTGCGCTGCGGGCTGTGCGCTTTGCAATTCTGGGTACACTCCGGCTGCAGGGGATGTGACAGTTGAAAACCCCCGCTTCAAGCTGATTCTCGGCGCGAATTGCGTGGTGAAAACCCTCGTGCTGAAACAGACCGGCGAGGAGTGCATTGACTCCGGTGACGGGGTCACGCTCTTTTCCGTGACGCAGGACCGTCCTTTCAACAATGAAATCAAGCTCATGTACCCCAATACACGCACAACCTATCAGGCGAATCGCGTACGCCGGGAAGGGAACAAGCTCATCGTGGGGTTCGAGATCGTGCCGTACGAAGCGATGGTCGAGGTGAAGGAAGCACCTGATTATGTCTCTTTCACCCTCGCGGATTGGATTATCCATCCCGGAGATTACGGCCTCCGCATGACACCCCCGCCGGTCCGTGAATTCCGCGTGGTGCAGTTGCCTGTCAAAAACCGCAAATATTTCGGGCAGTGGCTGAACGTGAGCTGGGACGACGCCGCGTCCGTGGCAGTGGTCGGTGCCATGCCTCAGACGTGGATCAACCATGAACGCCGTAAAGGGTTCAAGATCCTCTCCGCCGACGCGGTGCGCGGCATCAAGCTGCGCGGTACGTGCGCGGCACTGGTTGTGGCCCCGACCTCTTCTTTCCTGGATTGTATGGAGTCTCTTGAAAAGGATTACAACCTGCCTTGCGGCGTGCAAAGCCGTCGTTCAGATGCGATCAACACCTCAATTTACTGGTCAGCCGACGTGCGGCCCTCCACTGTGGACGAGCACATTAAATACGCTAAGATGGGCGGTTTCCGTATGATGCTTATCTACCATCCCGCAATTATCAAGGGCTCGGGTGGATCTGCGGGCTACGACGGCATCGGCGAATACAAGTTACGCGATGACTACCCGAACGGACTCGCGGATCTCACTAAGATGCTCGACAAGATCAAAGCGGCTGGCATCACCCCCGGCTTCCATATGCTGCATACATTCATCGGCTTCAAGAGCCCTTACGTGACGCCTGTGGCGGATCACCGGCTGAACCTCACGCGCCGTTTCACGCTCGCGAAGCCTTTGGGTGCAGACGACACCACCGTTTACGTGGAGGAGAATCCCGAAGATTCCGTGATGTGCGACGGATGCCGGATCCTTAAGTTCGGCGGTGAACTTGTTTCCTATGAAGGCTATACGACCAAACGTCCTTATCACTTCACCGGTTGTAAACGCGGCGACCACAAGACGAACATAACCAAGCATCCGCTTGGACAGATCGGCGGCCTCCTGGACGTCTGTGAATTCGGCGCGCGCAGTGTTTACATCGACCAGAATACCGATCTGCAGGACGAAGTCGCCGAAAAGATCGCCCGTATCTACAACGCTGGTTTTTGTTTTGCCTACTTCGACGGTTCAGAAGGCGTGAATGTACCGCAGGGGTTTCATGTGCCGAACGCTCAGTACCGCGTGTGGAAGAAGTTTGATCCCGAACCGCTCTTCACAGAAGGCGCTGCGAAAGCGCATTTCTCCTGGCACCATCTGAGCGGCGCAAACGCGTTCGATGTCTTCCGTCCCGAAATCTTCAAGGAGAAGATCCGCGAATTCCCCGCAGTGCAAGCACCGCTCATGCGCTCAGATTTCAGCCGTCTCAATTTCGGCTGGTGGGGTTTCTGGATGCCGAACGAACCGAAAACGAAACTCGGCACACAGCCGGACATGTTCGAATACGGTACGAGCCGCGCCGCCGCCTGGGATTGCCCCGTGACGCTGCGGACGAACCTCAACAAGTTCAAAAAACATCCCCGTACAGGTGACATCTTCGAGGTGATGCGCCGCTGGGAAGAGGTGCGTGCGAAAAAATGGCTCACGTCCGCGCAGAAGGAGGAGCTCAAGAATCTCGACCAGGAGCATATCCTGCTCGTGAACGAGAAGCAGGAATACGAACTTGTTCCCTATTGCGAAATCCCGAATGTTGCTGACGGAAACGTCCGCGCATTTATCTTTAATCGTAAGGGTTCTTGTTACGTTGTTTACTGGCATGTTTCCGGCAGCGGCGAACTCGCCCTGCCACTTGCTTCAGGCGATTTAGAAGTTGTGAACGAACTCGGCGGTGCAAAGATCGCGGTTGCTTACGAAGGCGGTAAGTCGCTGCTCCCAGCAGACAATCGCCGCTATCTGAAGACTTCGCTCTCCAGCGACGCTGTGAAGAAAGCTTTCAGCGCCGCCGGCCTTAAATAATAAGAGTAGATCCGCGCCGGACGCGGATTGAAAAATGCGCGAGTGCGTAAGTGCGCGAGAGTGCCAGTAAAGAGGTACGGGAGTAACGCAGCTCCGATTTCCAATCGGAGATGTCCGGTTGGAAACCGGAGCTACTGATGTTCGGCTCTGCGTTTGGTGGACGATAGCGGCGACGATGCTGGTTGACGCACCCCCGCATGAGCCCAATCGTCCGCCAATATCGCATGCCACACCAATGGAAGAGAACCTGTAACACGCTAGCCAAAATGTTGAGTCAAGCTTTAATTTCGTTTATTTGTTTTCTCTTTCCAAGTTTTTATGTAATATAGTTGCGTTTTAGTGTATGTTTTTTATAGTGTGATATCACGCTTGGAACCTATTCGCCATTTTTACGAAAAGAATCGAGTATTTCATAGTTTTTCATGGTTACTGAACGTTCGACACGGAAAGTTGGCTTCACATGTAAAAGTCGCTTGTGTTTGAGGTGTGTTAAATCCGCGGTTGACGATTGGCTTGAACAAGTTCGATCAGTTCTGTTTGAGGGGGTCGTACATCGGCAGGTCGTTTTGACGATTCCACAGGCGTTACGTCCATTGGTGTTGTCTGATGCTAAATTCATGAAAGCATTCGTTGATGCCGGATGATCCAAAATCTACCACCTAAGGGCTTTCGAATGGTGCGCTATTATGGGATCTACGCACGACCGGTGCGTAGGAAAATCTATGATCGCCTGCGTAATGTTCTGGCAAAGCTTGTTCGCAAGGCGGAATCCACCGCCAAATATTTCTCAAAACGCTATGGGATGCCCAGTAAACAAGCAATTGACAATACTGTCGGAAAGGCACCTTTGCGCTGTAAACGTTGCGGGTCAACAGATCTTGAACTCATTTGCATTTGGGATAAAAACAAGGGATTTATCTACCCCAGCATCCGAGCAGGGCCGTCTCTACCACCCTGCTCTTCTCCAGAAAAAACAGGCTCACAACCTAGGTTTGTGCAGATGCT
>Ga0265294_10000355_pt1 | contig 60800 bp, 61 predicted proteins | sample MunlanPumphouse3_FD_192504 | JGI IMG/M metagenome (GOLD analysis project Ga0265294, IMG submission 192504) | Groundwater microbial communities from a municipal landfill in Southern Ontario, Canada - Pumphouse #3 | ecosystem: Environmental > Aquatic > Deep subsurface > Groundwater | place... | reverse complement strand
AATGTGGATGAGTTGCGGAAAATCCCCGGTTCATCCACAAAAACAGCCCTAAATGTGGATGAATGTGCAAAATCCCGAGGTTCATCCACAAAAAAAGCCCTAAATGTGGATGAGTTGCGGAAAATCCCCGGTTCATCCACAAAAACAGCCCTAAATGTGGATGAATGTGCATAATCCCGAGGTTCATCCACAAAAACAGCCCTAAATGTGGATGAGTTGCGGAAAATCCCAGGTTCATCCACAAAAACAGCCCTAAATGTGGATGAGTTGCGGAAAATCCCAGGTTCATCCACAAAAACAGCCCTAAATGTGGATGAGTTGCGGAAAATCCCCGGTTCATCCACAAAAACAGCCCTAAATGTGGATGAATGTGCAAAATCCCGAGGTTCATCCACAAAAACAGCCCTAAATGTGGATGAATGTGCAAAATCCCGGTTGCTGGTCGGGTGCCTCCTACACAGTATAAAAAAACACTTGAAATACAGAACAGTAGAGACCACAAAGAGAAGCCCCTGGCAAAAGAAAAGCCCCTCGCAAAAGAAAAGCCCCTCGCAAAGACGAGGGGCTTTCTTTTGGTGGTGCCACCGGGAATCGAACCAGGGACACAAGGATTTTCAGTCCTTTGCTCTACCAACTGAGCTATGGCACCATTCTTGAGCGGGGGAACAAAGGTAAAAATTTATTTAATGCCCGCAAAATAATTTTATGTCATTAAACCATTTGCTCCGAACCTAATCAAATGAGTACATTTGTCGAATTTTTCACCAAAAAAGACTTTTGAATCAATAATATGAAAAAGAAGAATATCATCATTTTGAGCTCCGTGGCCGTGGTTGCCATTGTGCTGATTATCATTTTTACTACCGGCAACAAAGACAGCTATCAGCCCCAGATTGTCAAGACACAGACAGGATTGTTCGAGATCATTGTTACAACGACCGGTGAACTGGAGGCAGAAAACAACATTAAAATTGAAGGTCCTGCCGGCATGCGTGCCCGGAATGTACGTATAGGAGATGTGGAGATTCAGGATCTGGTCTCAGAAGGTACCGTCGTGAAAAAAGGCGACTACGTGGCAACATTGAACAGGACTTCGGCAGATAATACGCTGAAGGACCGTGAAGATGAATACGAAGCGCTTTTAGCGCGATACGAAAGGACACTTCTGGATACTTCTTTAACGCTCCGAAAATTGCGTGATGATATAGAAAATCAACGTTTTACAATTGAAGAAGCACGGATTGCAGTGGAACAATCCATTTATGAACCGCCTGCAACCCAGAGACAGTACCAAAACAACCTGGAAAAAGCCATGCGTTCTTACGAACAGGCTTTAAACAATTATGAACTGCAGGTAGAACAGGCCGAAGCTTCCGTTAACGATGTGCTCATTGAATTAAACAGGAATAAGCGGCAATTGGATGAACTTAGGGCCGTATTGGAGGATTTTACCATATATGCCCCCAGTGACGGTATGGTCATTTATTACAGGGAATGGAGCGGAGATAAACGCCGCATAGGTTCTTCCATAAGCGGATGGGATCTGACCGTTGCCACACTTCCCGACCTAAGCAATATGTTGTCTAAAACATATGTCAATGAAATAGATATTGCCAAGGTTAAAGCCGGACAACCGGTCCGTATAGGTGTGGACGCTTTCCCCGAAAGGAACTATACAGGGGTTGTAAAAGAAGTCTCCAACATTGGAGAACAGCTTAAAAATGCAGATGCTAAAGTATTTGAAGTGGTCATAAAAGTTGACGGTCAGGATGACATTTTACGCCCCGCCATGACCACCAGCAATAAAATCGTTACGGCTTCTATTGATTCGGCAGTATATATTCCCTCTGAAGCAATATTTGAAAAGGACAGCATCACTTATGTCTACAAAACAAATAATGTACGACAAATTATAATTACCGGCCAATCCAACGAGAACCACACCGTGATTGAAAAGGGTTTGGAAGAAGGAGATGAAGTTTATTTGTCACTGCCCCTGAACCCTTCCAAATTCAAAATACATGGTGAGGAATTTATTGACGTGATCAAACAGCGTGTCAAAGACAAAGAGGAAGCCGAGAAGAAAAAGGCAGATGAAGATAAAAGCCTGGGAAAAAGAAGGATGATGATGCAGGGCCAGATGCCCGAAGGATTCCAGTTACCCGAAGGAGTCCAGCTTCCCGAAGGAGTCCAGCTTCCTGAAGGCGTTCAGATACAATCTTCAACTACAGAAAGCGAAACCCGCAGAAATACCCGGAAAAACAACACACAAGAGTAAGGAACGGTTTTATGAACATTTTCTTTATTAACCGGTATATGCACGACATTCACATAGCAGTGGAGTCGATCATACACAACAAACTGAAAAGCTTTCTTACAGCTTTGGGGATAGTCTTTGGTGTGGGAGCAGTCATTAGCATGATGGCCATAGGGAACGGAGCACAACAAGAGATTCTGGATCAGATAAAGATGGTAGGAGTCAATAACATTGTGATTCTTCCCGCCACCATGGAAGGCGTTGAGGAAGAAGACTCCGGATCTTCTGCCAGTCAAACCAAGAAATTTTCACCGGGACTGCAACTTTCCGATGCCGAGGCCATCCGGCAGGTACTTCCTTCTATTAAACACGTATCACCCGAAGTAAGTGTATTCACTTATATAACTTACGGCGGTATGCGCCAGCCGGCTAAAGTCCTGGGTGTTACTTCCGAATATTTCAAATTGTATGACATGGGACTGGAAAATGGAGGTTTTTTCACTTCCGATCAAGAACTGAATTCTATGGCTGTTTGTATTATCGGACATAATGTTAAGACACGGTTTTTTCAGCAAAAGAACCCGATCGGCGAATTCATTAAATTCGGGGCCAACTGGGTAAAAGTCATCGGAGTACTTGAACAAAGTGCGTCAGGAGCTTCTATTCCTACAGAAGAAGAAGAGTCTTCAGGAACGGCATCCTCGGCAAAGTCGGGCTCCCTGGGTACAATAGGCTCTGAAAGCATGGGTATGCAGGGATACGATGACCAGGTTTTCATTCCCATTCGCACCATGCTGCTCAGACAGGAAAACCGGGCGCTGGCCATTACAAATCCGGCGTCTTCCAGTTCAGGAGCGGTTAGAATGGGAGGAGGAGGTGGTCGTCGGATTGTGATTAGTACCAATACAAGTACCTCTGAATCTTCCACAAATTCGAATTATCACCAGTTGGACCGGATCACAGTCCAGGTACATGAAACCGAACAGCTTACTTCTTCCCAGGAAGTAATCACCCGTATGCTTAACAGGCGTCATCAGCAAGTTCCTGATTTTGAAGTGACCGTTCCCGAATTGCTTTTGAAACAGCAACAACGGACCAAAGATGTTTTTAATATCGTATTGGGAGCGATCGCAGGAATATCCCTGCTTGTCGGGGGAATAGGAATTATGAACATCATGTTCGCTTCGGTAATGGAACGTACCAAAGAAATCGGGACAAGACTGGCCATAGGTGCAAAAAAAGCCGATGTGATAGCCCAGTTTTTATCCGAAGCCATACTTATTAGCGTTGCAGGTGGTATGATTGGAGTGATCGTCGGAGTTGTTTTGTCATTTTTGATAAAATCTTTCTTTGATATTACCACCATAATATCTTTTGCATCCGTCATAATATCTTTTGGCGTATCGGCTGCTGTGGGAGTGATCTTTGGTTATTCCCCCGCCAAACGTGCTGCTGAACGCGATCCAATTGAATCTCTCAGATATGAATAAATTTATGAAAATACCCGCAACTATTCCCGTATTGTTGATCTGCCTGTTGTTACCGGCCGGAAGTCTTTTTGCACAAGAAAATCCGGATACAGCAGATCCGAATTCCCCGGAATATAAACTGGAAACCTACAACCTTACGCTGGAGGATGTGTTATACCTGGCCAGCACCCAGTCCAATGAAGCATTACGTGCCCGGAACACATTCCAGGTTGGTTATTGGGAATACAGATCATACAAAGCCAGTTTCCTTCCCAACCTTATGTTGGTATCGGAATTGCCCGAATTTTCACGCAGGATTGTAGATGTTCCAAGCATCGATCCCCTTACCGGGGAAGTACGTCATGATTATTCATCTGAATTTTACAATATTGTAAGCGGAGGTTTGATGGTACGTCAGAACCTTCCCACAGGCGGTACCATATCTCTTAGTTCTTCCTTGCAGCGTACCGACCGGTTTAGCGGCTCTTTCAGCAATCACGAAAGCACCGAGTATCTTTCCACGGCCTTAAGTGTACAAATCTCACAATCCATTTTTGGCGTAAATGAAATGAAATGGGACCGGAAGATTGAACCCTTGAAATACGAAGAAGCCCGTCGGACTTACATTGAAAGCATGGAAAATGTCAATCAGCGGGCTATCCAACTGTTTTTCAACATGGCGATTGCACAGCAAAGGCTTGCCATTTCCGAATTTAACCATTCCAACAACGATACGCTCTATAATATTGCTTCCGGCAGGTACGAATTGGGAACCATTGGTGAAAACGACCTGCTCCAATCCGAACTGGCTTACCAGAACGCACTGAGCACCCTTAACGAGAACCGCCTGAATCTGGAAGATGCAGAAAATCGTCTTCGTTCATACCTGGGTTTCACCGAACGTGTGGAACTGAATATCCACATACCCGACAGTATACCAAATGTAATGCTGGATGTGGAGAAGGTACTCCAGCTGGCTTTCGATAACAACCCCGATATGATTACCTATGAAAGGCAATTGATTGAGGCACAAAAAAATGTGGCACAGCAACGGGCCAACAGGGGATTCCAGGCCAATTTGAACGTGGCGTTCGGATTGAATCAACAGGCAACAGGTCTTTTTGCGTCTTATAAGGATCCCCGGGATATGCAGACTGTAAGCATTGGCCTTACCGTCCCCATCCTGGACTGGGGCCGTGGACGCGGATTGGTAAAAATGGCACAGAGTAACGAGGAGCTTGTAAGACGCCAGGTGGAACAATCCAGGGTTGATTTTGAGCAGGACATCATTTTAAATGTCCGCCAGTTCAATATGCAGTCACAGCAGTTTGCCATAGCGGCCAAAGCCGACACCATAGCCCAGAAAAGATATGATGTGGCAAAACAACGCTATCTGATAGACAAGATCACGGTTACGGATATGAACAACGCTCAGCTGGACAGGGATGAAGCCCGCGTGGGATATGTCCAGGCATTGTTTAATTACTGGCGGTATTATTTTGAGTTGAGAGCTCTTTCCCAGTTCGATTTTGTTGCCAACAAACCGCTGGATGCCGATTATGAATCCCTTTTAGATTAAAGAGTCTTCCCGTAACACCTTCTGCGCTTATGCATACGGTGTTCAAAAAGCTTCCACTGGCTCCGAACCTTGATATTGTCTTCAAGTTCGGGGCCGGTTTCTGCATATTCCACACCTGTCGGTATGGCATTCATGATACTGTTGTATATAATGACTGCATTGACACCCCGGTTCTGGTAAGCCGGCATTACACCAATATGGTACATGTCAAGGACCTTAGATCGTCTGATATCCCGCATGATCCCGTAAAGGCCCAGGGGGAATAGTTTGCCTTTCCCCAATCGCACTCCCCGGCTTATGGAAGGAGCCATCAACCCGTATCCGACAATCTCTCCGGCTTTGTTTTCCACAACGGTAATATACTCCAGTTTGCAGATTGACATCAGTAATTTGGCAAAGTCCATCAATTGTTTCTCGGATATACGAACTACCCCGAACAATTCAGAAAAAGCATCGTTCAACACAGGCAGGGCTTCCCGGAATACCGGTTTTAGTTCTCTCACTTTTTGGAATTTCCTGATAGAATAGCCGTATTTTTCCATAGCGCCCAATGCCAGCCGTTCCAGCGTAGGATCCATTTTATCCGGTACATGCACCTGGTATTCTACCCAGTCTACTTTTTTTGTAAGCCCCAGCCGTTCCATATGACTTATGTAATACGGATAGTTATACTGGGTGATATACATGTCCATCTGGTCAAATCCTTCAATGAGCATACCCATTTTATCCATATCCGAAAAACCCAACGGGCCCACGATCTCTTTCATGTCCAGGAACCGGGCCCATTCGGCAACTTTACCGAACAATGCAGCCGACACCTGGTAATCGTCAATGAAGTCAAAACGGGTAAACCGCATTTGTCGCACATTCATTTTGTAATTATAGGCATTGTTCAGTATGGCAGCTATTCTGCCGGCAATTACCCCGTCTTTATAAGCCAGGAACATTTTACAGGAAGCATAATCAAACGCCGCATTTTTGGTGGGATCAAAGTCCCTCATTTCTTCCGAAACCAATGCGGGGACAAAGCAGGAATTATTCTTATACAGCTTGATAGGAAATTCAAAGAATCTCTTTTTGTCCGACCGGGAGATGATCTCTTTAACAGTAATCATAAACAAATATAAAAAAAACGAGTAAATTTGCACTTTATATCATTTTTCATACACATTTATACTTATATGGCAACTACAGCAGATTTTAAAAACGGATTGTATATTTCTTTCAACGGGAAACCCTGTTCCATTATATGGTTTCAACATGTAAAACCAGGCAAAGGCGCCGCTTTTGTAAAAACAAAACTGCGCAATCTGGAAAACGGTCGTGTTTTGGAAAACACCTTCAATGCAGGAGAAAAAGTGGAAACCATCCGCGTGGAAAGACGCCCCTATCAATTCCTCTATAAAGACGATATGGGATTTAATTTTATGCATACCGAGACTTTTGAACAAATATCCCTTCAACCGGACCTGATTGAAAATCCTGATCTCATGAAAGAAGGTCAAACCGTGGAAATGATGTTCCTGGCGGACGAAGAACGGGTTTTGACCTGTGAATTGCCTCCTTTTGTGGAAATGGAGATTACATATACCGAGCCTGCTGTAAAAGGAGATACGGCTTCTACCAATGCCCTGAAGGCAGCTACGCTGGAAACCGGGGCCGAGATCATGGTTCCCCTGTTCATCAACCAGGGTGAACGCATTAAAGTGGACACACGCACCCGGGCTTATTCGGAACGGGTAAAATAATTTTTTATGAAAACATGGCTTACGGTCGTAGCGGCTTTTCTGATCATCCTTTCGTGTAACAACAAAGGAAATGTAACCAAACCCGGCCAGGTAGCCGCCGGGATCCTGGAACGGCAGTCTGATATTGTACTGGAAACGCTGGCCGGGGAATGGGAAACGGAACGTATGCGCCGTATAGCCTTGGATTTTAATAAAACAGAAGAGGAAGCACTGGAATATATACGTCGTTATTTCCCCGATGTAACACCCGATCAATTGAAAAAGTGGGAAGAATCGCGTGCTTTGGAATCAATGCTCATTAACGGTGAAAAACGTTATTTTTCAAGAGCTTTCAGGAATCTGTTCCGGATTGACAGTACTTGCAGTGAAAAGTTCCTGGAGATCAACGGACTAGAGGAAGATCCCAAAGCTCCGCTCCTTAAGGAACACCTCCCTCGTGTGGTGGAACTCACCAAAAAAAAAGGTGTTAACAAAGCAGAACCTATCACTTATTCCATAACTTATACACTGACTGTCCCGGCAAATACTGTTCCCCAGGGAGAGATTATCAGGGCTTGGATGCCTCTGCCAAGAACGGATGTACCCCGCCAAACAGATTTAAGGCTGACTGAAGTTTCTGAACCCGATTACATCATCTCCCCGGATCATTACGTACATAAATCCATTTATATGGAAAAAGAGGCGGTCAAAGACAGTCCTGCAGTTTTCAGTTATTCATTTACTTATACAGCTTACGCACAATACAACCATTTTGATCCCCTGCGGGATGTTCTACCCTATGATACACTAAGCCTGGAATACCGTCAATACACCCAGGCCGTTCCGCCGCATATTGTTACAGATGGCAAAGTGGCTGAACTGGCTAACAACATTGTGGGTGATGAAACCAACCCGTACCTTAAACTTCAAAAGGTTTTTTCCTACATAAGCAGTAACTACCCCTGGGCAGGAGCCCGGGAATATTCGACTATCGAAAGCATTCCCCTTTACGTATTGGAAAACAGACACGGAGATTGCGGCCAGGTGAGTTTGCTTTTCATTTCCATGTGCAGGAGCCTTGGCATTCCGGCCCGGTGGGAAAGCGGTTGGATGTTGCATCCGGAAGCAGTTAACCTGCATGACTGGGCCGAGGCTTACCTGGAAGGCATTGGCTGGATCCCCGTGGATCAGTCATTCGGCCTGCAACCGCAACCTGTTGAGCATTTTTATTCCCGAGGCATAGATGCGTACCGCATGGCCGTGAATACGGATATCGGAGGTTCTTTTTTCCCGGCAAAGATCCATTTTCGTTCAGAAACCGTAGATTTTCAACGCGGAGAAGTAGAATGGCGAGGAGGGAACCTTTATTTTAACGAGTGGGAATACCACTTGCAGGTCCATCCTTCCGGCAAATAGACAACCCGTCTCCAAGAGGAAGCAAAACTGTGGATACTTCCTGATCCTCTAACACCAAACAGTTGTATGCCCGCAACCCTTCGGTCTGCGGGTCTTTGTTTTTTTGATCGGCAACTTTTCCGTCCCACAGAACATTATCGGCAATAATATATCCTCCCGGGACCAGAACCTGTTTAGCAGCCGTATAATAATCACAGTATTCCCGTTTGTTGCCATCAATATACACTAACTGACAGGTATATCCGTCCTCAAGCAGCCGGGGGATCACTTCCAGGGCATCGCCGGTATGCAGGTGGATCTGTCCTTCCAGACCGCTGCGATGGAATGATTCCATGATCAAATCATTGTGTTCATCAAAAATTTCAATGGTATCGATCCGTCCTTCCGGAGTCAACCCCCGTCCCATACATATGGACGAATAACCGGTAAAGGTTCCTATTTCCAGAATATTCCGGGGACGAATCATTTTCACCAGCATGGTAAGCAAAGAACCCAACGGTTCTCCGCTTAACATTCTGGGATGAACACACCGGTAATGTGTCTCCCGTTCCAGCCATTCCAAAACCGGTTCCTTTTGCCTGGAATGGTCATTCATGTATTTTTTTAAAATGTCCGTGATCATCAAATATATACCAGGGTACACCTCCTGGAGTTGTCCCATATTTCATTGGCCACATGCAGTACCTGCCGGGGAGTCACGGCAGCGATCATGGCAAGCATTTGTGCGTGTGAAATGACTTTTCCGAATGCCAGCAAGCTTTTTCCCATGGAAAGGCACTGCACTTCATGGTTGTCCTCGGTAATAGACATTTGACCTGTCAGCTGTTTTTTGGCTCGTTCCAGTTGCAGGGATGTCATAGTGACAGCGGCATATTCCCGGATTACCTTCTCTGTCAATTCCCGGCAACGGTCCAGGTTTGGTCCGTCCGTTCCAAAGTATATACCTGCAAACCCTGTATCCATATAAGGAGAATAGGATGCTTCCACGGTGTAGACCAATCCGTATTTCTCTCTTAAAACCATATTCAGCCGCGCATTAGAAGCCGGTCCTCCTAAAAGATTCATCAACAATACAAGGGGTATCCGGTTTTTGTCGTGAAGTCCGTAAGCAAGAGAGCCTGTAAGGCAATGTGTTTGATAAGTGCCCCTTTTTTCCTTGTCGTTGAACAAACAGGAGGGAACCGCCAGGGGCGTGTTTGTTTGAACCGGAACCGGTACGATCCCGGTCCCGGTATCCCGAAAAGATTCTTTGCCGTAATATTTTTCAGCCATGGCCAGGGCCCGTTGCGGAGATATATTGCCAACTATGCTCAGGGACATTTGTTCGGGACGAAACCGTTCCTTCAGGTATTCATTCAGGTGTTCAGAGGTGATCTTTTTAAGCTCCCGGGGGATCCCAAGAATCGGTTGGGACATGGCAGTTCCTGTGAACAGTTTTTCTTCATACTTGTCGTATATCAGATCGGTAGGCGAATCTTTATAAGAACGTATCTCATCCAGGATCACTTCCCTTTCCTTGATCATTTCGGCGGGTGGAAATACAGAATGTAAAACCATATCGGAAATCAGTTCCAGGGCTTTATTCAGATCTTCCCGCAGCACGGTGGCATGAAGCACAAGTTCTTCCTTTGTGGTAAAGGCATTGATTTCTCCGCCCAGTCTTTCCAGACGGTTGTTGATGTGATAGGATTTCCTTTTGACCGTACCTTTGAACAGCATATGTTCGCAAAAGTGTGCCAGTCCGGCCACTCCCGCAGGTTCAAAACGGGTACCTGCCAATGTGGTCAAAGCGCAATAACTGACCGGAGAGGTTGTTGTCAGGACCGCACATTTCATACCGGATGAAAGCGTGGTAATAAAGGCGGATTTCATAGTTTTTGTCATAGTCACCGGAGGCCGCAAAAATAGGGATAATTTCTTATCTTTGCATCTTATGGATCAATTTGTGGTATCAGCGAGAAAATACCGTCCTCAACAATTTAGTGATGTTGTTGATCAGGAGAATATTGTAACTACACTGAAAAATGCCATCGCCAGAAAACAACTGGCTCATGCCTATTTGTTTTGCGGCCCCAGGGGAGTGGGTAAAACCACTTGTGCCCGGATCTTTGCAAAAACTATCAATTGCCTGAATCCTACGGAAAACATGGAGGCATGCGGAGCATGTGAATCCTGTCTTTCGTTTGCCGAAGGCAGGTCGTATTCCATACATGAACTGGATGCCGCGTCCAACAACTCGGTTGACGATATCAGGGAATTGATAGATAAAGTCCGCATTCCGCCACAAGTAGGTAAATACAGTGTGTATATCATAGATGAAGTACACATGTTGTCTCAGTCTGCATTCAATGCTTTTCTCAAAACACTGGAAGAACCGCCTTCCTATGCCCTGTTCATACTGGCCACAACCGAGAAACACAAAGTATTGCCCACCATTCTTTCCAGATGCCAGGTTTTTGATTTCAACCGCATTTCCGTTAAAGCCATGATGCATCACCTGGAAGAAGTGGCAAAAAAAGAGGGGGTTACCATCGGACGGGATTCGTTGGGCGTTATTGCCCAAAAAGCAGACGGAGCCATGCGGGATGCTCTTACACTGTTGGATCAGTGTATAGCCGTCAGTGGCAAAGAAGTGACTTATGGGCAGGTAATTTCCAATTTGAACGTACTGGACAGGGAGTATTATTTCCGTCTGACACAAATGGCCGTTGACGGCAGCTTTGAGAAAATGTTGCTCCTTTTTGACGAGATCCTGTCCCGCGGATTCAATGCTTTGCATTTTATCGGAGGGTTAAGTTCCCATTTCAGGGACCTGCTTGTATGTAAACAGCCCGACAGCCTTCCCCTGCTGGAATACGGCGAGGAGACGGCCATGAAATTCCACGAACAGGCCGGAGCATGTTCCCTGCCATTTCTTTTTAAAGCTCTAATTATCAGTACACAGGCCGAGGCCGGTTACAAACAAAGCAACCAACCCAGGCTTCATATAGAAATGGCCATGATACGCCTGAGCCAGTTGGAAAACCCGGTTAACACGCAAGAACAGAAAACAGCTTTTGTCGGACCGAAAGAAGAAATCCTTGAAACGGAATGCAAACCCGTCCACAAAGTCTCCGATTCCGCGGAACTGCCAATAGCCGGGGAACCCTCAAAAACCCAGGAAACAGCCCCGGAGGACAACTCGGCAAAGAATTTTTCTAAAGCCGGAACAGTTTCCATAAAGAATCTGATGCGCCAAAACGGTAAAAATCGGGAAACTGCCAAAGAAAAAGAACCGGAAGAGGATGTTCTTTCAGGAAATGAAAAGGTTATACAAATGGAAGACCTACAAAGCATACTGCCCGGTTTGTACGCTCTTTTTGAAAGCAGGCCTCATTTATCGGCCACCCTTTCCCGCTGTACACCAACGATTGTCGATGGACATACAGTCCAGTTTAAAGTGATCAATGAGTTACAAAAAAACTGGATTGGGGAACGTTTTGGTGTCACTATTGATCAATATCTTCGTAAATCTCTGGGAAATAAAAAGGTACGCTCCAGTATAGTTGTGGAAGAATCACTTGAGAACACTCCTGAAGGAGCGTGTTATATGCCAGAAGAAAAAGCAAGGTTCATGGCCGAAAAGCACCCCCAGGTGGCGGCTTTACGGGACGAATTGAACCTGGATATCAGTTAATCATTGCTAATTATGCGTTTACATTGTCATAACCTGGTTAAGAGATACGGTTTACGCACCGTGGTGAAAAACGTTTCCATCTATGTGGACCAGGGAGAAATCGTAGGTCTTCTGGGACCCAACGGAGCCGGGAAAACAACCAGTTTCTATATGATCACCGGGTTGATCAAACCCAATAACGGAAAAATATTCCTGGACGATGAAGAAGTTACTTCCTTCCCCATGTATCAGCGTGCCCAGAAAGGGATCGGATACCTGGCACAAGAAGCGTCTGTATTCAGGAAACTGAGTGTGGAAGACAACATCATGTCTGTTATGGAATTGTCCGCGTTTACAAAAAATGAGCGGAAAGAACGCATGGAGCATTTGATAGAGGAATTTGGTCTGCAAACGGTCAGAAAGAGCTATGGCATTCAGTTGTCCGGAGGGGAACGCCGTCGTTGTGAAATTGCGCGGGCCTTAGCCCTGGACCCCAGGTTTATTTTACTGGACGAACCTTTTGCCGGGGTTGACCCGATTGCTGTGGAAGACATTCAACAAATTGTAGCTCAGCTGAAGACCAAAGACATAGGGGTGATCATCACCGATCATAATGTACACGAAACCCTGGCCATCACAGACAGGGCATACCTGTTATACGAAGGAAGCATCCTGGAGAGCGGGACAGCAGATGAACTGGCGGCCAACCCCGAAGTCAGGCACAAATACCTGGGACAGAATTTTGAACTGCGGAAGATAGTTCCTGTGAACCCGGAAAAGGAACTCAATCAAAACTGATCCCCGCAAGACCCACAATTTTTAAAGCAAGATCTTTATAATAACCGGGATGAAGACTCCTCCGATAAGGTGCAATACATTCTAAAAAATCCTGCATGTTTTCCTGATGAACAGGATCCGCAGGAGGAGATTCCATTTTTAACGGGTTAATGGCTTTCCCGTTTCTCCAGACCCGGAAATCAAGGTGCGGGCCGGTAGATGCTCCAGTACTTCCCACATACCCGATAACTTCTCCCTGAGCTACTCGTTTCCCCATAACAAGACCTTTTGCGTAACGGGACAAATGCAGGTAAGCGGTAACATAAACACTGTTGTGTTTGATCCTTACGGTATTGCCGCCTCCGCGCGTGTATTTTCTTTCGGTAACTACCCCTTCCCCAATGCTCATAACCGGCGTTCCGGCAGGCGCAGCATAATCAACCCCCGTATGAGGACGTACCACCCGGGTTATGGGATGTCTTCTGGCATAGCTGAATCCGGAACTTACCCTGGAATACCTCAAAGGGGCCTTCAGAAATGTGCGTTGCAGATTGATCCCGCTTTGGTCCCAGTAACCGGGCATACTGTCCTGAACATAGCGAAAAGCCATTTGTTCCTCTCCCGAACGGATAAACGTGGCAGCCAGCACCGGCCCGGCTTCCACTTCCTCTCCGTTAAGCATATATGCCTGGTAATAAGCCCTGAACGTGTCCCCTTTACGAAGACCGAAAAAATCTACCGTCCAGGCATATACTTCAGACAAACCATTAGCAACCAGCGGGTTGTATCCGGCCTCTTCCAGATTTTGCCACAAAGAAGTGGTTATGGTCACATCCACAAATTTTTCTTCCGTTACCAACGGAAATTCACAACGTGAAACCCAAAGGCTGTCGGTAAGAGAAAAACAGACACGCCTTCTGAAATCTTCTTCGTAGATCATATAGGAAGGCTGTGCGGAATCGGGTTCATAAAGAAGCGTGTAGGCATTACCTGCCCTCAACTTTCTCATGTCGAACACATTCCGGAAATCCCGGGAAATGGCAAATATTACTGCGTAATCAATCCCCTTGCGTTGCAAAATATCTGCAAAATTTTCATTCCTCCGTACCTCATCGTTTTCCATTTCGTAACTTATGGAAGGCAGGTTGAACAAATTGCAGAATTGGGAGATCTGCCCGTCAGCTTCCTCAGTGGGAAAGGGTTGTACGGGAATTTCTTCCTGCCTTTTTTCTCCGTCACACCCAATTAATACAAAGCTGATAATCAGCAAATTAAGCCATTTGATTTCCATAAGAAAATATTTCTTTACATGCAAAACTAAAAAAAAATCAGGCATTGTGGAAAATTTTGTAAAGAAATGGAAAATAGTGGAAAAGTTTTTTTACTTTTGTATTTAAGATAAAAGGCTAAAACGTGGCAAAATTTATTGGAGAATACAATGCGAAGCTGGACGACAAAGGACGCCTGGTATTTCCTTCCGGGCTGAAGGCACTGGCAGATGCCAATGTGCCGCTTCGCTTTGTGGTGAAGAAAGACCTGTTCAGCCCCTGCCTGGAAATGTATTCCTACGATGAATGGGAAAAACAGTCCGAAGCCGTAAAAGCCCGCCTGAATCCCTCTTTCAACCGGGAACATGCCGTTCTGTGGCGTGCTTATATGAGTAACCGGGCCGTTGTGGCACCCGATGAAAAAACAGGAAGAATATTGATTCCCAAATACTTGCTTAATATGATAGGCGTTAACAAAGAGGTGATCTTTGCCGGAGCCGATTTCAAAATTGAATTATGGCCCAAAGAATCCTATCATTCAAGCCTGATCAGTGAAGACGATTATGTATCGCTTGCAGAAAAGCACCTTTCCTAATATTGGCTCCTATGGGTTTGTATCATACACCGGTTCTTTTGAGAGAAAGTATCGAATCTCTGAACATAAAGTCTTCAGGCATTTACCTGGATGCTACCTTTGGGGGCGGTGGTCATTCCCGTGCCATTCTGGAGCAACTGGGAAAACAAGGCCGGTTACTGGCTTTTGACCAGGATCCCGATTCACGGCAAAACGTACCGGATGATAAAAGGATATCCTGGATACGTGCCAATTTCAGGTTTATACATAATTTTTGCAAATACCTTGGTGTTAAAGGCGTAGACGGTATTCTGGCCGATCTGGGCGTTTCCTGGCATCAATTTGACACGGCAGAACGCGGTTTTTCCTTTCGTTTTGATGCACCGCTGGATATGCGAATGAACCGCGAAAGTGGAAAAACAGCCTCGGAAATTCTAAACGGATACGCCCGGGAAGATCTTGCCGCTCTCTTTTTCAAATATGCCGAGTTAAAAAACGCCAACGCGCTAGCCGGTGCCATAGTGGAAGCACGCAGCCGGGAACCCCTGGAAAACACACGTGATCTGGGCCGTGCCTTGGAAAGATTCATTCCCCGGAATGCAGAACATAAATTTTTGGCTAAGATCTACCAGGCCCTTCGAATGGAGGTAAATGAAGAGATTATGGCTTTGGAAGGCCTTTTAAATCAAAGTATTCCGCTATTAAATGCGGGAGGAAGGCTGGTTGTGATCACTTACCATTCCCTGGAAGACCGAATGGTTAAGCATTTTATCCGGGATGCCTCGGTGAACGGGCAATTACGCCCCATTAATAAAAAACCGGTCCTTCCCCGGGAAGAAGAAATTCAACAAAACACGCGAGCCAGAAGTGCAAAACTTCGCGCTGCAGAAAGAACGGAGGAGAACGCTCATGCGTAAAAGTGAACAGATCATATCGACTTTGTTCGGAGGAAGGATACTGTTAAGGGATGTGGTATCCAAACACCTCAACTTCATTCTGTACATTTTTGTTTTGCTGATCCTGTATATCAGCATGAACAATGCCGTTGAAAAGACACTGCTGGAAAATTACAGGCTGGAAAAAGAACTCCAGCTGCTCCACGCCGAATATACGCGAAAAGCCGCCGACCTGATGCAACAGAGCCGGCAGCAGGAAATAGAAAAACAGCTCAGGTTGCGGGGATCTTCCCTGGAAGCCCCGGACAACCCTCCTGCATGGATAAAAAGTGAACGATGAACACGTACGGTAAAATGATGATCGTCTATATATGCTATCTGGTGATCGCTCTGCTGGCCATCGGACAGATCGTTCGTTTGCAATTTTTTTCTGATTACCGGGATCAGCTGGATGCCATCGTATACAGAACCATTGACATACCCGCCTACAGGGGAAGCATCATGGGATGTGACGGACGCGTTCTGGCCAGTACTGTTCCTTTTTATGAGATACGCATGGACTGCCAGGTACCGGATGAAACGCTTCTGAACAGTAATCTGGATGATCTTGGCCGTGCTTTATCCCGTTTTTTCGGGGATCAGTCTGCTACTGCCTATGAACAGGAAATCTTACAGGCCAGGTTGCAAAAAAAACCCGGATACAGGAACCTCCCCATTGGTAATCGAATGGTTTCTCATGACGAGCTTCAAATGATCCGGGAATTTCCCGTGTTTAATCAAGGTCAGTACCAGGGTGGGCTGATTGCCAATCAAAAAGAAAAACGTATCTACCCTTATGGCAGACTTGCCTACCGTACCATCGGATATATAAGTGACGATGAACTCTCGGGAGTGGGTATAGAATACGCCTATAATGCCTATTTGAAAGGACACCCGGGAAAACAAAGAGTACGTCGCCGTTCAGGAGATGATAAATGGGTTCCCTTGTCCAGCAAGCCGGAAGTCAACCCTGAAGACGGACTAGATGTCATCAGTACCCTGGACATCAATATCCAGGAAGCGGCAGAAAACGCTTTACGGGAACAGCTTGCCATAGACGACACCTTTGAGGGGGCTACAACCGTGGTCATGGAAGTGGAAACCGGTGCCGTCCGTGCCATTGTCAATATGAAACGGATGAAAGACGGCTCGTATGATGAAACCTTTAATTATGCCATCAGCCAGTCTACTAACCCGGGATCCACCTTCAAACTGGCCACCCTGATCGCACTGCTGGAGGACGGCTATGTAAGATTGAGCGACAGCGTAGAAACCGGGCAAAACGGATGGAGATACTACGGAAAAACCTTTACTGAAGCCAGTCACTCTTACGGGACTATCACAGTACAACAGGCTTTTGAAAAATCATCCAACGTGGCTTTTGCCAAACTGGCCGTTGAAAAATACGGCGACAGGGAAAAGCAGTTCATAAACCGATTATACAACATGAAGCTCAACGAAAAACTGAACATTGAGTTGATTGGTGAAGGCCGGGCCAAAATACCTTTTCCGGGCGAACCGGGATGGTCGGGGTTGTCCCTGCCCATGATCGCCATGGGGTATGAAATGCAGCTCACACCCCTGCACGTTCTGACGTTTTACAATGCCATTGCCAATAACGGGAAAATGGTCACGCCGTATTTTATTGAAGCGTTTATGCAACACGGCCGGATAGTGGAAGCGTTTTCGCACACCCCCCTGAGCGGAACGCTTTGTTCCCCTTCCACGCTGCGATCCGTTCATCAAGTCCTCAGGGGCGTTGTGGAAAACGGGACGGCTGCACGGATCAATGACCCGCGTTACAGTATTTCCGGTAAAACAGGAACGGCTCAGATCGCCTACGATGGAGCTTACGTACACGACGGGTACCGGAAGCACCAGGCATCCTTTGTCGGATTTTTTCCTTCGCAAGCTCCCAAATACAGCATGATAGTCATCCTGTATTCCGGCCCAACACGAAGGAACTTTTATGGAGCCTCATGGGCAGCCCCCGTTTTTAAAAAGATAGCTGATCACATATACATAACCAACCCTTTTTGGAGTGAGCCCCTGGAAGCTCCTGAAAATGCCTGAAAACCTGATAAGCAAAATGCAACTCTCTAAACTAATTGAAATACTGGATAATAAACGTGTCACCGGGTCGCCTGACCGTGACATTACCGGTATTTGTGCCGATTCACGTCAAGTAACCGGGAGTTGCCTGTTTGTAGCTGTTCCCGGCACGCAAACAGACGGACACCTGTTCATCCGGCAGGCAGCACAATCGGGTGCTGCCGCCGTGGTGTTCTGTAAGGGACACATCCCTGATACCGGTTTAATTCAGGAATTTGCCTCTACCACAACTTTTATTGAAGTATCTGATAGCCAAAGGGCACTAGGCCTGCTTGCCGGAGAATTTTACGACCACCCTTCAGCCAAACTTATACTCGTAGGTATTACCGGGACCAATGGAAAAACAACCACCGCTACCCTGCTACACCACCTTTTCAGTGACCTGGGTTATAAATGCGGCCTGATCTCGACCATAGCAAATTATATAGAAAAACGGGAAATCCCCACTTCCCATACTACTCCCGATACCCTGACCATAAACAGCCTGCTGGACAAAATGTGGCGTAGCGGATGTACACATTGCTTCATGGAAGTCAGTTCTCATGCCATAGTACAGGACAGGATTCTGGGACTTCGTTTTACCGGAGGTGTTTTTACAAACCTGACGCACGATCACCTGGATTACCATAAGACTTTTTCTGCTTACCGGGACGCCAAAAAAAACTTTTTTGACACACTGCCGGAAAGTTCCTTTGCCCTTGTCAATGACGATGATAAGAACGGGAAGATCATGATCCAGAATTGCCGGGCAAGAAAATATACATATGCGTGTAAAAAAGTAGCAGATTATAATGCACGCATTTTGGAAAACAGCGTGGACGGTATGCAACTGAACATAGACGGCACTGAAATCTGGAGTTCCCTTATAGGCATGCACAATGCCTATAATTTACTGGCCGTATACGCCTGTTCCAGGTTGCTTGATGCATCAAAAGAAGAAACCCTGCGCATTCTCAGCTCATTAAAAACAGTCAGCGGCAGAATGGAATACGTAAGAGGCGGCAACAAAATAACGGCCGTAGTGGATTATTCCCATACTCCCGATGCACTGAAAAACGTGTTGCTCACTTTGAAAGAACTGCTCAAACCCGGACAGGAACTCATATGTGTCGTAGGGTGCGGAGGCAATCGGGACAAAACAAAAAGACCCGTTATGGCACAAATCGCGGATCAATATTCCCATATGTGTGTTTTTACCTCTGACAATCCCAGGTTTGAAGACCCTGAAGACATACTGGACCAGATGATGGAGGGACTGACTCCCGAACAACAAGACCGTCATTTACGCATTACAGACAGACGCCAGGCCATCAAAGCCGCCGTACGGACTGCCCGGCCGGGAACCGTCATCCTGGTGGCAGGAAAAGGACATGAGACCTACCAGGATATTAATGGAGTTAAAACGCATTTTGACGATAAGGAAATCCTACGTGAAATATTAAAGACCGGATGATATGTTATACCATTTATTTGAATTTCTGAAAGAACATGTGGATTTTCCCGGGGTGGGACTGTTCCGCTATATTTCTGTCCGGTCTATTTTTTCGGTGATCATCGCATTACTAATTTCCCTTACCGCCGGAAAATACATCATTGCCAAACTGAAAAAGAACCAAATTACAGATTCAGCATCCAAAACGGGAGAAAACGGGAAATCCGGGACTCCCACGATGGGAGGAATCGTAATTATAATATCCCTGCTGGCAGCCGTATTGCTTTTATGCGATTTGACCAATTTATACGTCCAGCTGCTGATCATCTCCACCCTCTGGCTATCCTTTATCGGCTTTTTGGACGATACCCTTAAACTAAGAACCAAAACCGGAAAAAAGGAAACGCGTGTCATCCGTTTCCTGAGGAAACTGCAACGCAAGGACAAAGACGGTATGAAAGGAAAGCTTAAGATCTACGGCCAGGTTGGTCTGGGCCTGATTGTCGGATTGGCCTTGTATATCAGTAACCAGGCTGTTATCGTTGAGATTGCCCATGTTCCCGGGAACGTAGAACAGACCGAGCAGGCGGATGAACTGCAATACATCCGTCACATTAAGAGTACCAAAACGACTATACCTTTCCTGAAAGACAATTTATTTGATTATTCCTGGCTCACCCCATTTAAAGGAGAAAACCGGCAAAAGGCAGGCTGGATCGTTTACATTCTGGTGGCCATTTTTATTGTAACGGCTGTATCCAACGGCACCAACCTGACCGACGGCAGGGACGGGCTGGCCACCGGGACGGTGGCTATCGTCGGGATTACTTTAGGCATATTGGCCTATTTATCGGGTCACATTGTGTACGCCCGGTATCTAAACATCATGTTTATCCCCAATTCAGGGGAAATGGTGGTATTCATGGCCGGTCTTATTGGGGCACTTATTGGGTTCCTTTGGTACAATGCCTATCCCGCGCAGGTATTTATGGGTGATGTGGGAAGTCTTACACTGGGCGGTATCGTTGCCGTGTTCGCACTGATGATACGCGTAGAATTGTTGCTTATTATTCTTTGCGGTGTATTCCTGGCTGAAAGCCTCTCTGTGATTGTCCAGCGTCTTTGGTACCGTCATACACGCATAAAAGCAACTAAAAAAATGATGGCAACAGGCAAATATACTAAGGGAGAGGCTGTTCGCGGTGACCGTGTTTTTGTAAGGGCCCCTCTGCACGATCATTACATATATGATAAAAAGGACGTACCGGGCCGTGTTTTACTCAAAGGTCCGGAGGAACCCATTGCTGAGCCGAAAGTAGTAGTACGGTTTTGGATCATCAGCATACTGCTTGCTGTACTAACAATTATAACATTGAAAATCAGGTAACAACGTAATAATCTATGAATAACAGACTGGTAATACTGGGTGGTGGGGAAAGCGGCGTAGGAGCTGCAGTTCTGGCAAAGAAACAGGGCTACGATGTGTTTCTTTCGGATTCAGGGATTATTCGTCCCGCTGCTAAGGATCTGCTGGGTGATCACGGAATTGAATATGAAGAAGGGATGCACTCTGTCCCCCTTATCATGCAGGCCGGCGAAGTGGTTAAAAGTCCCGGTATCCCTGATACGTTACCCTTGGTGGAAGATCTGAACAAGGCGGGCATTCCGGTGATTTCAGAGATTGAATTCGCAGGCAGGTTCACGCAGGCCCGCAAAATATGTATTACCGGAAGCAACGGGAAAACGACCACATCTTCCCTGATATATTACCTGCTTAAAAACGCCGGGCTGAATGTAGGACTTGCCGGAAATGTGGGTCAGAGTTTCGCTTACCAGGTTGCTACACAAAATTATGATATTTACGTATTGGAACTCAGCAGTTTCCAATTGGACGGCATGTACGATTTCAAGGCAGATATTGCCATTCTGCTAAATATTACGCCGGACCATCTTGACCGGTATGATTACAATCTGAAGGAATACGTTAAAGCCAAATTCAGGATTACCCAAAATATGGAAGAAGACGATTGCTTTATATTCTGCCGTGACGATGAAATTTCCATGGAACATTTAAATCGCATCGTACTGAAAGCTAAAATGCTACCAATATCACAAACAGTAACCGTCCCGGAAGGGGCTTATGCTGTCGGCGAAAAGATGCATGTGGTCTATGGAAAACAGGAATTTGAAATGTTCATCAATGAGCTGGCGCTCCAGGGAAAACACAATGTTTACAACTCGATGGCCGCTGCCCTCTCGGCAAAGATCATGAACATTAGCAATCCGGTGATCAGGGAAAGCCTGACATCCTTTAAAAACATTCCGCACAGAATGGAGCAGGTTGCCCGGGTAAAAGGGTCCCTGTACATCAACGATTCTAAAGCCACTAACGTGAATTCCGTTTGGTACGCTTTGGAAAGCATACAGGGTCCTGTGATCTGGATTGTGGGAGGTCAGGATAAAGGGAATGATTACACTGTACTTGCAGATCTTGTTTCCAATAAGGTAAAAACCATTGTATGCCTGGGAAAAGACAATAAAAAGATCATTAATGCGTTCTCCGGGAAGGTCCCGGAGATTGTTGACACACATTCTATGGAAGAAGCCGTTGCACAGTCCTACCGGGCTTCCGGGCCGGGAGACACCGTATTGCTTTCGCCGGCCTGTGCCAGCTTTGACCTTTTCCGCAATTATGAAGACCGTGGCGATCAGTTTAAAGAAGCCGTAAGAAAACTGTAGTCATTATTATGAGCGTAAAGAAGAACATACTATTAAAGGGGGATACGTCCCTGTGGGCATTGATCATTATATTTTCATTGCTTTCGCTGGTTTTTGTATATTCTTCTTCCAGCCGGATTGCGGTGATGGAACATACCACCACTTTTTCCATAATGCTCAAACAAATGAGGTTTATACTGCTGGGGTTCGGTGTAATTTATCTGTGTCATATCATTCCCCTGGGGGTATACAGGAAAGTTGCCTATTTTGCATATGCCGGGGCTGTGGTACTGCTTTTCCTCACATTGTTCATGGGTGAAAGCAGGAATGAAGGCACGCGCTGGCTGTCTATTCACGGATTCAGTTTTCAGACTTCGGAATTTGCAAAAATTGCCCTGATCCTGTTCGTTGCCAAAGTATTGGAAGAAGACAAGATTGCAACATTCAAAGGTTTTTTACTGAGATTGTTTCTGCCATTATTGGTATTTATCATTCCCATTATATGGGAAGGATTTTCTACGGGGGTTTTACTTACCATTACCGTTTTTATTATGTTGCTCATATCCCGCGTCCGTTTTGCTTACATTGCCAAAGGAGCAGGCATAGTGGTTTTGCTGGCGGGGTTACTTTACGGTGGGATGGTACTTCAGAGGGTTTTGCAAAAAGAAGAAGGTTCTACCCTGGCATCTTCTTCCCGTCTTGAAACGGTTGAAAAACGTATTACCGGATTTTTGGGGATCGGGGAGCAGGAAGAAGAAAAAGAAAGCGATCAGGTCATGTATTCCAAAGTTGCCATAGCTACAGGCGGGATTGGAGGCAAGATTCCGGGAAACGGAAATTTACGCCATGTTTTACCTTTGTCAAACAGTGATTATATCTATTCCATCATAGTAGAAGAAACAGGTCTTATTGGAGGAATCTTTGTCCTGGGATTGTATTTCTGGCTGCTTTACAGCGTCATCCTGATAGCCAAAGATTGCAAGAAGGTGTTTTCCGCCATGCTGGTTTGCGGATTGGGGATCTTGATAGTTACCCAGGCGATGATCCATATTCTTGTCAATGTGGGATTACTACCTGTCACGGGACAGACACTGCCTCTGATCAGTTCGGGGGGATCCTCTGTACTGGCTGTTAGTATTGCTTTTGGAATGATGTTGTCAGTTAGCAGGGCTTTGCAGGACGACAGGCTTTATACACTTGAGCTTACGGAAGAAGAAATGAAATCGATAACGGGAAATGAAACAACGTAGCAATCATAGGATCATCATAAGCGGAGGAGGTACCGGCGGCCATATCTTTCCGGCCGTTTCCATTGCACATGCCATACGGATACAGGATCCCGTGGCGGAAATTTTATTTGTAGGAGCTCTGGGAAGGATGGAAATGGAAAAAGTGCCGGCGGCAGGATACAGGATCAAAGGATTGCCTATAGCCGGTCTCCGGCGTGATCTTTCGATGAAAAGCATCTCGGCAAATCTTATGCTGCCTTTCCGTCTTTTGGAAAGCATTGCCGCTGCCGGGAGGATCCTGGATGATTTTAAACCCACAGTTGCCGTAGGTGTGGGAGGCTACGCCAGCGGTCCCCTTTTGTGGACAGCCGGCAGAAAAGGTGTTCCCTATATCATACAGGAACAAAACAGTTTTGCAGGAAAAACCAATAAATTACTAGCTTCAAAAGCCGTTCATATTTGCGTGGCGTATCCGGGAATGGAAAAATTTTTCCCGGAATCCAAGATCGTTTTGACAGGGAATCCCATCAGAAACGATATCCATCCCTCCACCCCGGAATCACGACAGGCAGCCCGTACTCATTTTGGGCTGGATCCGGGAAAAAAGACAATCCTGGTAATAGGCGGAAGCCTGGGTGCAGGGACACTGAACCGTTGTATAGAAAATTTCCTGCCCCGTGCAGGAAATTTTCCGGTTCAGATCATCTGGCAATGTGGAAAGAACGGGATCAGGCAGGCCACAACGGCAAAACAGGATTTTCCGGATGCCGCCGTTTATCCCATGGAATTCATACATCATATGGATTTGGCCTATAATACTGCAGACCTGGTTGTTTCGCGGGCAGGCGCCGGGAGTATCTCTGAATTGAGTGCCGCCGGGAAAGCCTGCATATTTGTTCCATCACCCAACGTGGCGGAAGATCACCAGACGCACAACGCCATGGCCCTGGTCAAAGAAGATGCCGGGTGCCTGATCGCTGACCATCTGGCTGCTGATTCGCTTATGGATCAGGCCCTTGAACTGGTTTTTAATGACAGTCGTCTAGCCGTTCTGTCTGAAAATATATTGAAATTAAGTCGGCCTTACGCAGCCGATCAAATAGCAAAAATGGTCCTGGAGTTATGATAGAGAATGTTTATTTTCTGGGTATAGGAGGAATAGGTATGAGTGCTCTGGCCAGGTATTACAATAATGCCGGGGCAAAGGTGGCAGGATATGATCTGACCTCGTCATCGCTGACAGGTCAACTGGAAAGCGAAGGTATCTGCGTACACTATAAGGATGATCCTGCGCTGATCCCGGAAGATTTACGGAGAGATCCGGACAAAACACTGGTTATCTATACTCCGGCAGTCCCTGAAAAAAATAAAGAACTTCAGTGGCTCAGGGAAAACGGGTATGATATTATAAAAAGATCCGTGGCGCTTGGACGTATTGCCGGGGATCATAAAACGCTGGCCGTAGCGGGTACGCACGGTAAAACAACTACCTCTACCCTTCTGGCTCACATCATGGAGGTGTCGGGAACCGGGTGTACAGCTTTCCTGGGAGGTATTTCAAAAAATTACAGGTCCAACCTGTTGTTAAGTGACAATAGATTTCTTGTAGCCGAGGCTGACGAATACGACCGTTCCTTTTTGCAATTGTTCCCCCAAACGGCACTTATAACCTCTGCAGATGCAGACCATCTGGATATTTACGGATCTCACCTGGCGGTGAAAGAAGCTTTCGCACAGTTTGCTTCACAAATCGTACCCGGGGGCTCCCTGGTATTAAAAAAAGGAGTACAATTGCCATTGTCTCTACCGCAAAACGTCAATTGCCTCTATTATCATTACGATATTCCCTGTGATTTTTATGCAACAAACCATTTCATAGGAGAAGGCGGCATATTTACTTTTGACCTGGTTCTTCAGGACACCCAGCTGAAAAATTGTCACCTGGGAATTCCCGGACGAATCAATGTGGAAAATGCCGTTGGGGCAGCCGCGTTGGCATATTTAAACGGCATTTCTGCTAGCGCCATAAAAGAAGCCCTGGCTTCATTTCGCGGTGTAGCCAGAAGAATGGATGTGCAATACCACACGAAAAAGTATTGCTACATAGATGATTACGCCCATCACCCACGGGAAATACAGGCCGTCGTGCAATCGATCAGGGAATGGTTCCCCGGCAAAAAGATCACAGGTATATTCCAGCCTCATTTGTATTCCAGAACCCGTGATTTTGCAAGGGAATTTGCCCAAAGTCTGGATCTGCTGGACCGGGTGATCCTTATGCCCGTTTATCCCGCCAGGGAACAACCGATCCCCGGCGTGGGAGCAGAAATGATAGCAGAACTGTTAACCGTAAAAGAAAAAGAAATACGGGATGCTACACAAATCATATCCTGTATTAAAAAGTATAAACCCGGGGTTTTGGTCACATTAGGGGCCGGAAATATTGACCGGCTTGTTCAACCGATTTCAGAATGTTTGAAGGAGATGGATGTATGAGTAAAGGGAAGAAAATACTGCATGTTCTGGGCTACCTGGCATTGTCGGGAGTTTTGGGTGCCTATTTTTACTTTGCAGGCAGCCTGGTTCGAGAAAAAAGCCAGGAAAGGTGCCAGGATGTGGTAGTTGTAGTGAAAGACAGCCTGGAAAACCCGCTGATACAAGCCGGCGAAATTGCCACTTTCCTGGAAAACAATCCTTTGAAAATGCTGGGGCTAAATTTCGCCGAGATTCCGATGCAACTACTTGAAAAAGAAGTGGAATCTTTTGCCTCTGTGCGGCAATGCCATGCCGTTAGAACAATAAACGGGACACTTCGCCTGGAAATATTGCAACACATGCCTTTGTACAGGATTGAAACATCCGGCGGATCATTTTTTGTCTCCCGGGAAGCATTCATAATTCCTATGGTTAATCCTTACCGTTTGCCTGTGCTGGTTGTCAGCGGGGATGTGCCCTTTGACTATCCTGCCGCATACCGGGGACCCATTGAAAGTACCGATATGTGGTTACAGAAAATGAGCCGCCTGATGGCTTACGTTTCCGATCACCATTTTTGGAAAGAAAAAGTTCAATGTATTTCAGTTGCCGGTCCCCGGGACATAACCATTATTCCCCGTGAAGAACATCCGGTTCTAAAAATCGGTGCTTTGGAACAATTTGAATACAAAATGAACAAACTCCTGGAATTTTACCGGGTGCTGGTTCCCCGGGGCGAAATGGGAAAATACAGTGCTGTAGATGCCCGTTTTGGAAACCAGTTGGTTTGTACGCGAAAAGAGATTTAAAAATATTAAACTGTCTGACCCATGGAAAAAACTATTTCTGTAATCGATCTGGGGACTACCAAGGTGGTCTGCCTGAGCGGAACAAAAACGACTGAAGGCTATAAAGTTATTGCTTCCTGTGAGGCCCCGTCACAGGGGATTCTCCGGGGTGAAGTGGTCAATAATCAGAGCGTCCTGAACACGCTCAGACCACTTCTGGAAGAATTGGAGGCAAAGACGGGGAACCCTGTTCGAGAAGTGACTGTTGGCATAGCCGGACAGTATATCCGCTGTAAATCCGTAAGCAGCAACAACAACCGCTCCAGCTGTAACGAAGAGATTTCCCGGGAAGAGATCGATCGAATGTGGCGGAACATGTACCATTCGCGCGTTGATCCCGGGGAAGAAGTACTTCATGTAGTACCACAATCTTATCATGTGGATGAATACAGAGATATGCCGGATCCGGTGGGTATGTACGGAAGTTGTATTGAAGCCAACTATAAGCTTTTTATTGGAAAAAGCGTTTCTGCAGAACACACCAAAAGATGTATTGAAAACACCGGCCTGAAATTGTCAAAACTTATCCTGGAACCTCTTGCCACTGCAGAAGCTGTACTGCACGAAGACGAGAAAGAATTGGGCGTAGCCATGATAGACATAGGCGGTGGGACAACCGATGTGCTTGTATACCAGGATAATATTGTACGTCACACAGCCGTAATACCTTTTGGCGGAAATGTCATTACCGAGGACATCCGTCAGGGGTGTGAAGTAACTTCCAGGCAGGCAGAACAAATGAAGATCCAGTACGGTTCTTGTTATGCAGATCTTGCCCCGGAAAACAAGGCTATTGTAATTTCGGGGATAGGAGGAAGGGAATCAAGGGAAATACCTTTTAAATATCTTGCCCATGTAATTGAGGCCAGGATGGATGAAATACTGGATGCTGTTATGTACGAGATCCATCAAAGCGGGTTTGCAGAAAAACTACCTGCAGGGATTGTTCTTACAGGAGGAGGTGCATTGCTATCCGATTTAACCCAGTTCATAAAATACAAAACAGGGTACGATGCCCGTATAGCCCATCCACACGGGTTGATAACAGAAAACTGTGAAGAAGTGAACCAGGTTACCTATTCCTGTGCAGCCGGTATGTTGATCAGCGAATTTGAAAAACAAGCCAATTATGCTGCCGAACAAAGCAAAAACCTGGATGAAATATTTCAGAACGTAGAAAATGACAGTACGGAAAAGACAAAAAAGGTCAGAAAACCAAAAACCGTAAAAAGCAACAATAATAAAGAAAACGTGACACAGGGAAATTTGTTTATAAACTCTCTGAGTCGTTTTTTTACCAATGTGGATAATGAAGCGTAAATAATATGGAAGAAAAAGAAGAATTTATCCCTCTGAACTGGGAAAATAACCAATCCATTATAAAAGTGATCGGGGTCGGAGGCGGAGGCGGAAACGCCGTAAGCCATATGTATCGATCCGGGCTGACTGATGTTGATTTTGTGGTCTGCAATACGGATGCACAGGCTCTGGAAATGAGTCCGGTCAAAGAAAAATTGCAATTGGGAAGTGTGATTACGCGCGGAAGGGGAGCCGGCTGCAATCCCGAAATTGCCAAACAGGCTGCCCTGGAAAGTGAGGAACGCATAAGGACTCTGTTTGAAGGCAACACAGAAATGGTTTTTATAACCGCCGGGATGGGCGGGGGCACAGGAACCGGGGCTGCTCCGGTGCTTGCCAGGATCGCAAGGGATATGGGCTTGCTTACCGTAGCAGTAGTAACCCTGCCTTTCCGCGATGAAGGGAAAGATTTTTTGAAACGCGCCATGGAAGGAATCCAGGAAATGCAGCAATTTACAGACTCCATGCTGGTAATTGACAATGAGAAATTATACAAAGCGTACGGAGACCTGCCTATATTTGAGGCCTTTCATCGTACCGACGATATATTAAATTCTGCTGTCAGGGGTATTTCAGAGATCATAACCCGGCCGGGATTCGTGAATGTGGATTTTGCCGATGTAAAAATGGTGATGAAACAAAGCGGAATGGCCCTGATGGGTACCGGATCGGGAAGCGGGGAAAACAGGGCAGTGAAAGCTGTTGAATCGGCCTTTACCTCTCCCCTGCTTGAAGATGCCGATCTGACACATGCCCGGAACGTCCTGGTAAACATCACCTCAGGCAAGGAAAAAGCTTTGACCATGACCGAATTATCCCAGATAATGGGTTATATGGCAGATTATACCGGAGGCGTATCTAATTTTAAAAGAGGTGTCATTTGTGATCCTTCTTTGCAGGATGAAATCAGAGTTACCATGATAGCCACAGGGTTCAGCATTCATTCGCTTCCTCCCATAGCTGTCTACGGAAAAGATGCGGGAAAAGAAAACGAGAGGAAAGAATCCGTTTTCCTGGATGGGAAAGCAGCAGGAAATGACGGCACAGATATTGCTGATAACCAGGAACAAGTACCTGAAGAAGCCGAAGACGGAGAATTCCGGATCACGCCCAACAGGAGTGTTTTCCGGGTACAGCCGGATATTCATTCGCATCAAGCCGTCCCTGGTAATAAACCTGTCCTGATCCTGGACGATAAGCAAAACATAACGGAACTGGAACAGGTACCGGCATATAAAAGAAAAGACGCCCGTTATAAAATGTCATTCCAATCCGAAGTGCCGGGCCCGTCCAAACATAAGATTGAAGAAAAGAACGGACAGCAACATTTAAGTACAGACAACTCTTATATACATCAAACACAAGACTGATATGCAAACAGAAAAAGTCAGGGTGCGTTTTGCCCCCAGCCCTACAGGACCGCTTCACATGGGAGGTGTGCGTACTGCACTTTTTAATTATCTATTTGCCCGGCAACACAAAGGGACTTTCGTACTAAGAATTGAAGACACGGATAAGCAACGTTATGTGCCCGGAGCCGAAAAATACATCATCCAAGCGCTAAACTGGTGTGGTATCGTTCCCGACGAAGGAGTTACCCCTGACGGCAAAGTGGTATCTGAAGCTTCTTCACGCCATCCCTTTGCTCCTTACCGGCAAAGCGAACGAAAACATTTATACCGTGAATATGCCCAACAATTGATTGATCAGGGGGATGCATATTATGCATTCGACACTTCGGAAGAACTGGAATTGTACCGTAAAGAGGCAGAAAACCGGGGAGACACCTTTATTTATAATTACGCATTCAGGAAAAAAACGGTCAATTCTTTAAATTTGTCTGATCAGGAGACCGGACGTCGCCTGATGGAGAACAACAATTGGGTCATCCGGTTTAAAATCCCCGAAAACAAGGCCGTTAATATGAAAGACCTTGTGCGGGGAGAAGTAAGTGTGGAAAGTGACACCTTGGATGACAAGGTTTTATGGAAAGCTCACGACGGACTGCCAACATATCATCTGGCCAATATAGTGGATGATCACCTTATGGAGATCACCCATGTGATCCGGGGTGAGGAATGGCTTCCTTCCCTTCCTTTACATTATTTGCTCTACGAAGCTTTTGGTTGGCAGGATCACAAACCGCAATTCGCACATTTACCCCTGTTACTGAAGCCTGACGGGAAAGGAAAACTGAGTAAAAGAGATGGGGATCGGCTTGGTTTTCCGGTATTTCCTCTGGAATGGAGCGGCGCCGATGGCGATCGTTCAAGAGGGTACCGGGAAGACGGTTATTATCCGGAAGCCTTCGTTAATCTGCTGGCTTTGCTGGGATGGAACCCCGGGACGGAACAGGAGCTCTTTTCCATGCAAGAACTAATAGAATCCTTTTCCCTGGAACGCGTCACAAAATCAGGAGCCAGGTTCAATCCGGAGAAAGCCAGATGGTTTAACCAACAATACCTCAGGAACCGTTCCGATGCCAGGCTGGTTCAGGACTTCATTCCCGTATTACAAGGCAAAGGAATAAAAACCACTCCCCTTAAAGCAGAAAAAGTAGTATTTCTGATTAAAAGCCGGGCAACCTTTGTCAACGACTTTTGGGATCTTTCGCATTACTTTTTTGTACCACCCGAGTCATTCGATATAACTCAACAGAAAAAGCACTGGAAAGAGGAAACACCCGCAATAGTACTTCGTGCCAAAGAAGTTTTGACAGCGTGCACTCCTTTTGATGTTCCTACCATCGACAAAACTTTGCATGATTGGATAGAGCAGGCGCAATTGAAAACCGGTCAGGTGATGAATGCCTTGCGACTATGCATTGTAGGAGAGCCTCAGGGTCCGGGAATGGCTGATATTATGGCGGTCATAGGAAAAGAAGACACCCTGGAAAGGCTTGATTATGCATTAAAAACACTCTGATATGACCAGGCATCCCCGATGGTGGCCCCTGTTGTCAACAAATTTTCTGGGAGTTCTAAACGACAATTACCTGAAAACCCTCGCCTGTTTTATAGCCGTTGGCTGGGTGGGTGTGGAATATGAAGAAACCCTGGTATCACTGGCGGCAGGATCACTGGTTTTGCCTTACGTTTTTCTTTCTCCACTGGCCGGAAGATGGGCCGTTACATTAAAAAAAATCCGCGTAGTCCGGATAGCCAAAGCAGCCGAAATCCTCATTATGATCGTTGCGTCTGCCGGCTTTTTATTGCACAATGTATGGCTGGTGATGTTTTCCATATTATTTATGGGTACACAAAGCAGCCTGTTCTCCCCTTCCAAATACGGTCTGATACGGGATATCGGGGGAAAAGAACACATAGCCTACGGCACCGGAAATATGGAAATGGTTTCTTTTCTGGGTATGATCCTGGGAACCATGATGGCTTCCTTTTTCGCCCTTACCGTGCCTGCATGGGGACTTGCCATCCTTTTTCTTATTATCGCGACCGGGGGACTGATCTGTTCGTGGTTCCTCAGAGCTGAAGAAACCCCTCCGGAAGAAAACCGGGAAACGGTACGTCCGGTCTCATATCTTTTTTTAAGCATACGTAAGGCGAATACTTACAAAGGACTGAACAGCGTTATTCTGGCATTATCCGTTTTCTGGTTTATAGCAGCCATGATACAGATGACATTACTGGTCTATTGCCGCCGGTCCCTTGGAATGAATGATTTTCAAACCGGATTGGTACTTACTTCAGCTGCCGTAGGTACGGGAGCGGGCTGTTTTATATCGGGGATAATCGCAAAAACGTGGGACAGAAAGGTTTATGTTCCCCTGTGCGGCACAGGCATTACCCTTCTTTTCCTTTCGGTATATTTGTTCCCTGTCAAAGGGATCTGGTTTGCATTGCTGTTTTTCATTACCGGTCTGCTTTGCGGTTTATACAAAGTTCCCTTTGATGCCGAGATCATAAGAAAAGTACCCGGGCGCAACCTGGGCCACATGCTGGCTTATTCCAATCAAATGTCGTTTATCTTTATTCTTGCTGCCTCAGCTGTTTTTGCCCTGATCACGAACCACCTGGCGACAGTAACTGTTTTCCTGTTTCTGGGAACTCTTATGGGCATTACAACCATATTTGTTAGATTTTCTAAGTATCTTTGGCACACAAATCAGGAATAATGTTTTTTGAAGAAGCACGTATAAAAGGTATATGGATCATTACTCCCAGTGTGTTTCCGGATGAGCGGGGTTACTTTATGGAATCCTACCTCAAGGAGTCGTTTACCCGGCATATAGGTCCCCTGGATTTTGTACAGGAAAATGAATCCATGTCCCGTTTTGGTGTTACCAGGGGCCTTCATTACCAGGAAGATCCACATGCCCAGTCAAAATATATTCGTGTCGTTGAAGGCGAAATTTTTGATGTAGCTGTCGATATCCGCCGGGCATCCCCTACCCGTGGTGAGGCTTTTTGCCTGACCCTGAGTGCTGAAAACAAAAAGCAATTATTCATACCCAAGGGTTTTGCACATGGTTTCTGCGTTCTTTCACCCAGGGCTGTCGTGCAATACAAAACGGATGTTTGTTACCATCCCGAATGCGAAGGAGTATTTCATGTTGACTCTCCTGCTCTTGCCATACCGTGGCCTTTATCTGCCGGGGAAATGATCCTGTCGGAAAAAGACAAACGGGCAGATCCTTTCCGCCTCTGACATTATGCTGATACTGAATAAACATACATTGTATGACCCTCTTCCCGGAGTAGATATCCTTTCCCTGGAAGGGATGGTCTTATGCATAGACAAACCGCTTACCTGGACATCTGCCGATGTGGTCAGAAAGATTCGTTTCAGACTCCAGCGTTATTACCAGGTTAAGAAGATTAAGGTTGGACATACGGGAACACTGGACCCTCTTGCAACGGGTCTGATGATCATTTGTGCCGGAAAAGCAACCCGGATATCCGACACATTTCAGGCACAAGACAAAGAGTATATTGCCGGTATTCAGTTTGGGGCAACTACGCCTTCCTTTGATCTGGAACACGAACAGGATGCCACATATCCGTGGGAACATATTACCCGTAACTATCTGGAAGAAAAGCTGAAAATTTTTACGGGAGAACAGTTGCAGGTCCCTCCTGTTTATTCTGCAAAAGTCATTGACGGAATAAGAGCTTACGAATACGCCAGGCAGGGTATGGAATCACCGGAAATGAAAAAAAACCTGATCCGCATCGATTCCCTGGAAATTATGGATTATAACGCACCCCTTCTAACCTTACGTATTGCCTGCAGTAAGGGAACATACATTCGGGCACTGGCCCGCGATTTGGGATTTGCCATGGATAGCGGGGCCCATTTAGTATCTTTGCACCGTTCCCGTTCGGGAGCTTTCGTTGCAGATGAAGCTCTGACCATAGAAGAATTTGAAAATATTTTCATTTAATTGAAACTTTTTTATTTTTTTTACGTATAATACGTCGTTTATTCTTTATAACGATCGTATGAAGCTTTCACAATTCAATTTCACTCTTCCTCCCGAACTTATTGCTGCACATCCCGCAAAAAACCGCGACGAATCACGTATGATGGTGTTACATAAAAAAACCGGAGCCGTCGAGCATCTGGTCTTTAAAGACATCATAAATATCATGCAGGAAAAGGATGTGGTCATTTTTAACAATACCAGGGTTTTTCCGGCCCGTCTTTATGGCAATAAAGAAAAGACAGGGGCAGAAATAGAAGTTTTCCTGCTTCGAGAACTCAACAAAGACCAACGCTTATGGGACGTTTTGGTTGACCCCGCCCGGAAGATACGGATAGGAAATAAACTTTATTTCGGAGAAAATGATGCTCTTGTTGCCGAGGTTATTGACAACACAACTTCCCGTGGCAGGACATTGCGTTTTCTTTGTGACGGAACGTATGATAATTTTAAAACCACTTTGTTCCGATTGGGGGAAATGCCCATTCCAAAATGGATCCGGAAACATGTGGAACCCATTGACGAAGAACGGTATCAATCCATTTTTGCAAAAGTGGAAGGGGCAGTCGCCGTACCTGACGGAGCGCTTCATTTCAGCAGAGAACTGTTAAAAAGAATGGAGATCAAAGGCGTAAAAACTACGGAGATCACCCTGCATATGGGCATGGGTCATTTCAGAGCAGTTGATGTGGAAGACCTGTCTAAACACAAAATGGACTCTGAACCTGTAGTCATCACTGCAGATAGTGCGAATACGATTAACAAAGCGAAAGCAGAAGGAAGACGTATTTTTGCTACCGGGATAGATGTCTTACGCGCTATTGAAACTTCCGTTACTACTAAAAGAGAAATTACCGCTTTTGAAGGATGGACCAACAAATTTATTTTTCCTCCTTACGATTTCTGTATTCCGGATGCCCTGATCTCGAATTTTCAGCTTCCCCAGTCTACCATGCTTATGTTCGTAGCTGCATTCGGCGGGTATGAAACGGTAATGAATGCCTACCAAACAGCCGTTAAAGAAAACTACCGTTTTGGAGCCTACGGAGATGCCATGTTGATAATATAATTCATTTCCCTTATATTTGGGAATGATCTGTGAAGTAGAGAAAATATCCAGATGCGCATTAAACCTGTGCATAAGGTATGAAGGAGGATTGGCCAGAAGATTGTACGACCATTACGGTAGTGCCGAAGCTGTTTTCAAACAGCCACTTACCGAGCTTGTCCGTCATAAAGGATTCCGCAGAAGTATTGCCGAAAACATGCATAAACCTGAGCTTATGAAAATAGCTCAACGGGAATTGCAATGGATGGAAAAGCGGAAGATCAAACCTGTTTTTTTATACGACACGTCTTATCCACTTCGACTTCGTGAGTGTTGTGACGCACCTTTGCTTTTGTACGTTGCAGGACCTGCCGATCTGAACCGGGGCCCATTTCTTTCTGTTGTAGGAACAAGATCTGCCACCCCTCACGGAAAAGCCGTATGCAGGGATTTAATCGGCGGATTGAAAAACCTGGGCATCAATCCTGTAATTGTGAGCGGACTAGCTTTTGGAATTGACATCACGGCACACCTGGCAGCATTGGAGAATAACCTGACAACCATTGCAGTATTGCCGGCCGGATTGGATCAAATCTATCCGGCCACTCACAGGAATATTGCTCTGAACATTGCCCGTCAGGGAGCCGTGATCACAGAATTCCCTTCAGAAACACAGGGCAACCGGCACAATTTTCTGCAACGCAACCGGATTATTGCGGGATTGTCGGACGCCACGCTGGTTGTTGAATCCAAAAAAGACGGGGGTGCTCTTATCACGGCTCATCTTGCCTGTGATTATTCCAGGGACGTCCTGGCCGTACCGGGAAGGCCGGAGGATGTTTGTTCAAAAGGTTGTAATGACCTTATAAAAAATAACAAAGCTGCCCTGGTTGCATCTGCTGCAGATATTGCATATATGATGCAATGGGAAACAACTCCGGCAGAGACTTCAGCTTATCAACAGGATCTGTTCACGACATTGGATAATCCCGAAAAGCTGGTATATTCACACATTAAAAAGCAGGGCGGAGACGTTAATTCCCTTTCAGAATGTCTGCAGCTCTCTTTCCCGGTCCTGTCCGCCACATTGACAAAACTTCAAGTTAAAGGGCTGATAGAATGTATGGAAAATAACGAATACAGAAGTAAATTATGATCGATACGCACGTACATCTCTACGACAGTGCCTTTGATCCCGACCGGGATCAAGTGGTTGAAAGAGCCAGAAATGCCGGCGTGACTCATTGCATCCTCCCGGCCATCGACAAAAGCACCTACGCGGCTATGCAGGATTGCCTGGAAAGATATCCGGAATTTTGCCACAAAGCCTCGGGGCTTCATCCCACTTCGATCGGAGCGGATTACGACCTGGAACTCGACTTTGCTTATTCAAAGAAGACCGGGGCTGTCGCGATCGGGGAGATCGGGCTGGATTTCTACTGGTCACGCGAATACGCGGGAGAACAGATCTCTGCCTTTGAACAGCAATTGGAATGGGCCAGGGACCTGGACCTTCCGGTTATCATCCATTCACGGTCTGCATTTCCCGAATTACTAGACTCTTTAAAAAAATGTGCTTTCCCCGGTATGCGAGGTGTTTTGCATGCATGGTCGGGTAGCCGGGAAGTTTTTGAGCAAGCTTGCCGTGTAGGAAATTTTTATATGGGTATCGGTGGAGTTGTCACCTTTAAAAATGCCCGTCTGGCAGAAGTTGTCAGGGAAACTGACCTGGAAAGAATAGTACTGGAAACCGATGCTCCCTGGTTGACGCCGGTGCCATACAGGGGAAAAAGAAATGAAAGCGCTTACCTGACTTTCATTGCCCGGAAAATTGCTCACATTAAAGACATCAGCTCCGAAAAAGTAATTGGACAGACTACTCAAAATGCATTATCTTTGTTTTTTTTAAAATGATGTACAAAGCATCCATTCTTGTTATTTATACGGGAGGTACCATTGGAATGAAAGCCCATCCGGTTACCGGAGAACTGGTACCGTTCCGTTTTGAACATGTTTTGGAGGAAGTTCCGGAACTGCAGAAATTCTGCTTCCGGATTGATTCTTATTCCTTCGATCCGATAATAGATTCATCCGATATTTTTCCTGATTTTTGGGTGCGTCTGGCACTGCTGATCCGTGAAAAATACAATCAATACAACGGCTTTGTGATTTTACACGGGACAGACACCATGAGCTATTCAGCATCGGCACTTAGCTTCATGCTGGAGAACCTGGAAAAACCGGTCATTTTCACCGGCAGCCAGTTACCCATAGGATTGCCCAGGACTGATGGCAAAGAAAATTTTATTTCAGCCGTGGAAATTGCTGCAGGGGTTGACGATAAGGGGCATGCCCTCGTCCCGGAAGTTTGTGTTTTCTTCCAGGATCAGTTATTCAGGGGCAACCGGACCATGAAATACAACGCCGAGGAGTTTCGTGCCTTTCGCTCTCCCAATTACCCTCCTCTTGCCGAGGCGGGGATTCACATCAAATACAACCGCAAATACATCCGTTATCCCGAGACATGGGGTCGTCCCCTGCGGGTGCATACCCAACTGGGAACCGATGTAGCCATTTTGAAAATTTTCCCGGGTATTGAAAAGAAAGTGGTAGAAGCCACACTTCATATTTCCGGCTTGCGGGTTGTCATTTTGGAAACATACGGACAGGGGAATGCCCCGTCTGCACAGTGGCTGCTGGACTTGTTATCCGGAGCTATATCACAGGGAGTTATCATACTGAATGTTACACAATGTCCGGCGGGGAGTGTGTCTATGGATACTTATGCATGCGGGATCAGGCTTAAGGAAACAGGCGTTCTCTCCGGATATGACATGACAACGGAAGCTGCCATTACCAAGATTATGTTATTAACAGGTCAATTTTTTGATAATAAAAAAGTTAAAGCACTTCTTTCACAATCTTTAAATGGCGAATTTTAATACATTTGTTTGGAATAAAACTTTTTTCAGTAACTTGCGCTGCTTTTTAATGTGTATTGACTAGGGAGAGGTGGCCGAGTGGTCTAAGGCGCGCGCCTGGAAAGTGCGTAAACTCCAAAAGGGTTTCGCGGGTTCGAATCCCGCCTTCTCCGCAGTTTATTTGTAAACGTTTGACAATTTATAAATTCTTAACTCTAATTATTCAACAGAAATGAAAAAACTTTTCGTATTTTTAGCAGTCCTTGGATTCATTACCATTTCTGCTCAGTACGCAGTCGCACAAACAGCCGCCGCAACAGGTGAAACAGAACAGGTTGAAGTACCCATTCACCAGCAGCTTAAGACCAAATTCATTGAAGGTGGTCCTGCTTTTATGTCAGTGGTACTGCTCTGTTTGATTTTCGGACTTGCTCTTGCCATTGAACGTATTATTTACCTTACCCTGGCCGAAACCAATACAGGCAAACTACTGGATAAAGTGGAAGCAGCCATTAAAGACGGCGGCGTACCTGCCGCTTTGGAGGTTTGTCGCAATACACGCGGTCCTGTAGCCAGTATTTTTTACCAGGGACTTTCCCGGGCCGATGAAGGTCTGGAAGTTGTAGAAAAGTCTATTACATCTTATGGTTCCGTACAGATGAGCCAATTGGAAAAAAACCTTTCCTGGATCCAGTTGTTCATTGCCATTGCTCCTATGTTGGGATTTATGGGAACCGTTATCGGGATGATCAGCGCTTTTGACGCCATTGAAGCTGCAGGGGACATTTCTCCCAATATCGTAGCAGGAGGTATCAAGGTCGCTCTTATCACAACGGTAACAGGTCTTATCGTGGCCATTATTCTTCAATTGTTCTACAACTACCTGGTTGCCAAAATAGACAGCATCGTTGTCAAAATGGAAGACGCTTCTATTTCTTTGATGGACATTTTGGTTAAATACGAAAAATAAAACTTTGCAATGAAGAGAGTTTCAAAAATAACTTTGTGGGTGCTCTTTGCAATCAGTATAGTGCTTACCGTTCTGTATTTTTTAAATACAAAAGGAGCCAACCTGGATGCATGGACATACACCTATCTGAATTGGGCGTACATCATGGTCGGCCTGGCAATCTTTTTGATAATTCTGTTGCCGATACTTACATTCAGGCAACGTACCGTCAAAGTGAAATCGCTGCTGATCCTGCTGGTTATCGCCATCGTACTTGTAGGAGGTGCGTATCTTCTGGCACCCGGGACCCCCATTACCCTGGCAACCGGAGCCGTTAAGGAAGGATCTGCTGTCAAATTGACCGACACGGCCTTGTACCTTACATATTTCCTGTTAGCTATAGCCGCAATTTCCATTATTGGTGGTTCTGTCTATAATGCCCTGAAGAAAAACTAATCTAGTAAACTTTTAATTATTATGGCAAAACCAGCAGGTGACATTAATGCAGGCTCAATGGCAGACATCGCTTTCCTGCTGCTTATATTCTTCCTGGTAACAACCACAATGGATGTTGAAACCGGTATTCAACGCCGGCTTCCGCCTATGCCTGATGAAAATCAGCAAGCAGAAGTTGAACAGATCAACAAGAGGAATATAATGGTGGTGCTGATCAACAAAAATGACCGTTTGTTTGCAGGAGGACAGGAAATGCATATTACCATGCTTAAAGACAAAGTCAAGGAATTCATCACCAATCCGGCGAATCTTCCCGATATGCCCGAAAAACGTGAGAATGACATTGAAGGCTTTGGTTCCGTTATGGTATCCCGTGCAGTTGTTTCCTTACAAAATGACCGTGGTACTTCGTACAACGCTTATATACAGGTTCAAAATGAACTGGTAAAAGCATTCAATGAATTACGCGATGAATTTTCCATGCAGCATTTTGGAAAGAAATACGACTCCGTGGATGAAGATCAGCAACGAATCGTAAGGGATGCCGTTCCCATGAACCTGTCCGAACGGGAACCCAGAGAAGTAACAACAAGGAGAAGATAGGAGAACATTATTATGGCAACTTTCAAGACAAAAACCGATAAAGGACTAAAACCCCTGAACACGGCCTCACTTCCTGATATCGTTTTCATGTTATTGTTCTTCTTTATGATATCCACCAGCTTTAGGCAAACCGAACGTGTTGTCAGTGTAAAGCTTCCGGAAGCAACCGAGATCGCTAAACTGGACAGGAAAGACCTGGCAAGCTATATTAACATCGGGACCCCTACTCCCTCTTACCAGGCTCAGTATGGGAACGAGGCACGTATACAGCTGAATGATTCTTTCAGTACCATTGACGACATACGTGACTTTATTGCGGCTTCGCGTGAATCCATGTCGGAAGCAGACCGTCCTTTAATGACAGTTGCGCTTAAAGTAGACGAAAACGTTCGAATGGGTATTGTAACGGATGTGAAACAGGAACTCCGCCGTTGTTCTGCATTGAAAATTATGTATTCTACACGTCGGAAAGCTGAAAACACTAATTTCTGATACGTATATATGAAAATGAAAAGCTGCGGTACATAAAATACTGCGGCTTTTTTTTATCTTTGCTGACAACCAAAAAAAAAGTATTATACATGAAACGTTTATCAGGCTTATTGGCCATTGCATTGTTGATAGGATGCCAGGAAGTTCCGCACCAGGCAAAATATGTTTTTTTATTTATTGGGGATGGTATGGGCCTGGCACAGGTTGCAGCGGCTGAAGCCTACCTGGCAAACAGTGGCGGGGAAATTGGATCACAGGCATTGAATTTTACGCAGTTCCCGGTTCTTGGAACCGCGACCACCTATAGTGCAAGCAATTGGGTTACCTGCTCTTCAGCATCAGGAACAGCTCTGGCAACAGGAACAAAGACAACAAACGGCATGTTGGGTGTATCTTCAGATACTGTTGCCCTGAAAGCCATTACATATAAGATTAAAGAAGCCGGTTATAAGGTCGGGGTGTCATCAACGGTTACACTGGACCATGCTACACCCGGTGCTTTTTATGCCCATGCCGCTTCCAGAAATGATTATTATACTATTGCCACGCAATTGCCTGCAACCGGTTTTGATTTCTTTGGCGGAGGAGGTTTTATTTTGCCTAAAGGTTGGAAAAGAGACCGGGTTTCTGTAATAGATCTTATTGAACAGGCTGGTTATACCATAGCTTACGGGATGGATGATTTCCAAAATGTGTCATCAACCGGTAAACTGGTTTTGCTCCAGGATGAAACCAGGGATTTCATGGGCGCATTGCCTTACGCCATAGACCGCAAAGAAGGAGACATGACGCATGCAGATATTGTACAAGCCGCCATTGAATTCCTGGAAAATGAAAAAGGATTTTTTCTAATGAGTGAAAGCGGAAGGATAGATTGGGCATGCCATTCCAACGACGGAAAAGCATCCATCCTGGAGACCCTGGATCTGCAAAAAGCCGTTCAGGTAGCCATCGAATTTGCTCAAAAGCATCCCGAAGAAACACTGATTGTTGTTACTGCCGATCACGAGACCGGCGGAATGGCCCTGGGCTGGGAAGGTCAGTACAACGTATTTTTGGATCAGCTGAACGAACAAAAAGCATCCAAAGACATTCTGTTAGAATCCGGTGACAAGAAAGCAGGAGAAATGGTCGCAGAAATTAATCGCAGGGCCCGGATAGGCTGGACGACCTCAGCTCATACAGGAGTTCCCGTTCCTGTTTATGCGATGGGCACCAACAGTGAACTTTTCGCAGGCAGAATGGATAATACCGATATTCCCAAAAAGATTTGTGAAGCTTTGGGGGTGGTTTTTTAACCCCTTAAACCATGCATTCACCGGGCTAATTCCCCTTTTTGGTCGATTTCCTGTTGTAGAAAGAGAAGTCTGCAATTATTTTTGCAACAAATCTTAATTATTTAATTATGGAAATCTTAGACGACAGACAGGAACAGGAAGTTCAAAGAAAACCGGAACGCCGCAATCATCCAACCGGGGGAATAATCATAGGCCTGGTAATGATAATTGCCGGCCTTATACTGATCTTTTCCAATGCCGGGTGGATTCCTGATACGGTCAGAAGAATATTGCTTTCGTGGCAAATGCTTCTCATAGTACTGGGAATTTTTTCCTTTGCTAGAAAACAGAACATTCAGGGCGTTATTTTGTTGGTAATTGGTGCTGTATTTTTACTACCCAGGATAGGCGCCTTGAATATCCTGCCCGGATTTGAATGGTTTACCCATTTGAACTGGGGCAATTTATGGCCATTAATTCTGGTAGGGATAGGGATCCTGATATTTACAAAATCCCGGCAACGTGAATTCCCTCCCATTCACCACAGGCATTGTCCCCAACATAATTTTTCAGGGAAAGGCAGCCCAAATGACAGCGGATACGTGAATTATTCCATGGTATTCAGTGGTTCAGAGCATGTATTCATGGAGCCTGTTTTCCGCGGCGGGGCTATAGAAAGTGTATTTGGAGGGATGACCTTGGATCTGAGAAGAACGAATTTACAGGAAGGGATTTCCTATTTAAAGATTTCGTCGGTATTTGGAGGTACCACATTACTCATTCCTGCCGACTGGAATGTTGAGATCCGCACCGATGCGGTTATGGGGGGATTCAAAGACAACCGTCCCGTAATCAATAATTCCGAGAACAGTTCCAGATTAATCATTGAAGCTGAATGTGTCTTTGGAGGTGGAGAAATTAAATAAATATCAATGGACAGCCTGTTTAGGATTTATCCTGGCCACTTCGTTCCTTTATGCCTTTCTTACGGGCTCTTTAGTATCTCTTGGATGGAAAGAGTACCTGGTTGATACGCTGGTTATTACAGGCTGTATTTTGTTCTTTGTTTTTTTTCTGCAAAAAATGCACGTATACGGCATGCCCGTGTACGTGCAGATCATGATATTCTTCATAGCAATATGCGGTCTGCCTGTATTGGCTATGTATCTTTATTTACCGCATGAACGTTTTCTTCTTTTTTATGAAACCATTCCGTTACGGATATTTGTTGGCATTCTGCTTACCGTAATTTTCTTTTTTTGGAGAAAAACACGCATAACTGCAGAACTCCCGGAAGAAACGGCCCGGGAGAGAAAAAAAGGGATTTCATCTTCTGCAGATTATGCAGATAAAATTACTGTCAGAGCCGGTAACAGAATCAAAGTAATTCCTGTGGAAGATCTTCTGTTTATTCAAGCCGACGGGGATTATATTTCACTTGTGACCGATAACGGATCCTGGCTGAAAGAGGAGACCATGAAACATGTACAGGAGAGCCTGTCTCCTTCCCGGTTTGTGAGAATTCACCGCTCCTTCATAGTAAATGTTGCAAAAATAAACCGTATTGAACGCTACGGGCAACAACAACTTATTATTCTGAATAACGGCAAATCCATTCGGATAAGTGCTTCGGGCTACAGAACGCTTAAGGAAACCTTACGGTTTTGAGACCTGATTTTGTTTTTTGCTTACCTTTGCAAAAAAATAGAAATGGAATCCAAGATAAAAGATCCCGGGCTGGCTGCATTCGGAAGGAAAGAAATTGAGCTGGCCGAAAGGGAAATGCCAGGACTTATGGCCTTGCGTAAGCGATACACTCAAGAAAACCCTTTGAGGGGAGCCCGCATCACAGGAAGTCTCCATATGACCGTACAGACTGCTGTGCTCATAGAAACGCTTAAAGCACTCGGTGCAGATGTAAGATGGGCTTCCTGCAACATCTTTTCAACTCAGGATCATGCGGCGGCAGCCATCGCAGAAGCCGGTATTCCCGTGTTTGCATGGAAAGGTGAAACGCTGGAAGAATACTGGTGGAGCACCTTGCAGGCGTTGTCATTTCCAAATGAAACAGGACCTCACATGATAGTAGATGATGGCGGTGATGCCACACTGCTGATCCATAAAGGCGTGCTGGCGGAAAAAGACAGTTCCATCCTTGATGCCATGAACGGAAGTACTGAAGAAAAAGTAATTGCGGCTCTCTTGAGAAAAACGCTCAAAGAAAAGCCCGGTATGTGGGCCCGTATGGCGGAAGGCATGAAAGGAGTCAGTGAAGAAACAACTACAGGAGTCCATCGCCTTTACCAGATGTTTGACAAAGGAGAACTCCTGTTCCCGGCTATTAACGTGAATGATTCGGTTACAAAATCAAAATTCGACAACCTGTATGGATGTCATGAATCACTGGCAGACGGGATCAAACGAGCCACCGACGTTATGATCGCAGGAAAAGTTGTAGTAGTATGCGGCTACGGGGATGTGGGAAAAGGATGTGCCAGGAGTTTGCGTTCTTACGGAGCACGCGTTCTGGTTACCGAGATCGATCCTATCTGTGCCCTTCAGGCATCTGTTGAAGGGTTTGAGGTTCGCACCATAGAAGACTGTCTGGAAGAAGCACGTATCTTTGTTACGGCAACAGGCAATTGTGATGTGATCCGTTTAGAACATATGGAAAAAATGAGGGATCATGCCATCGTATGCAACATTGGACACTTTGATAACGAAATACAAGTGGATGCCCTTACGAACTACCCGGGCATAATAAAAGAGAACATCAAACCTCAGGTAGACAAATTTTCTTTCCCGGACGGTCACTCCATCATCATGCTTGCTGAAGGACGCCTGGTTAACCTGGGATGTGCCACGGGACATTCATCATTTGTCATGAGCAATTCTTTCTCAAACCAGGTTCTGGCACAGATCAGTCTATGGAATACAGATTATGAATTGGGGGTCTATCAGCTGCCCAAATATCTGGATGAAGAGGTGGCACGTCTCCACCTGGATTACCTGGGAGCCAAGCTTACCCGCATGACACAAAAACAGGCTGATTACATTGGGTTTTCCATTGAAGGCCCTTATAAACCGGACTATTACAGATATTAACCATTATGATAAAATCACGCACCAGAATCATTGACCTTCTGAAAATGCAGGCCGGAAATCCCGTGCAGGTAAAAGGCTGGGTACGAACTAAAAGGGGCAACAAAAATATTGCCTTCATAGCTTTGAATGATGGCTCCACTATCCACAACGTACAGATTGTATGCGATATGGCTGTCTTCACGGAAGAGCATCTGCGGCCTGTCACTACCGGAGCCTGCATCCGTGTTAAAGGAGAACTGGTCCCCTCAGTCGGGACACAACAAGCCGTTGAGATTAAGGCCTCTGAAATTGAAATATACGGAACCGCTGACCCTGCCGTTTATCCTTTACAAAAGAAAGGGCACAGCATGGAATTCCTGCGGGAAATCGCACATCTCAGACCCAGGACCAACACCTTCGGTTGTATATTCAGGATCCGTCACGCCATGGCTTATGCCATCCATAAATATTTTAACGATAACGGTTTTGTGTATTTGCATACTCCCATCATTACCGCATCGGACTGTGAGGGGGCCGGAGCCATGTTCCAGGTTACGACCCTTGACCTGAACAATCCACCCAGAGAAAAAGACAACGCTATAGATTATTCTAAAGATTTTTTCGGCCGTCAGACAAGTCTGACCGTAAGCGGCCAGCTGGAAGGAGAATTGGGCGCATTGGCCCTGGGCGAAGTATATACTTTCGGCCCGACTTTCAGGGCAGAGAACAGTAATACCCCCAGGCACCTTGCCGAGTTCTGGATGATAGAACCGGAAATGGCCTTCTACGACATTGTTGACAACATGGACCTGGCAGAAGATTTTATCAAGTTCCTGGTTAAGTATGCCCTGGAGAATTGTGCAGCGGACATTGGTTTTCTGAACAACATGATAGACAAGGACCTGATCAACAGGCTTGAAGGCGTTTGCGATACGAAATTTGTACGTCTCACCTATACGGAAGGTGTCGAGATTCTTACTGCCAGCGGTCAGGATTTTGAGTATCCCGTTTCCTGGGGGGTGGATCTGCAGAGTGAACATGAAAGGTACCTGGTCGAAAAGCATTTTAAACGTCCCGTAATATTAACAGACTATCCCAAAGAGATCAAGGCTTTTTATATGAAAGAGAACCCGGACGGAAAAACCGTCCGGGCCATGGACGTTCTTTTTCCTAAGATCGGAGAAATCATAGGAGGATCCCAACGTGAAGAAAATCTGGAAACACTCCGCAGAAGGATCGTAGAGATGGATATGTCTGAAGAAAACATGGATTGGTACCTTGACACCCGGCGCTTTGGGACCGCCCCGCATTCCGGATTCGGACTGGGGTTTGAACGCTTGCTCTTGTTTATTACCGGAATGGCAAATATCCGTGATGTGATTCCTTTTCCCCGAACTCCAAAATCTGCTGAATTTTAATATGTTGATAATTGGTATAGCCGGTGGTACCGGTTCTGGTAAAACAACCGTAGTAAATAAAATACTGGAGAGCCTGGATCAAAAAAAAATTACTGTGATCCCTCAGGATTCCTATTACAAAGACAACTCTCACCTGCCGTTGGAACAAAGACAGGAACTGAATTTTGACCACCCGGAGTCCATTGACTGGGAACTTATGGTAAAACACTTGTTACAGCTTAAAGCAGGGAATCCCATAGAACAACCCATATACTCCTACATTACCTGTACCCGTTCCAGGGAAACGATTCACATTGAACCTACACAGATTATCATTGTGGAAGGGATTCTGATCTTTACGGATCCTCCCCTGAGAGACTGCCTGGATATGAAAATTTACGTGGATGCAGATCCTGATGACCGTTTATCCAGGGTTATATCCAGGGATATAATAGAAAGGGGGAGGTCTGTCAACAAGGTACTGGAACGTTACGAAAAGACCGTTAAGCCTATGCACCTTCAGTTTATTGAACCCACAAAACGTTATGCCGATATCATAGTACCCCAGGGCGGACACAATACGGTAGCAATTAATGTGTTGATATCTACCATCGAACAGGCCCTGTTAACCAGGTAAGCTTTGTTCGGAATGAAAAAAGAAACAAAAACAGGACTCTATTTTACGGTAATCGTACATCTGGTTGCCCTGATCATCTTTTTGTTGTTTCAAATCAATTCGCTTATACAGAAAGAATCTTCCTTTATCCTGGACTTTTCCCAACAAGAAGAACTGGAGGCCCAGCTCCAAAGGGAGCAAATGCGTGCCCAATTGAGTGCCGATCTGGAAGACCTGATATCCGGCATCGAACAGCAATCCAGAAACGTTGCAGTAGATGTGACTCAGCGAAATCAAAATCTGAAAGATGACCGGCATGAAGATCCGTCACGTGTATACGAAGAAGCCGAGGAACTGCAAAAACGTCTGGATGCTGCACGTGAAGCTGTAGAAAATGCAGGGGGTGAAGAAAACACCGTTGCGCCCCCTGAAAAAGAAGAAGAGGAAAAGACAAAACCATATACCGGCCCGGCTGTACTGGAATACAGGTTAAAAGGCAGAAAAGCCATGAGCCTGCCCATTCCGGTATACAAATGCATTGGTGGCGGTGATGTAACCGTTTTGATCTATGTAGACCAAAAAGGATACGTTAAAAAAGCAGACATAGTGGATGATTTTTCTTCCCGGGACAGGTGTTTACGTGAATTCGCCCTGCGCGCCGCAAAACAAAGCCGTTTCACTGCATCTACCGAAGCACCTTCTCTGCAAACCGGAGAAATTGTCTACCGTTTTATTCCTCAATAAGCATTAAATACGTAACTTTGGAACGTGAATTCAAAGGATTATAAGGAAATAAAAGACCTCCTGGTCCAACTGGAGCAAAAGATAGAGGCATTACTTGATCCCGCCGTTGACCATCCTGACGAACAGGTGTTTGAACTTGATTCGCAGCCGGAAATGGAACAAGAATCCGAACCTGAAACGGAACCGGAAACGGTCGGAGATCTGTTTTCCGGATTTGCCCAACGCATCACCCTTGCCGATTCATTGGCAAAAACAAAAAACGGCAGGCCTTTGAAAGAGGTCATTCCCCTGAACGACCGGTTTCTCTATGAAAAAGTGCTTTTTAATCAGGACCGGGCTCTTTACGACAAGACCCTGACCAATCTTCAGGATGTCAAGACTATACAGCAGGCGGAAGCCTATCTGGCAGAACATTTTCCCCACTGGGAATTATCATCTCCTGCCGTACAGAAATTTCTTACACAGCTGGAAGATGTGTTCTAAACTCATCATAGTCCCCACACCAATCGGGAACCTGGAAGATATTACCACAAGAGCCCTGAATGTGCTTAAAGATGCCGATCTTATACTTGCTGAAGACACGCGTACAAGCAGCATTTTACTGAAAAAGTACGGCATCGGAACACATATGGAATCGTTTCACAAATTCAACGAACACAAACAGGTTGGCTCCGTTATTCGTAAAATTCAGGATGGCCTCCTGGCAGCACTTATAAGTGATGCCGGAACCCCGGGGATATCCGATCCCGGGTATTTACTGATAAGGGAATGCCTGGCTGCCGGTATTGACGTTGAATGCCTGCCCGGGGCCACGGCGCTGATCCCGGCTTTGGTAAACAGCGGATTCCCATCCGACCGTTTCTGTTTTGAAGGTTTTTTACCTGTTAAAAAAGGCAGGCGAACCCGTTTGGAATCTTACAAATCGGAAACCCGTACGGTCATATTGTATGAATCCCCCTTCCGGCTGCTCAAGACACTGGAAGAACTGTCCTCCGCACTCGGACCGGAAAGAGAAGTTTCCGTAAGCCGGGAGATTAGCAAAATGCATGAAGAGACTGTCAGGGGGACGCTCGCTTATGTCTGTGATTGGTTCAGGGATCACACCCCCAGAGGAGAGATTGTAATTGTGCTGAAAGGAAAAGGGAAAGACAATGAAATGGGGTAACAGGCATCACTTTATAATTCATGCTTCCGGTATTGCAGGCGTTTTGGTTTTATTATCATTCAGGATGATCCCAGGAGGGTGGTCTCCTTTTATGTACCAGGAGATCCGGCAATCATCCGGTCTGCTCCGGGTATACTGTGAATCTTTCAACCGGCCTGTCTTAACCCGGGAGTACGAAGACACGTTAAAAAATAAAACCCGTTCGGGACCCGGCACATACCGCCCTTATGTTCCCATGAAAATTGAACTCAATACAGCTGACAGTGCAGAACTGGTCAAATTATACGGCATTGGTCCCTATTACGCAGTCAGGATCCTGGAATACCGTGAAAAAATTGGCGGCTTTGCCCTTCCTGAACAGCTCCTGGAAGTATACGGGATGGATGAAGAACGGTTGAAAGGTTTTTATAGCGACGTTTTTGTGGACACTTCGTTTGTCAAAAAAATGGATCTTAAAACAGTGACCGAAGATCAGCTGGCCTCTCATATTTATATAGGAAGGTACCTTGCCCGGTGCATTATCAGATACCGGGAAACAACAGGGAAGGATTCCTGTACTGTGACAAACCTGGTCCGTCATAAAATATTGACGCTCGAACAGGCCGTTAAAATCGGCTGGTACCTTTATTGAGGATTGTTTTTTACTATATTTGTCGGATAGTTTATTTCTAACACCTATTGTAAGTCTATGAGTATACTGGTTACGAACAATGTGTTTAAGCGCTTTGACGGTCACCTGGCATTAGAGAATGTCAGCATAGATGTACCCGAAGGAAAAATATTCGGGTTGCTCGGACCCAACGGAGCGGGAAAAACCACCTTATTAAGGATAGTCAATCAAATCACTGCTCCCGACGAAGGAAGCATATTTTTTGACAATCACCCATTAACCGCAAACGATGTGTTTCGCATCGGTTACCTTCCCGAAGAAAGAGGTTTGTACAAAAAAATGAAGATCGGGGATCAGGCTATGTACCTGGCAAAATTGAAAGGGATGTCCCATGCACAGGCGCTTTCCAGTCTGACATCCTGGTTTGTGAGATTCGGCATCCAGGCCTGGTGGAACAAAAAGATCACTGAGTTATCCAAAGGGATGGCTCAAAAAGTTCAGTTTGTAACCACAGTCATGCATGATCCCAAACTGTTAATTCTGGATGAACCTTTTAGTGGATTCGACCCTATCAATGTAGATCTTATTCGTAAAGAAATTATCCGTTTGAAAGAAAACGGTACCTCCGTCATATTATCTACTCATAATATGGAATCAGTAGAGGAATTATGCGATGAGATCGCTCTGATAGACAATGCCCGTTTAATAGTCACGGGACAGGTCCATGATATTCGGCGCATCCACGGGGACAACCATATTGAGATCCTTTACCGGGCTTCAGATCAGCTGGATCAGGCACTTTTTGACAATACCGTTTTTTCCGTTATGTCTCAGGGTAAAAAAGACGGCTCTTACTCTATGACCATAGAGCTGAAGGATGGGCACACAACAAACGAATTGCTGGAAGCCCTGATTCCTCATACCACTATCGTGGGAATGAGCGAAATTATTCCCCGTATGCACGATATATTTATTAAACTGGTAACTCAAAAGGAGGAAAGGTAATGAATATCAAAAAGATAAACCTTATTATCGGAAGAGAATTCGCTATTCGTGTCAGAAAGAAATCATTTCTTATTGCCACGTTCCTGACACCTCTTTTGATGGCAGCACTGATCACGGTCCCCACCCTGATGACCACGCTGAAAGACAACAAAGAAAAAAACATTGAAGTCATTGACCCGACCGGAATAGGAGAAAAAGTTCTGGAAGACCGGGAGTACACCCATTTTACCTTTCGCAGTGAAGGCGATCCGGAAGATTATAAAAAGGACTTTGATACCCGCAATCTGCACGCTCTTTGTGTTATAGGAGCAGTCGAAGGAAATTCCGTAGAAGTACGGATGTACAGCACGGGGCCCATTGACCAGGATATTCAACGGTACGTTTCCAGGCAGATCAGTTACGAGGTCGAACAACAACGGCTGGAATCGTACAATATTCCACAGTTAAAGGAGATCATGGAGGACATAAGGACCGATATTCCTGTCAAATCCCTGACCTGGACGGAAACCGGAGATGAAAAAGAGACCATTACGGAAGTATACATGGCTATCGCCTATTTGAGCAGCTTCCTGATTTATATGTTCATATTCATGTATGGGTCCATGGTCATCCGTGGTGTCATAGAAGAAAAGACAAACCGGATAGTCGAAGTGATCATTTCCTCGGTCAAACCCGTAGAGTTAATGCTGGGAAAGATAATTGGTATTGCACTGGTTGCCCTGCTTCAGTTCTTTCTCTGGATCCTGCTTACAGCCATCATCCTGGTTGTTGTTATGGCCCTGATAGGAACAGGAGCCGTTGCCGATATGGCGGAATCTGCACCTCAGATGCAGGGAGGTCTGGCCGGAACCATAGCTTCCTTTGATACTGGAAACGGTGTGCTCACAGGCATAGCCAGCACGATCTCTCAAATTAATTTCGGAAAATTCCTCTTGAGTTTCTGTTTGTATTTCATAGGCGGATACCTCATGTATGCTTCCATGTTTGCCGCTGTCGGATCCGTTTCCGATGCCGAAACTGATACCCAGCAATTCCAGTTACCCATTACCATTCCCCTGATCCTGGGATTATTCATCATGATGCATACCTTCCAGTATCCGGACAGCTCACTATCGGTTTGGGCATCCATCATACCATTTACTTCTCCCATGGTAATGTTGGCCCGTCTTCCCTTTGGAGGCGTGCCCCTGTGGCAATTACTCGTTTCTCTGATATTGCTGTTCCTCACCTTCCTGGCAGTAGTTCATTTTTCTGCCAAAGTATACCGGGTAGGCATCTTGATGTACGGTAAAAAAGTGACATGGAAAGAATTATGGAAATGGATGCGATACAAAAACGGCTGATACACTTTTTTGTTCTGGTTTTATTCCTGACAACCGGAGGTGTTATTTTACAGGCACAGACCATAAAGGCCTATCGTGTACTGATGGATACAACAGAATATCAAAGCAAGTCTTCTGCCTCCGTCCGGGAAATTATCAATACGTATTCTCCTGAACTAAACAGGAAAATGAACCAGGTAGTGGGATATACAACCACAGAGATGAGGTCCTACTACCCGGAAAGTCCTTTGTCCAACCTGGCCGGAGATGCATTGCTGGCCATTGCCCGCAGGCATTACGGCCTGGATAATGTTGATTTTGCACTTACCAATTTTGGAGGTATAAGGACTTCTTTCCCAAAAGGGGATCTTACCCTTTATTATGTCTATGCTGCCTTTCCTTTTGAAAATTCACTTGTCCTGGTAAGCCTGAAAGGCAGCCGCGTCAGAGAATTGTTTGAATCTTTTGCGGCACATCGTGTTGAAGTTCTTTCGGGTGTTTCCCTGAAAATTGATGATCACCGCATAACACAACTTCTCGTGAACGGAGAACCCCTGGATGAAGAAAGGGTATATCACATTGCAACCATAGATTTCCTACTCCAGGGAGGAGACCGGATGACTATGTTTAAAAACAACCTGGGCGTTGATTATTCGGGTCTGACGCTCCGCGATGTGATCTTGCAATACATTAACGTATTCACTAAAAACGGCGAGCCGATCCCTGCCCGGACCGACAAACGTGTAGTGATCAATAACCCAAAAGAGTAATGAAAACATCATCGATCATCAAACTGATGTTCCTGTTGCTGCTTTCAATACCTTTTTGCACGCAGGCACAAGATCTTGTAATTATCCATACGAATGACATTCACAGTCAGATAGAACCGTTCCGGTCCGGCAGAAATGCCGGCAATGCAGGGGTTCTGAGCCTGTCGGGGTACCTGGAGGAATCCAGGAACGAACATCCGGATTTATTGTTCCTGGATGCCGGGGATTACAACCAGGGAACACCGTATTTCAATCTCTTTGGAGGGAAAGTTGAAGTGAAAACCATGAATGCATTGGGTCTGGATGCGACAGTCCTGGGCAATCATGAATTTGACAACGGCCTGGAAGATCTGGTAAAAAGGATTAAAGAAGCAGATTATCAGACTTTATGTGCCAATTATAATATAAAGTACCGACCTCTCAGAAAACTGGTAAAACCTTATGCCATTTTCCGGGTAAACGGGAAAAAAATTGGCGTAATAGGCCTGACTATTGATCTGAACGGATTGACTTCCAATAAGGTTTTGGAAAAAATGATCTACCTGGATCCGATTACAACAGCAAACAGACTGGCCGCCAGGTTAATGAGAAAAGGTTGTGATCTCATTATATGCCTTTCCCACCAGGGTTTTAAAAAAGATATGGAGATGGCCGCACAATTAAGGAACATTCATTTGATCATAGGCGGCCATTCCCATACATTTTTGGAAGAACCCGTTATGCAAACGGGTGCTGACGGCAACCAGGTGGTTATTGTGCAAACAGGTGCTTACGGAGTATATGCCGGACATATTGATATTACCTTTTAACCGTATAAAGCATGTTTCTGGAAAATCAAAAGCGGAACGGAAGGATCGAAGTCATATGTGGTTCCATGTTTTCAGGAAAAACCGAGGAACTTATCAGAAGACTCAAAAGGGCCAAATTTGCCAACCAAAGGGTCGAAATCTTCAAACCCCGCGTTGACGTAAGGTATTCAGAGGAAGAGGTTGTTTCTCACGACAGCCATTCCATCCCGTCTACTCCGGTTGACTCGGCAGAAAACATTCTTTTACTGGCCAACAACGTTGATGTGGTGGCTATTGACGAATCACAGTTTTTTGATCAGAATTTGGTTCGGGTCTGTCAGTTACTCGCTAACAACGGCATCCGGGTTATAGTGGCCGGCCTGGATATGGATTTCCAGGGGAATCCTTTTGGCCCCATGCCTAACCTGATGGCAGTAGCCGAACATATAACTAAGGTACATGCCATATGTGTCCGTTGCGGAGATCCGGCACATCATTCCCACCGGTTAAGCGAAAGTACGCGCCTGGTAGAATTGGGAGAAAAAGATATTTACGAACCCTTATGCAGACATTGTTTCAATCAAGTGAAAAATGAACGGAAATAAATATACACATCTGGAGATCAGCGTACCCAATATTCAGCACAACCTAAAGTATTTCCGGTCTTTTCTAAATGAAAGCACCAAATTGCTTGTTCTGGTCAAAGCCTACGGATACGGTCACGGCATAGGTGAATTCTCACGTATTCTGGAAGATAACGGCGTAGATTACCTGGCCGTTGCTTTTCCGGGTGAAGGAGTGACCATAAGAGAAGCCGGTGTTAAGCTTCCTGTAATTGTCCTTTCGGGCGGCATGGAGCATTATCCACTTATGATACAGTACCGTCTTGAACCAAGTATTCCCTGCCCTGAAGCCTTTGAACGGTTTGTGAAGGAAGCCGGAGCCATGAAGCAAAAGGATTATCCCGTTCATATTAAACTGGATACCGGCATGCACCGTTTAGGTGCCGAAGAAGAAGGCATTCAGTCTATAGTTGAAAAATTGCCCGGAAGCGGATCCGTCAGGATAGCCTCCGTTTTTTCGCATTTTGTGGCATCAGGGGAAGAAAAAAATGACAACTTTACAAGACAACAAATCGCCCGTTTTGAAACCTTGTTCAATTTGCTGACAGATCAACTCGGCTACATACCCATGAGACATTTGTTGAACTCCCCGGGAATTGAACGTTTTGCTGCTGAAGCACAATATGATATGGCCCGTTTGGGAATAGGTCTTTACGGCATGTCTTATGTGGACAAATGCAGGCTCAAACCTACCGCATTTTTAAGAACTCCCGTTTTACAGGTAAAAACCGTCCAGCCGGGGGAAACCGTTGGTTATTCCAGGGCCGGTAAAGTGACAACACCTGACACTCGTATAGCCACCCTGGCCATAGGCTATGCCGACGGGGTCAACAGGCATCTGAGCAACGGAAAAGCCTCGTTTTGCGTAAACGGGCACAGAGCTCCCACTATAGGAAATATCTGTATGGATATGTGCATGTTGGATGTGACCGGCATAGATGTCAAACCGGGAGACATGGTTACTGTTTTTGGAGACGATCCAACCATATTTGAACTGGCAGACATCCTGGGAACCATACCCTATGAGATTCTGACATCTGTGGCGTACAGGGTTCCGAGAATCTACACTTTCTGATCTGACCGGCCTTCAGACCATCATTTTACAGATCATTTCCATCAGGAGCTCCCCGTCACGGGCTTCTCCCCTGTCAGATGATTTGTACAGGCTGTCGTAAGCACACAGTAAATTCATAGCCCTGACTGTCCGCGCAAAGGTAAAAAAACGGGAAGCCTTCATGGTCTCCTGAAAAAAATAATAATTCAGTCCCATAAGTTCCCTCATCTTATCCGCAGAGGAACCGGGATTTTCCATCTGAAGGGAATGCAGTTTTAATATCCGGGACAATTGGGTATAAAACAGGCTGATGAGCATTACCAGCGGGAATTTTTTTTCATTGTCCGCAAAATATTCCACGATAGGCTGTACTTTGGCAAAATCGCCTGAAGTAATATGATTGAATAAAGCGAACGGAGAAAAATCCCTGTTGATACCCACCGATTTTTCCACCATTTCGGTTGTGACGGCCCATGCACCCTGTGGCATGAGTATAAACAGCTTTTCTATCTCCATAACTATCCGCTGAAGATCGGTCCCCAAAAAATCTGCCAGCAGACGGGCAGCCTGCGGCTCAATGCTTGTTCCTTTTTCTTTAAGGTACGCCGTGATCCAGTCCGGTATCTCGTAATCTCTCAATGGTACCGATTCCAGGATCCGGCAACTTTTCTGAGCCGCTTTCCAAAATTCGGTCCTTTTATCAACCGATTTACCCATAAAACAAAGAACCAGTACACACGAAGGATTCATAGCCCTGAAATACGAAGCCAGCAACTCTGTCCCTTTTAATTGTTGTGCTTCCTTTACGATGATCACCTGACGCGGAGCCATAACCGGATACCGTCGGGCATTATCCACTATTAAAGCCGGAGTAACATCCTGTGCATACAATACCATCTGGTTAAAAGCTTTTTCATCTTCTGTAAGGGCATTTTCTGCAACGTAAGAAGCTATTTTGTCAACGTAATAGGATTCTTCTCCCATGAGCAGGTAACAAGGTTTGAACTCTCCTGCCTTCAGTTCTTTCATGATCTTCCGGTAAACAGCGTACGAATCTTTTGCGGTTGTTTTTGCCATGAGACAAAATTACATAAATTTAACGAAGGCCGTACTTTTTATATCTTTGCAGAATGAACGGCCCCTCGGTCATATATTGCAGTGTACGAAAAAAATGGGTGGAAAAAACACCGGAAGAAGAAGTGCGCCAGGAAATCATACGCCATCTTCATATTGTGGGAGGATTCCCCTTGCATTTAATGACCTGCGAATACCCGGTCCGTTACCTGGAAGCGAACTGCCGTGCCGACCTTGTTGTGCATGACAGGAACGGAAAACCCTTGATGATTGCCGAGTTCAAGGCGCCCGGGATTCCTGTGAATGAAAAAACGGTAGAGCAGCTGCGCAGATACAATGCACAGATACTGGCTCCCTGTTTGCTGGTCAGTAACGGAACCCGGACATACTTTTGGAAATTTGACAGAGATGAGGGGACCTATAAACAACTTCGGGAAATCCCTTCTTTTGAAGAGCTCCTGTAATATATTTTACATGAAAGCACCCTTACGATCAAAAATATTCCGCATAATCGCAGAACAAGCCGCTCTGAAAAACGTAAAAGCCTACGTCATAGGTGGCTATGTTCGTGATTTTAACCTCAACAGACCGAACACAGATATTGACATCGTTGTGGAAGGAAATGGGATGGAAGTAGCCTCTGCCGTAGGATCCGTACTAAAAGTGCGGGTCATCCTGTTTAAAAAATTCGGGACTGCCATGTTGCGCTTCAATGGGTATGAAATTGAGTTTGTTGGGGCAAGAAAAGAATCTTACCGGTCCGAGTCGCGTAAACCTATAGTAGAAAACGGCACCCTGGAAGACGATCAAAAAAGACGTGATTTTACGATCAATGCCATGGCACTGAGTCTTTCCCGGGAAGATTATGGAACTTTGACCGATCCGTTTAACGGGATGGACGACCTGCGAAGGAAGATCATCAGAACTCCACTGGATCCGGATACAACATTCAGCGATGATCCATTAAGAATGCTCAGAGCCATACGTTTTGCGACACAACTGGACTTTTCCATTGACAGTAATTCTTTTTCTTCCATTGTCAAAAATGCATCCCGGATCCACATTGTATCCCAGGAAAGAATTACCATGGAATTGCAAAAGATCATCGCAGCTCCCAAACCATCCAAAGGTTTTGTGCTTTTGGAAAAGAGCGGGCTCCTATCCCTGATCTTGCCTCAGGTCGCATCATTAAAAGGGGTGGAAACCATGGAAGGCAGGGGTCATAAGGAAAATTTCAGTCACACGATGGAAGTGCTGGACAACGTTGCCTCGGAAAGTGACAATATTTGGTTACGATGGGCGGCTTTGCTCCATGATGTGGGAAAACCTTCTACCAAACATTTTGACAAAGAATTGGGGTGGACTTTTCACGGTCATGATTTTATTGGTAGTAAAATGATTCCGGATATTTTCAGGAAACTCCGTTTGCCTTTGGGAGAAGAAATGCGTTACGTACAAAAGCTCGTCCAGCTGCACCTACGCCCGATAGCCCTGGTCAACGAAGTTAGTGACTCGGGCGTTCGAAGGCTTTTATTTGAAGCCGGCGAAGATATTGATGATCTGATGTTGCTGTGCCGGGCCGATATTACTTCCAAGAACCCCAGAACTGTCAGACGGCACCTGGAAAATTTTGAACAGGTCAGTAAAAAGATGGTCCTGGTGGAAGAAAAAGACGCTATAAGGAATTTTCAACCCCCTATATCGGGTGAGATGATCATGAAAACATTCGGAATTCCTCCGTGCCGTGAAGTGGGCCTTATCAAGGATTATATCAAAGAGGCCATACTGGACGGTAAGATCGGTAATAACCTGGAAGAAGCCTGGCAGCTTATGCTGGAAAGAGCGCAGGAACTGGGTGTCAGTGAAGTAAATGCATGAATTCTTCTCGTGTACGGACATCTTTCAGAAATGTGCCCGTGAAAGCAGAAGTAACCATTCTCGAATGTTGTTTCTGAACACCCCTTATCTGCATACACATATGTTCTGCTTCAATAACTACAGCCACTCCCATGGGGTTAAGTGTTTGTTGGATACAATCCCTGATCTGGACAGTCAGGCGTTCCTGGACTTGAAACCTCCTGGCAAAAGTGTCCACGACCCGGGTCAGTTTACTCACTCCCGTAATAAATCCGTTGGGGATATAAGCTACATGCGCTTTCCCGTAGAAAGGAAGCATATGATGCTCGCACATAGAATACATTTCAATATCCTTAACCAGAACCATTTGCTGATACTCTTCCCGGAACCTGGCTGAATTTAGGATGGCAGCCGGGTCTTCCTGGTAACCCTTGGCAAGGAACTGCATGGCTTTGGCTACCCTCAACGGGGTTTTTTCAAGCCCTTCCCTTTCCGGGTCCTCGCCCAGCAATTTTAAAATTTCCAAATAATGTTCTGCAAGCTTCTGAGTCGTTTCAGGTGTATAAAGATCGTTGTTGCTGTATGACATGGTATCTGAGAAATGTTGATTTGCAAAATTACAAAAAAAATACGATCTGCAGGGATCTCTTAAACTTTACCTGCTCTTACCAGTCAAAAGGAAAAACAACACATTCGGCTAATCATTATTTTTTGTACATTCGCAGCTATGGAAAAAGAAACGCTTATCAATATCAAAGGGATCAAAAAGATCTATAAAGTAGGGAATCAGGAAGTTCGTGCATTAAACGGGGTGGATCTTGAAATCAAAAAAAACGAATATGTAGCCATTATGGGTCCTTCAGGCTCCGGTAAATCTACTCTGATGAATTTATTAGGATGCCTGGACACTCCTACTGAAGGCACTTATATACTGAACAATACTGATGTCAGCCAAATGAGGGACGATCAACTGGCTGAAGTGAGAAACAAGGAAATCGGGTTTGTTTTCCAGTCTTTTAACCTGCTTCCCAGATATGATGCCCTGAATAATGTCGCACTGCCGCTGATTTATGCCGGAATGCCTAAACATGATAGGGAAGACGAAGCCAGGAAAGCGTTGATCAATGTTGACCTGGGTGACCGTATGGACCATAAACCAAATGAATTATCAGGAGGTCAGAAACAAAGAGTAGCCGTAGCGCGTGCTATGGTCAATAATCCTTCCATTATTCTTGCCGACGAACCGACAGGAAACCTGGATACTAAAACATCCCTGGATATAATGTCACTCTTTGAGCAGGTATATAAAAGAGGAAACACCATAATTGTCGTTACGCACGAAGAAGATATTGCACGTTACGCACGGCGGGTTGTCCGTCTTCGCGACGGTTTGGTAGAAAGCGATGAACCAAATAAAAATCCTGTATTGACTGATTCATGAACAAAATCTATACGGGAACCGGCGATCAGGGAATGACATCCTTAGCCGACGGGAGCCGTGTTCCCAAGACAGAACCACGTGTGGCGGCTTACGGTAAAACAGATGAATTAATAAGCTGGATAGGACTCCTGAGAAGTCAGTCGGACATACTGAAAGAATTTTCATCATTCAAACATTACACATCATCATTGCGGAAGATACAGACGGATCTGATGCATCTTTCGGGATACCTGGCTTCGGGAACCCGAAAAGGCCTGACAAATTATGATTTTGAAGATTCCGCACTTTTTCTGGAACATACCATTGACAAAATACAAGTACAAATACCTACTCTTCAGTCTTTTATTCTTCCGAACACACCCCCATTGTCATCTCAGATCCACATAGCCCGTGCGGTCTGCCGTGAAACAGAACGCCTGATGGTATCTCTTGGCACGGATATTGTCTCGGCCCCTATGTTGAAGTACATAAACCGTCTTTCGGACTATCTTTTTGTCCTTGCGCGGTTTATTACTGTCAGGACTGGTTGTGAAGAAGACTTTTTTATATAACTTTGGGCACTTTTTTTAAACCTTGCATCAATGTACTGGACACTTGAATTGGCATCGAAACTGGAAGACGCTCCCTGGCCTGCTACCAAGGAGGAACTTATTGATTATGCCGCACGCTCGGGCGCTCCGTTGGAAGTAATAGAAAACCTGGCTGACCTGGAAGATGATGGCGAAGTATACGACAGTATTGAGGACATCTGGCCGGATTACCCAAGCAAGGAAGATTTTTTCTTCAACGAAGACGAATATTAATTTCATGAAATGAATATAATAATTGCAGGAGCAGGAGAAGTCGGTTTTCATCTGGCCAAAATGCTATCGGATGAAAATCATCAGATCACCATCATTGACAAAAATGAAGCGCGGTTGAATCAGATCGCGGAAACGTCGGATGTTGTTCCTGTATCGGGTACGGTAACTTCCATTTCCACACTGGAAAAAGCGGGGGTCAGCCGATGTGACCTTTTCATTTCTGTCAGTCCTGCCGATGAACAGGACGTCAACATTGTTTCAGCCTTGCTTGCTAAACAGCTGGGAGCCAAACGCGTAACTGCCCGCATCAACAACAATGAATATTTAAAGAACGAGAACCGGGTCGTTTTTACAGAACTAGGCATTGATCTGCTATTTTATCCTGAAAAAATTGCGGCCCAGGAAATTCTCGATCTTTTAAAACAATCCGGGACTTCTGAATTTATGGATTTTTCCGGAGGCCGGCTCCAGCTTATAGTGCTTAAACTTACCGAAAGTTCTTCCATAGTGAACAAAAGCATGAAACAAGTGGCAGAAGAAAACGGGGGAGATATTCCTTTCCGGGCCGTAGCAATAGCCAGGGAAGGCTACACAATAATTCCCCGCAAAGACACTGTTTTTCAAATAGCGGATCTTGTTTTTGTCATTACCAAAAGAGAGGCAGCTCACGCTGCCATGATACTCAGCGGAAAAGAAAATGTTGTGGTTCATAATTTGATGATCATGGGAGGAGGACGGGTAGGCGAAATGGTTGCCCACAGCATGGAAACAAGAATTGAAAAAGTCCGCGTAGTAGAACTGGACAGCATACGCTGCCAGGAACTGACCGTTTCACTTCCCCGATCGCTGATCATTAACGGGGATGCCCGCAATACGGATCTTCTCCTGGAAGAGGACCTTCCCAAAATGGATGCTTTCGTTGCCGTAACTTCAAGTGCCGAGGCGAATATACTTTCCTGCATGGCCGCCAAAAGAGCAGGTGTGAAAAAAACCATAGCCCAGGTAGAAAACCTGGATTATATTAAATTGGCCGAAAGCGTTGGCGTAGATGCCACCATCAATAAAAAACTGATAACGGCAAGCCGTATTTTCCGGTTCACCATGACCGGAGACCTACCTTCCATGAAATGTCTGAACGGATCAGACGCAGAAGTCATGGAGTTCATAGCCAAACCCAGAAGTCCGGTCACTCAGAAAAAAGTCCGGGATCTGGAATTTCCCAGAGATGCCATTATTGGAGGCATTACCAGGGGGAACAGCAGTGTGATTGTACGTGGAGATACAGAGGTCAGGCCTTACGACAGGGTTGTCGTGTTTTCTCTGCCCTCAGCCCTGCAAACCATTCACAAATTTTTCATCTGATTCTTCTTTTTCATTCTTTTCCTGTAATATTGTTTGGGTGTACAGGATTCTCTTGCTTTAAAAACGCGC
>Ga0265294_10000354_pt1 | contig 61121 bp, 87 predicted proteins | sample MunlanPumphouse3_FD_192504 | JGI IMG/M metagenome (GOLD analysis project Ga0265294, IMG submission 192504) | Groundwater microbial communities from a municipal landfill in Southern Ontario, Canada - Pumphouse #3 | ecosystem: Environmental > Aquatic > Deep subsurface > Groundwater | place... | reverse complement strand
CGTGGGTTCGAATCCCTCACTCTCCGCCAAACTTAATGGGAGATGAAATGAAAAAAATACTTTATTTTGTTATTATTGCCGCATGCACATTCATGAATGGTTGCGAAGGGGAATTAAAAATTAATGCTCCTTCAGACATGTACGAAGATATAAAGTATACAATAAAGGATATAGAAAATTGTTGGGAAGCCAATAATATTCCGTCTTGTGAACCGATGGGTAGAATAACTGTTCAGAAAATTAAGGGTGAAAAAGATTTTGGCTCTCTTGGATGGGCATTTCAATACAATGGGAAATGGGTCGGCGGGTTGGCCACAGGCAGTTGTAGAGGCGGGAATACTAAAATTCTAATCGCCGTTAATCCTTATAATGGATCTTGGAATTATAATGTTTTAAGGCATGAGCTTTGTCATTTTTTAGATTATTCTTGCAATTGTTTATTAACTCATGATCCCATTTATGTTCCTTGTTGTCCAATATGGCTCTCTACTTCAATACGAAGCGCTGAATCTTCATATTCAGTAAGTAAGGAAATTGGTAATGAATTTATAGATATTATTATTTTTGGGGAAGTTTCTCCATCCGATTCAAGAGCAGAAAAAGAAATTAATGATTGGTTGAACAAGTGTCTTATAGAGGGACAAATGGATCTAATCGACCGATAAAAATTGAAAGGAGAGGTGGCCGAGTGGACGATGGCGGCGGTCTTGAAAACCGTTGGGCGAAAGTTCCGTGAGTTCGAATCTCACCCTCTCCGCCAAATTTATGATAAAAAATAGGGAATACAATGATTGATTGGATAGCAGGAGCGATGGAATTATCGGGAGCATGGTGCGTTGGAAATAAATGGAGAATAGGGTTTATTTGCAATTTATTGGGATGCATTATGTGGGTTTATGTCGCTATAAATACCCATATTTATGGCTTGCTTTTAGTTGTTATACCGGCTATAATTATTAATATTCGGAATTATAAGAAATGGAGTATCAAGGGGAGAATAACCGATAAAAACAAAGGTAATGTTATGAAATGGCATATACATAAATGGTATTACATAAATGGTAGAGAGTATGATAATTTCTTTGGGAAGAAATGCCCTCGTGAACGGGCTAAATATAGAGTTTGTATAAGATGCGGCAAGGCTCAAGAATTTTATCGGGGTTTGCGCGGCGGATGGCGTACTTTATCTGATTGTAAAGCTGAGGTGTTAAGAGATAAAATGGCAGAAGCAGAAAAGGCCTGCGGTAGAGTATTGGTCGAAGAAGGAAAGTTGGTAATATTATGAACGAAAAAATGGAATTAACATTTCTGGGAACTGGTAGTGCATTTACGATGGAAGCGGATAATTATCAATCAAATGCGATAATAAAAACAGATAGCGGCTATAACATATTGATCGATTGCGGAAGTGATATCAGATTTTCTTTAAAAGAGCAAGGGAAGTCATATAAGGATATAGATGCTGTTTACATATCGCACCTTCATGCCGATCACGCAGGTGGCCTTGAATATCTTGGATTTTGTTCTTATTTTGATCCAAGTAAATCCCCGATAAAACTTTTTGTGAGTAAATATCTGTGTAGTTCGCTTTGGACTAATGTAATATCTGGCGGAATGGGATCAATTCAGGGAGAGCAGATGGATTTGGGATCTTATTTTGATGTTAAGGTAATTGGGCAGTCAGGAAAATTCAATTTTGAGGGCATCGATTTTCAGGCGGTTCAAATGACTCATGTATTTGATGCTTTTAGAATACAGCCTTGTTTTGGTCTTATGTTTAACTTGAATGGAAAGAAAGTGTTTTATACCGCAGATACCCAATCAAATCCCAATCAAATGAGAGACTGGTATAATATGGCAGATTTGATTTTCCATGATTGCGAGACAACGCCTTATAAGTCCGGCGTTCATGCTCACTATACGGAATTGAAGGAACTTTCAGAAGAAACTAAAAAGAAAATGTGGCTATATCATTATCAGGATGGGGCGTTAAATTCTTGTTGGGAACCAGAGGAAGATGGGTTTAGTGGATTTGTTAAAAAAGGGCAAAAATTCAGTTAAGGAGCGAGTTATGGATATATGTTTAATGGATGTGTTTAAATTAGATGATGAATATAGAATCGTTGTCAGGGATGGCTCTAATTTTAATCGTTTTTGTTTGATTTCTATGGGAACGGGGGAATCAAATGGCCCGATGGATTCAAATAAATTATATGCGTATTTATCTGGGAAAAATCCATTGAATGCTGTTTTTGAATACTGCGGTAATTTAGTAGATGAGTGGAAGAATTTATATCCAAGTATGGGTAATTATGCACGGATTTCTGTTCCAAAAAATGATTTTAAACCAGAAGCAGAATCAGACAAAGAATAGGTATTTAAAAATGGTTGTGTGATGGAATTGGCATACATCGTGGTCTTAGGAACCACGGCTCGTAAGAGATTAGGGGTTCGAATCCCTTCACAACCACCAATTTCGAGGATTATAAAAGTAAATTGATGAAAATATAATGACAAAAATAGTGACATATTTTTCTAGAACAACAATTTTCGATTATATGATGAGCTTTACCGACGAAAAGGTCGTTAAAACATCTATTATATCGCTATCTAACGTTGTTACTTCCGAATTTATGAAACCATCAAAAGCATCAGCTTATATTATTAGCCGAAGAGGATTTGTAATGGATAAAATAGTGGAGGGAGAAGTGGTTCGAGTGCCAATGCTTCGTGTGGATAATAAGACTATGGAATCGGCCATATCTGCTATAGAATCGTTTTTAGAGTCAGAAAATGGTCAATTTGAACTAATGTGTTTCTTGAGACCTTCACATTTTGGTATAGCGTTAGTTGAATACTATAGCCCCGAAAATTGGCTAATATAAAGAATATTATGAAATCAAAACTAACCCAAGCGAAATATCGTTGCAAAAAGGGTTGTGGCTGTAAGCTTTGTAAACCTCAAAAGGGAGGACACGAAGATCGTCGAACTATTCGTGATAAGAAAAAAGCTATAGATCATGATCAACAACTAAATGATATATAAATGATGTATTCTCGTGACAAAATAACTATTAAATGATAGAATAAAGGAGAAACTATGGCGAAGGGATTAAAACAGACAAAAGTTAAAAATGCATCTTCAAGAGCAGATGGCCGTACGGGGATCAGAACTCCCGCAACTCGTCAAGCCGCTATCAAAAGACGCAAATCTTAATTCGGTGATGAGCCTTAAGTAAGGTTTTTTGAAAAATGTTCTTGCAAAATGGTCGATTATAAGATAGACTTAACGAAGTATTAAAATTGGTAAAGAGATCTTAAACTTTATTGATATTATTTTGTTATGGCTAAAAATTCAAATAAAAAAGTCTGTCGCACTCGAAATAATCAAAAAGAGGCAAAAAAACGTGAAGCGTTGGAGCGACAACGCCGCAGAGACGCATTCGATGAAGATTTTCGTCGTGATAATATAATCCGTTCAAATTTTTATGGACTTTTAAGAGATGCCTGCTATAATCCCGTAGTATATACCATTCAACAGGACTACAGAAATTGCGGCATTCACGATTTTGCCGGGAAAGTAATAAGCAGAAAATTCGGGGCATTAGAAAAACGAGCGCTTTCTACGCTTATTGAAGTTTGTAAACGAAGCAAGATTATAGATAGTAATTCTCAATATATCAATAATTATGTTGTTGGGTTAATGAACCTTGCCAAGTGGGAATGGATGTGGCAAAATAATCCTGAGCTTTGGATTCCATCGTCTAAAAACCCAAAAAAACAATTTTCATCTTTAGTCAGATTTTTATTTTGTAAATATTCTGTCCCTGAATTTATGGATAAGGCTTGGCTTAAAGATGGAGGGGATAGCTTACTTCATCAGGAATGGTTTATAAACTTAGGTCTTGGCGAAAATATCCGCAAGCAAAAGAGATTGCCTATTCCATATACAAAAAAAATGGCGCATTATTTTCTTCAAGCGCCCTCTCATTGTAATATTATGAACGCTATTAGATGGGGGCATGTATTAGGTATGGGTGGTGACCGCAGAACGGCATTGGCTATCCTTGAAACTCCGTTGGGAGAAAGTTTCGGGAATAACGAATTTTGGACTTCAGTAATTCAGTTTTTTATTGATAATCCGATGCTCGATACGAATCAATATGGGCCTATATACGATTTTATTAATAATCAAAAGTTCAGAGATCGTGGACAGGTCTATGTTGATAATCAATTAGTCTATCTCGGAGCTATTCAGCCTAATTTCTCTATGCATCGTAGAGATCCTAACGCGTTGATCCGGCAAGTGGAGGAATGGCATATTAATCTTCGAAGAGATAATCGCACTGGAGAGTATAATCGTCGTGTCAAGTTGGAATGGTCCAGCTGCGGAATACCGGGATATTGCAAAGTACCGCTTAAACATTCAAAAGTGCAAGATACTGTAGAGATAACAGAGCTTCTTTCTTCTGATGAACTATATGTGGAGGGTTCAGTTATGAAGCATTGCGTTGGATCATATTCGCAATCTTGCTATGATCGTCATTGTGCCATATATTCTCTGCGGAAAAAAAATGAACATAGCGAAAAGTATCAAAGAGAAGCGACGATAGAGGTTAGAATTTCGGACAGAACAATAACACAAGGAAGGAAAAGTTGCAACGGACGCTTAACGGAAAGCGATTGGAGATATATTAATGAATGGGCGACGAATGCGAATCTCAAAATTTCCTCTTGGTTATTGTAATTTTTGTCGTATAATATAAAAATATGAGAATGTAGGAACAAAATGCGAAAGTGGTGGAACTGGAATACACAAGGGTCTTAAAAACCCTCGCCTTCGGGATTGGGGGTTCGAATCCCCCCTTTCGCACCAGATAAATATTATGAGTATAAAGAAAATAGATCCGCCAAAAAGGAAACCGCTTGATATAATATCGAGATGCTCTTGTTCGTGGGATTTTCGTGGCGGAATTAAAATTAAGCCAAAGAAAAAAGATTGTATAGTGGCTTGGAATGATGTCGAATCCACAGCAGAATGTATCATTAAAGAATGGTATCAGGATGATTATGACCCTAGTAAAGATGGATGGAGCATAAAACGTTTCGATATAAATGATATTACTGCTATTCATTTTGATATAATGCCCGGAGATGTCATTGTAGCTCAGATAACAAGGAGTAACGGGGAAACAATCTCCTGCCATATTGAAAATTTCGAATTAAAATTACAATCTCTTCCTTATATGGATGAAGTGTGGAAAGAATATGTAAATGGTAAAGATAAAAATGGGTTTCGTGTTTATACTGAAGATCTAACTAAAAAGAAGTAATGAATTATGAAAATAGAAATACCAGATGAAATCGCAAGACAAATTGGCATAGCAGGATTAAGCCCCAAAGATATAGCTTATGAAGTCACCGAACTTGCATGGAGAGTTTTGCCAAGACCGACAGGTGATGAAAAAACAGATGGAATACTAATCTATGCCAAGGATAGTCTCGAAGACAAGCGATCATGAAAAGCGTACAATTAACTACGACTAGTATTAGACTAATTATGGACGATACTTTCGGCTCAAAACCGTTGACTAAAAGATTTATAAATAAATATTTCGCTGTTCGCTATAAATCAAAAATAAACTCATATATTTCTCCCATTTTAGCATATAAACAAGACTTATCAATAAATGACCTAAAATCACTTAAAAAAGCGCATAGACGAAGACTTAAGCTTTTTGATGCAATAAGATCCGAGGACGATCCCATTAAATTAAGGGCGCTGGCTTCAAAAATGGAAGAAATTGAGTTCCAGCTCCAAGATGGATGTAAATTCAAAAGAGATAAAAAAATGCATCATTGGTGGTTTAGAATGCCAAAATGCGAATGCCCTAAAATGGATAATGAAGATATGCTAGGCACAGGGTTATCAGTAATTACAGAATGCTGTCCTTTGCATGGAAAAATTCCTGTATAATGTATAGTATGTTTGTAAATAGAATAAATATTGTTAAAGATCCTATGCCAATTAGTACTGTACATGGAGATATTGTTTCGTTTGTAGATGTTAATCCTAGCGGCGAGTTCTATTGTAGCTTCGGGAATGATGAGGAGGCAAGTCTGTTTTCAAAATGGCTTGCTTCGGTTTCTGGTAAAGAATTTGTTACGAAAAAAGTTAATTTACCAGAATCGGAAGATGGTTCATCAAAAGATGGGGGAGATAAAACAAGATATATTGATGCGCTAGAAACTCAAATAGACGTTTTAAAAGAAAAACTAAGGAAAGCTGAAGAAGAATTAGAAAATCTAAGAGAAATAAATTTCAAAAGTAATACTATTTCCAATTTGGAGATCTGATATGGATGAATTTAAAGAGAATAATGACCCGTTAACAATAAATGACTTTGATACTGGAACGACTCAATTAGAAATTGATGCCATTAATGTGCTTGAAAAGCGAGTTGCCATGTCTGATTTTGACGAGGCGTATCAAAAAAAAATTAAAGACTTTTATAAATTTTCGCCTGTAAGTGTAGGAAGCGCTAATAGTAAATCAAAAGGCGGAAGATCATTTTGGAAATAATTATAGCTGTATAGAAAGGGAGTTACTATGGGGAAAAAATCGAAAGTAGAGAGCCTGATGAAAGATCCTGTTTGCCACAAATGGTTGTCTTTTAGTACGGCTGTAGATTCTGATCAACCGGCGGAATGGTTTAAAGAAAAGCAGACATTTTGGGAAGAAAATCAGGAGCATTTGAAATCTTTTGGATTTGAATACGCCTCAAATATTGGCCGAGCACTGGATACCGTGGAAATAATGAAAGAAGATGATCTTGAAGGTTCTCTTTTAGTAGTTAAGGTCGGCAACTCAGAACGTCCAGCCAGTCCAGATGACATTAATCTAGCGCACAAAATGCTGAATGATGTTCTTGATGGAGTTAAGGGCATTAGAGTTGTTGTAACGCACCATGCTTTTGATATAACTAAAATATCTTTGCCTCAGATTAGATCTTTGCAAAGTGCTATATTAGCTTCAACTGATCCGTCTGAGGATATCAACCCCATTGTGGATTTGGATCTATAATTTTCTATCTAGCTTGTCGGGAAATCCCCTCTTGCTAGCAAGAGGGGATTTTTTGTGGACAATTTTCTTGATATATCACAATATTGTGGTATACTTTATGAAATAAGGATAATAATGACTAATAAAAATCATAACTATAAAAACTTTAATGAATGGACTTGGGAAAATTTTTCCATCCCGCCAAAAATATTGAACCTAAAAGATTTCATAATTAAAAATTATGATCGTGGGAGGATATTTCACATAGGCACTGATAGTAAGGTTTACTGGAAGAAAACAATATTTGCGACTGCATTAATCGCTCATAATACTGCGACAGGTGGAGAGATCGCTATTCATAAAGATAAAGATCTTGCCGAGTTTTCATCTTTGAGGCAACGATTAATCATGGAAACAATGAGAACGTTAGAAACGGCATGGTACTTAGACTCCGTTCTGCCTCCGGATGGTAAAATAAGATTGCATATTGATGTTAACAATGAAATAAAATTCAAATCTGGGCATTACAAGGAGGAACTAGTCGGTATGATTATGGGTCAGGGATATGTATCATATAAGGATGTCAAAGATGATGATCATAAAAAAGTTGTTTTTTGGAAACCTGATTCATGGGCGGCAAGTTCAGTCGCAGATAAGAGAACATAAAAAGAGGGCGTAATGCCCTCTTTTTTTGTATAATAAATATCATGAAATATATACTTTCGATTGATTATGATGACACTTTATTCGAGGGGACCTATCCGCAATTGGGCGATCCGAAGAAAGATGTTATTGAACAGGTGAAAAAATTTAAGAAGGCCGGTGCTTCCATTATTCTATGGACATGTAGAGAGGGTAAAAGCCTGCAAGAAGCTTTGAGCAGATGTTCTCAGGAGGGATTAGAGTTCGATGCCGTAAATGAAAACTGTTCTGCGCAAAAGGAATATCAAGAATCAAAATTAAAAGAAAATGGGGATACATTTGGGCTGAGAAAGATTTTTGCGGATCTATATGTTGATGACAGATCACCCGGAAGCATAGAGTATTTTCTAAAATTAGATCCTAAAGAAGAGTGTAAAAAAGCATACGTGAAATAATTTTTAAAAAGTACTTGATTTTTTATGTCAATGTATTACAATGTACTATCGCAAGAAATTGCATGATCTTTTACAATTTGGACTAAGAATAAAGACTGGATACTGCAAAATACTAAAAACACATGAAAATGAGTAACGGTAGTAGACCAAAGCAGAAGATGCTCTGTCTAAAAAGCATCTTGAGAAAGTTGGCGCTCAAGTAAAAGTTAAAGTCGCTATCGGTTAGCAAAGTCCGACATAAATAAAAACAAAGAAGCTAGTCTGTTTCTAGTCCAATATATGTAATTAAAAGGGAAACTATATGCCATTATTTGATAGTCGAATTGATATCGTTGAACAAATTGAAGACATGCAGGAAGAACTTCCAACTCCACTTCCAAATTCCAAAGGTAAAAAGGGAGACCCAGTTTATAGACATTCCCTTAGCCCTTTAGTAGAATTTTTCTCAAAAGGAGGAAATTTATCTTCAAAACGACGCTCTTATTATGGGAATACCGTTTCTTCGCTTGATCTTTTTAAACATGCGTGGGAATGCTCTCAATATCCATCTATGCAACTAGCTATGTGGATGAGAGATTGTAGGGGCGGAGCCGGAAATCGAAATGGGTTTAGAGAAGTTATCCGATGGATTGCGGAGAATAGTCCGTCTTGGATAACGGCAAATATTCATTTAATCATTGAAGTTGGAAGATGGGATGATTTGATTGCGCTTATCGGCACTCCTTGCGAAGAGATAGCCTTGAAATATTGGGCTGACGCCATTCTCGATAAAAATGGATTGGCTTGCAAATGGACGCCAAGAGAAAAGAGCAATAAAGAGGTTTACCATAAGATCCGCAAGACGCTAAGATTTTCTCCTCCTAAATTTCGAAAGCTTATTTCAGAATATACAGATGTAGTTGAAACGAAAATGTGCGAGCAAAAATGGGGGGAGATTAATTACAATCATGTTCCTTCTGTAGCGATGGCTCGATTGACAAACGCCTTTTCCGCTCGTGATTATGAACGTTTTTGTATTTGGAAAGAGTCTCTTTCTGATCCAAATTCTAAAAACAAGATTAATGCCTCTGTTCTTTTCCCGCATGATTGTATCCGCACATTGAGGGCAGAGTTGGGTAATAAGTTTAATGGAGGGTGCTATCATTGGTCTTATGATCGCAATAATGGGGAAGAGGTTTATGAAGATAGCCTTATTGCTAACGCCCAATTTGAAGCTCTTCCTAATTTTATGGAAGAAAATGAAATGAGAATTATGCCCATTTGCGATTTCTCTGGTTCAATGGTAACTCCAATAAGCGAAGGTAATACTATTCAGCTTATTGACATCTGCATGGGACTTGGGTTATACTGTTCAGATAGAGTTGGCAAAGATAATCCGTTTTATCGAAAGTTTATTCCTTTCTCAAATGATTCCAGATTGGTTTCTTGGAAAGATGATACTTTTAGCGTGGCCGTTCAGAAGCACAATGATGGCTTTTGTGGAATTACGAACATTAGATCCGCTTTAGATCAAATCCTAAGCGCTGGAGAATTATTCGGCGCTACAAATGATCAGATGCCGAATTGTCTGCTTATCTTTTCAGATATGCAATGGGATAGTCAAATTCAAGGCGGTGGAACTGCTGTAGAACAAGGAATGAAAGCTTGGGAAGAAAAGGGCTATACTCGTCCGAGAATTGTTTATTGGAATTTGAATAAATATGATGGTCAGCCATCTACTATTAATCACAAAGATGTTGCCTTGGTCAGCGGATATAGCCCGTCTCTCCTTAGGGCGATTTGTTCAGGAGAAGATTTTACACCAATGGGAATTATGTTTAAGACAATTGCAAAATATGAGGTAATTGATCCAGATAAACCTTGAAAATCTAATTAATTTTACATATAATAGCGGCATATTAAATTATGCCGCTATTTTTTTAAAAACGCTAAACTAATTTTGTACGGTAAACCTTTGAGATGTATTGATGAATGATAAACTATTAATCATGGAAATAGGAAAAAAATGAAATCAGAACTTAAGAAATACCCCCGCACTCCGCATATAGAGGGTAGCGGATTAAGTGATGGGGACGAAGATCTTGATATAGTGCCATTCCATAGTCTTAGAGGAAAACATCTTGTCGTAGAAGAGAAACAAGATGGCGCTAATACAGGGATTTCTTTCGATGAAGATGGAAGCCTTTTGTTACAATGCAGGGGCCATTATCTTATTGGCGGTGATTGGCCAGAATTTGATCAGTTTAAGACATGGGCGAATACCTTTCAAAATGAACTATTTGATATACTAGAGGATCGGTATATTATGTATGGAGAATGGATGGCTGCGTTTCATAGTGTCTATTATGATAATCTGCCACATTTATTTATGGAGTTTGATATCTTTGATAAAAAAGAGGAAGTTTTTCTAGATACTTCGAGAAGACATGATATAACTTCTAAATGTAAAATAGTAATTGAGCCTGTGCGTGTCATTACTACAAAGAAATTTGATGAAATAGATGAATTAGTGGGATTAATAGTGGTATCTCCGCTTATTACAGATAATGCGGTTAAAGATCTCTATAAATTATCGCTCCAAGCAGGTTTGTCAGAAGCGGAGGCGAATCTCTTCATTAAGTTGAACGCAAATAGAACAATGGAAGGTTTATATATAAAATGGGAAGAGGATGGAATTGTTAAGGGACGATACAAATATGTTCGTCCTGATTTTGTCCAAACTATTATTGATTATGGAAGTCATTGGACTGATCGAAAAACGATATGGAATAAATTAGCAGAAGGTCGTCAATTATTCGAATGGAGGTAATATTATGAAGAATCTTAGTTCTGAGGAAAAATGGGCATGTGGTCTGTCTAAGAGGTTCCCAAAGAGTCTGAAGGAGTCATAATGAGTAAACAAAAAGACAAGAATTATCCTAGAGTGGGGGATTTTGTTCGAATTGATAATCCTCAAATGTTTATTAGATGTGGATATCCTCTGGGCATTAATGATGTCCGAGAAGAGATCCGGAAAAATCATTTAAAGAAAATTGAAGATTTTATAACAGGTATTCTCTGCGAAGAAGGCAATGGAAATAAGTCTTTAGATAATTCCTTTGGCGATTTAAGGAATAATGTCCCGTCAATATGTGCGTGGAAGATTATAAACGCATTAGCCTATGAGAGGCTTAAAGCTAAAAAGTTTGGTGGTCGAGAAAGATCTATCCATACAGAATTTGATAAAAATGCAAAAGGGAAAATATTTAAGATAAACAAAACAAGATGCGTCATGACTGGCACATATTCGCCGCCTTCTGGAGGATATGACTACTGGTCTGGGGAGTATGACTATGAACCCGGATATTTAAATAATCAAGAACGCCATCGCATACTTATGTTAAGCCCATGCGAATACACAGAAAATGTATGGAGCATGGGTGGATATTATGAGATTGAGGATTGCCATGTAACGAAGATAGAAGATCCAGAAAAAGAATTAAATATGCAAAAGTCGTTGGCATCTTCTCATCAGACGATTTATACTAAAACAATAGCCAATATATAGTCGCAGGTAAATATGACATGGATGAACCCAAATTGGAAATTTCCACATTCTTTTGACGAGATTGAGTTCACTTTCCCTAGGCTAGTGCGAGAACTTAAGGGATGCGAACAAGACCCTGATTATCATAGCGAGGGTAATGTATGGGAGCATACTAAACTGGTAATAGATAATATGAAGGAGGATGTTGAATGGGGGAAATTGGAAGAAACTGAGCGGGAAGTTTTAATAGCTTCTGCTTTTTTTCATGACGTTGCAAAACCGCAAACAACTCGAATTGAGAACGGGATTATTACGTCTCCAAAGCATTCAGTTTATGGCGCTAGGATGGTTCGTAATATTCTTTGGAATCCCGATTCTCCACATTATTATGCAGCTCCTTGGGATGTTAGGGAGTATATATCAAATCTAACTCTTCTTCATATGCTCCCGTTTTGGTTTTTAGATAAAGAAAACCCAACTCGTTCAATCGGTGCATCCAGCCAAGTGATAAATAACAATCACTTGTCTATATTAAGCAGGGCAGATATGATGGGCAGAATCAAGAAAGATAAAAAAGATCATATTGAGAGTCTTGAAAGGCTAGAATTATTTAAAGAGTTTTGTGAAGAGAATGATTGCTTGAACCACCCGATGAAATTCCAAACAGACAAGGCTCGCTTTAGATATTTTTTTGAACAGAAGGGAGATCCACGTTTAGATTATTATGAGCCGGTTAGAGGAGCAGTAATTATAATGGTTGGATTGCAGGGAGCGGGGAAAGATTATATGATTTCTAAAAGATATAGTCATCTGCCTGTTGTAGGATATGATTCAATTAGAGATGAAATAGGTTTAAAATTTGGAGAGTCGGAATCGCTTATACAACAAGAACTTAAAAAGAGAATCCATGAACATATGCGCAATAAGGAGGATTTTGTTTTCAATGCCACAAATTTGATTAAAGACATACGATCAACTTGGATTCGTCGCTTTAGGAAGTATAATTATCGCATTAATATCCATTATATTGAAAATTCTCTTGACGAGACGCTAAAGAATAATAAAAATCGTGATCGTGTTGTTCCGGAGGGAATAATTTTAGCTAAGTTCGCCAGAATGGATGTTCCAACTCTTTTGGAATGTCATGAATTGGAAAAAACTGTATAATATTTGTCATAGAAAAATAATAGGAAAATAAATGTTAAAACCGGCCATACTGTATAAAGATGCATTGCCAAGCTGTTTTGCCATAGCTAGCATGAACCCGCTTAATCGTTTTGTACAGGATACGTATTGGAATTTTTCGGATTTAGTTTCTGACTCTCAGTGGAATAGTTTGGAGTTTGTCAGCGTTGACCATTCTGATAATATTATCGGCATTCTAAGAGTAACAATTGACAGGGGCGCTCATTTTGTATACGCAATGATGGCGCTTAGGTTTGAAAAGGATGGGGCTTATGATATCGCTTGGGCGAAAGACTTTAAAGATTTTTTTGTATTGTTATTCGGATACTATAACTTCAATAAAATAGATTTCGAAGTTTGTATAGGATCTCCCCACGAAATTATGTATGATAGATTTTGCGCCAACTATGGAGGGAGAATTGTAGGGACTAAGAAAAAGCATTTCTGCTTAACTGATGGCACTATACATGACATAAAGATGTATGAAGTTTCTAGATATGATTTTATTTCGGCAATAGGGGAAGAAAAATGGAAAAAGTTGAGTATGTCAAAGGTGATGCTACTGACCCCCAAGGAGAGGGGCGAAAGCTGATTGTTCATTGTTGTAATGATATTGGGGCATGGGGAAAGGGGTTTGTTATATCTCTAAGCAAAAAGTGGGAATACCCAGAGATAGAATATCGTAAATGGTTCAAAAATGGGAAGAATTTCGAGCTTGGCAATATTCAGGCTGTCAGAGTAGATAAAGAAATTGCCGTAATTAATATGATTGGTCAACATCATATTAAAACCTTAGATGGCGTTCCTCCGATTCGCTATAAAGCCATAGAAAAATGCTTAACAAAAGTGGCTGATTTAGCAGAAAAGTATGGGGCGTCAATACATGCTCCAAAATTCGGATCTGGCTTGGCTGGCGGGGAATGGAAAATTATAGAAGGAATGCTTCAAGAATTAGTTTGTTCTAGAGATATTCCCATAACTGTTTATGAATACGATTAATTAAAAGTACAAAGGAGAGATAATGGCAAGAGAATCAGTAATAATTAAAATTGAAAAAATGTATGATGATGTTGAATTACCCGCTTACGCAAAAGAGGGCGATTCAGGAATGGACGTTAGAGCATATTTATCGGATAAATTTTTAGAAAAAGTAGAAACAGATAAGATGACGAATCCTAAAACTCCGTTTAGGGATAAATTAGGCAAGATGGAGGGGAAATATGTTATAATAGCTCCCCATCAGTCTGCGCTCATTCCAACTGGCATAAAAACTATTATCCCCGATGGATATGAAATTCAGGTTCGTCCTCGTAGCGGATTAGCTTTGAAAAAGGGGATATCCGTATTGAACTCGCCGGGAACAATTGACAGCGAGTACAGACATGAATATGGAATTATCATTCATAATACAAGCGATGATTTATTTGTTATTGAGCATGGAGATAGAATTGCCCAGCTTGTTTTAATGGAAGTGCCAAAAGTTTCTTGGGAAGTAATTGATAATGTTGGAGAATCGGACAGAAAGGGCGGATTTGGTTCTACAGGCGAAAAATGAAAAGAGTATATAAATCAAAATTAAATGTTGAAGAACTAATTGGCATAGGGGAATCATTTGGTTTAGAATTTTATCTTCCTCCATTTGAAGGAGATATTAATGAATGCTCTTTTGATGTGCATGAATTTAAGGACACTCCAAAATTTCAAGAATTCATACATTTGTTGGATAAATTAAAAATAAAATATGAATATGCCAAGGATAAGATTAATAAAAAATTCTTCATTATTATTGATAAGGGCGAACTTAACGGGATTTAAAACTCATTACAAATACTATGTGAAACTAGAGGAAACTGGCCCCGCATAAATGAATAATTTATGGATAGATCTACCCATAAATGGAGGCTGTTATGAGTTGTTGCGGAAAGCAGAGAAAAAGATTTTTAAGTAAAGTTAAGACAGTTAAGGAAGCCCGTAAGCCATCGCCCACCCCCACGGCATTGACTGAGACTCCCGACGAGTTATTGACGCCTGTTCAAATTCGTATCAAGAATCGCATAATAAGAGCAGAAAATAGACGTATACGTATTGCCGCCCGCAATCTTCGAGCGCAAAGGCAAAATCAGTAATAACTTCAAAAAAACATAATACATTCACAAATATTCTGTATAATAACAGAAAGGAGTGAATTATGCCTGCTGGGTGCGAATTTATATGTCAGAATAAAGCATGCGAACATTATAATAAGGGATTCAATATGACTTCCAATTGGCCGATGGGACGTATTGAACTTATTATTAATGCTCCTAATGTAAAAAAGAGTCCTTTATTTAGAGATGGCTTAATAAAACTAAAAAATGAAGGGCGTAAATACGCATGCATTACTTATCCTAATGTATCTCAAATAAAAACTGAAGCTTATCGAGTTCAACTTTGGAGTAATGATGCGCATTGTCTATGGCAATACGATATCGAATCTGATGGGGAAACAAATTTATCTGATTTAATTAATCAGGAGAAACTGCCAAAAGTATGTCCTAAAACTGGCGGAGAAATGTGGACTTTTGATCAAACTACTAAAACCGGAATTATTTGTCCGCATTGTGGAGCTGCAATGAGACAGGATAGATGGTTCACAAATGAGGATTAATAAATGCAAGCAAAATCTTTTGAGTCAAGCGAAATTAAATATGAAAAGCGAACCATTAAGGAAATCTATAAAGACGCAGAAACTATTAATGTAGAAGTTGCGGCAAAAGAAATACTTACATGGACAGCCAATAATGTGGAACAGTTTATAGATAACCAAAAGCGAAAATTTAAACTTGATCTAGTTATTGATGCCGAAGAAGGCGCTCAAGAAACATTCCCAGAAACAAGGAAACTTCAAAATCTATATCGGGCTATACCGGAAGATTCAGCATCTATAGTTAATCCTAAGGATATCCAAGACGTTATTGATAATCTTTCTGAAGAAGAAATAAAAGAAATGGAAGATATTCAACATTGTAGAGAGGCATTGGATGAAATATCTGAAAATATATGGCAATCGATGAAGCAGAATGAAGAGCTTCTAGAGGCTATATTTAAGCGTATGGCATTTTACTACGAAATGAAGGGCATTAATAAAGGCGAACTTCTTTTGCAGGAATTGAAAGGAGAAGTTGATATCGTCAAATTTGAGTATGAGTCTTTCCCTGTTCAAGTTCATATAACTGATTCAGCACTTGGGGATACGGAGAGAGAAGTTGTAAAAGATTATGTGATTCCAGAGGGATTCACGGTATGGCTAGAAATTGCGTTTAAACCAAAAAAACAACTTGCAACTAATTTGTTTTAAATTAAACTTGAAAAGTATATCAATTTGTCATATACTATTTGCGGATGATTGAGAAACAACTTCCTGTTGTAGTTCTTTAAAAGGGCGCAATCTCAATCGTCCACTAATTTAAAAAAAGTTAAAATTTTTCTTGCATAAGCAGGAAGTTTATTGTAGAATATAGAAACAATAGGGAAAGGAAATAAAATTTCAATGAAAACTGTTATAGATATGAGAGATATGCGCTGGGATAGGAGACGCCTCCGGGTGGCTTCCTTCAGTTCCGCTCTGTCTCGGAATATCGTATAACAGAGCTAACAAGGAGGTTGCCCCGGAGGTCGAAAAGATCTTCGGGGCTTTTTCGTGAAAGAAATTCGTTTTTTGACATTTGAATAATTAGTATTAAAATATTTGATGGCGGTGTAGCTCAACTGGCTAGAGCGATTGAGTCATAATCAATAGGTTTGGGGGTTCGAGTCCCTTCGCCGCTACCATCTTTAATGCGCATCCGTAGCTCAATTGGATAGAGCTTCTGACTTCGGATCAGATTGTTGCGGGTTCGACTCCTGCCGGATGCGCCATTGATTTAATGTACCCGTAACTTAGATGGATAAAGTAGCAGATTTCTAATCTGCCTATCGGGGGTTCGAGTCCCTCCGGGTACGCCATTTTATACAGGTTAAATAGCCTGTATTTTAAAAATACAGGTCCGTTGCCCCTCTTGGTTGGAGATTTCGACAGCCAGCGATAAGTTGTCTGCCGGGTCGAACTATCCGAAAGGACGTTCACTAGAAGGGCAACTAAAAATTATGGTAGGGGAAACGATACTCATGGAGATAAATAAATGCGATTTAGTGTGTTCGAATTGTCACGCAGAAATACATGATAAAATTCGAAAAGATGTCCTGTTAGTTGAGACGGATACAACGCTGGATTCCTAATCCGGAAACATGGGTTCGAGTCCCGTACAGGATACCATTTTTTGTTATTATTAGCGGGGGTGTAGCTCAATTGGTTTAGAGCGTTGCCCTGTCACGGCAAAGGTTACGGGTTCGATCCCCGCCACTCCCGCCATATTTTTGGATGCGTATTCAGGCGTAAAGTTCTTTTTCAATAAAGAACGGTTTTCCGAGTTGAGAACGGATCACTAGGATAATGCTGTTGTCTCATGTAGGTTCGAGTCCTACCGCATCCGCCAATTTAATCGTATGAAGACGTTCATTCGAGAAAACTACGGACCGCCTGTGGAACGGTTCGCAAACGTCAGGAGCATTACCTGAGGTGGCAGTAAGAGTCTGCGTCCACAACCAATTTTAATGCTGATTTAAATATAGATTTACGGGCGAGTGAAACGGATATATCATGCCATCCTCATAAGTTGGTGATAATGGGTTCGACTCCCATGCCCGTTACCAATTAAATAAAGGAGAATATTATGTCAACATTTATATGTCAAACATGCAGAAAGAGTAGAGATCAGTTAATTAAGGAAAATAAGTTGAGTTCAGTAGACGGTTATGAACAATGTGCTGATTGTGGATCTGACCTTGAATATGATTCAGTTGTATTACGAGATGATGTTTTAAAAAATGCCAGAAAAGAAGCGGCAGCAAATAATGATTATATTGAAGTAGATAGTCATATTCGTCCCGGCACAACTTATCCGGTTTTAAATTCTCATAAATATTGGCCGGATTGGTATCGAGAAGAGCAAGCGAAGAAGCATAAAGAAATATGTGAGGATTTTAGTTAATACGGGAGTATACCCTCTGGCTACGAACCAGGCGAAAGGTTAATTGGAGACATGCAGGTTCAAATCCTGTTTCCCGTACCATTTTTAATAACAGAAACATGGTGTAATTGGTAGCATCGGAATCTCCAAAATTTCTGGTCTCAGTTCAAGTCTGGGTGTTTCTGCCATATGAAAAAAGGAAAATCGAACAATTTTATCGAACTATAATTACAGGTTTTAAACCGCAACAAGGAGTTCGATAAATGAAAACAAAAGAAAGAAAAGAAGCTAGGAATTTGAGGGCTAGTCAAGGATCATCTATTGGAGATATAGCAGATCAGTTAGGCGTATCAAAGAGTTCAGTCAGTTTATGGACAAGAGATATAGTTTTAACTCCGACGCAGATGGATAATTTATCTTCAAGACAATTGAGAGATGAGTCCGCAAAAGCATCCATTATAAAAAACAGCATAAAGAGAAGATTGAATTTTCAAAAAGAAGGTAGGTTGCTCGCCCGTAAATTTTCTAACAATAAAATGTTTATAGCAGGATGTATAGCTTATTGGGCAGAGGGGGCAAAATCTAGGGGTTCAGTGTCCATGACAAATAGTGATCCGAATATGTTGAGGCTTTTTGTAACCTTTCTTGAAAATTTTTTTAATGTTGACAAAAATAATCTTTCTGTATTTTGCAGATATTATACTGATTTATCTTCTCAAGGAGAGCCAGAAAAATATTGGTTAAATGCATTAAATTTGCCATCAAAGTGTTTAAGAAAGAGTTGTGTAAATTATTATCCCAAAACAAATACAATGGTAAAAAGAAAATATGAGCATGGCAAATTACGTTATGGTACGTGTCGTGTTAAAATAGATTCCGTAGAAATTATGCAACAAATATATGGAGCAATACAGGATCTGATGGGGTTTGAGGAGACTCGATGGGCTGAATAACTTCCAAAACCATTCGTGGGGATTCAAATTCCTCTTCGCCTGCCACTTTAAATAAGGATAAAATTATGAGCAGAAAACAAGAATTAATTAGCTGGGTAAATAAAGAAAAAAGTAATGGATTATGCGGTGTTTGCTTTAGCACAAATTCTAGATTAAGTTCTGGAAGATTCGATTTGATTTCTAAAGCCATAAAATGCGATGAATCTTTGGATTTTATGGGGGAAGATGAGGCGGATGAGATTTTAAGTATAATTGAAGCTCCATCTGTTAAAGATTTAGAGTTTTTTTGATTCCCTTCCCAATGCAGGTAGTTGAGTTGCGCATATTGAATATATAATTTGTGAAAATGTACATACAGTCAATTAAAGGACTCGATTTATCTAGAGATCTTGAGCAATCTAAAAAGGAACACGCTAGGCAAGAGCGAGCCTTAAGAGGTTATATTAAGGTCATTCCCGGGCTTGTCGAAAAAATCTGCCGAGAAGGGAAACAAATTTACGATCAAATAGTGTTAGCAATTCCGGGAAGAAACGCAGACTCCATACTTAGGCGACGACGAAGCGAATTCATGAAACGAATCAATGAGATAAGCGATCTGTCAGAATTTCAAGCCCATATTGCCGGAGATGAGAATCAGAAGAAAGTTTCTAGGTTGATTTGTGATATAGTTAGCGGGCAAATGTCATTAAAGGATGGGAAGAAAAGACTCACATCATGGGCGACAAAACTTTTTAAAAATGTAGAAACGGAAACAAGCAGATCCCAATTTGAAGGAAGCGGGTATGATAAGAAATTAATAGATTTTTTACCTCCGCAAGTATATTTTGAATTAGGCCCCAACAGGGAGTTACTATCTATTAAAGAAAGTTTCGGGCGAGAGCAGAAGAACTGGTATATCATGTCTAAAAAAATTGCTTATATTGCGAGACATTTTAATGATATTGTCAGAGAAATTAAGACTGATTTACAAAGCGGAAGCGAATCGACTAGGTTATTGGCTCTGATGATGGCTATCACAATTGAAACTGGTCTTCGTCCCGGAGCAGTTGGTAATGCGGCGAATGTTATTGACCCAGATACGGGCGAGAAAATACAAATTGACACTTTCGGGGTGACAACTCTACAGCCTCAACACATAAACATTATTCGAGAAGATTTTGCTCAATTAGAATTTGTAGGTAAGAAAGGCACAATGCAGATAGCGCAATTAACCGATGCGGATGTAATTAGGGCATTAAAAGAGATACTAAATGCGATGTCTTCGAACAGTTCAACGTCTATGGTTTTCATTACAAAAAGCGGGGAGCATGTTGATGACGCTAAGATGCGGCAATATGTAAAGGATAAATGGAGCGATATTTCTCCCACTGATTTTAGGAAATATGTTGCAACAAAAAGTTTCTACGAATATGTCCGTAATGCAACTGAAGAATTTAGAAAGAATCTTTCGATAGAGGTAGCCAATGGTCAAAAAATCGTTCAAAGCGAAATTATTGAAAGAGTTACAGAAATAATGAATCAGGGCATTGAATCCGCTAAATCGACTTTAAGTCATAAAGAAGGCCATGAAGCGTGGCAATCATATGTTTCCCCAAAAGTCATCATGGCATTCCTTTCTAATGGGGGAATTAGAGATACTCTTGAGGATATATTGATAGATAATAAGAATGTTAGATTTAGTTTTAATTTCGAAGATTTTGTAAATTTTGTAGAAGGGGATGGGCAATGAAGATATATAAATTAAGCGTAAAAGATAGGTTGCAAAAAAGATTCGCTCAACAAGATAAAAAAGAAGACCAATATACCGTTCGTAAAATGCTGTCTGATTTAAAATTATGGGAAGATTTCTTGGGGATAAATTTCGAGAATGAAGAATCATCGCCTTCTATTTCCCGAAACAATGAATTCTAATTGATTTTTCAAATAGATTCTGTATAATATATAACAATGATTACGGGGTGGAGCAGTTGGCAGCTTGTTTGGTTCATACCCAAAAGGTCACAGGTTCGAGTCCTGTCCCCGTTACCATTTTATCACGATTGCAGGATAGCTCAGATGGCAGAGCACCGGGCGAGAGCTTCTGAAAAGTTGCTCGAACTTGGGGGTCGTAGGTTCAAATCCTACTCTTGCAACCATATTTCATTTCCAATATTCAGGGGGGGGCATAATGAAGGGAGATTCAGAAGAAAAATTTGCTATTGTAATCGATGATTGTACGCAGTGGTTTACATATCTGATACGGTATGAAATGGAAAATGAAAAATATATTGTCAAAGAAAATTTTGATGTTCCTATGAGAGTTTTAAAAACTGAGTTCTGCGAGAATATTTTCTCTCGCCCTTATGATATCGGAACTAATCGTGGAATAGTAATAGGCCATCTCCGAGGGTTTTATGGATGGCATGTAGGATCTAAAGATTTTGATCGCATACAAAAGCTTATTCAGACGTCGAAGGCAGTAGATATATTTGAGCTATTATCCAAATGTTCTGCTTGATTTTATTTCTAGAATAGCTATAATATGGTTATGATAAATGAAATAAGATACGAGACATTCACGTCGGACATAGATTATTCCCTATGTTCCATTTTTCTTGCAGGCCCAACTGTTAGGGGGAATCAAACTCATCTCACATCTTGGCGTCCGAATGCAATTAAGGAGTTTTCTAAGCAGGGCTTTGATGGGAATCTTATTATCCCTGAATTTTCTAATAACAAGGAGTCAGATGAAGTTCGTTATGATCTTCCTCTTTGGGAATTTGATGGATTAAAGAGATGTGATTGCATCATGTTTTGGATTCCAAGAACTAGAGAGCTTATCGGACTAACCACAAATCATGAAATTGGTTATTGGATGGGGCGAGAACGAGAAAAAATAGTTTATGGTCGCCCTAGAGAAGCTTTCCGCATGAGTTATTTAGATATTATGTGGGTTGAAGACTATAAAGATCGTTATAGAAAAAATAGCGGAGCGCCAATTTATACCTCTTTAGAGAAAACAGTTGAAGCCTCGATTAATAAGGCAAAATTCAGATGGAATAATAGAATGTGTCAAATATTCTAATCCTTTATTAAAGAACATGAATATAATAGAAAATAAAGATTACATATCTGAAATTGATGGAGAGAAAAAATATCTCCGTAAAGTTATTTTCCCAAGTCGTATAGAGGAGGGAGATAGGTGGATTGAATTTACCAAGCCTCTTTCTTTTGAGTGTTATCATATTGATTCTGATATAGCATATATTGAGTTTGATTTCGGGATGAGAAATGAGATACAAATAAATCCGGAAAAGAATTTTATATTAATGCATCATAAGGCCTCAAGCGATGAGGAGAGAATGGCATTCGATGTTCAGTTCGATCTTTTTCATGCCTTTTTTCATGTAACAGAAGATCCCAATTATACACATTATCACTGGGCGTTATACGGAATGTTAAGGGACAGAGTAACTACAGGCGGAGAAGAATGATAAAAGATCAACAAAATAAAATAAAGGCCATTAATTCTTTGAATTTTTTGCGTCAACATCCATCACTTAATCCTGGAATTTCAGGGAACGCTCTCTTTGATGGAGCTTGGTTATACATTACGAAGTGTTGCAAAAGAGGTATCCCAGAGAATTGTAAAATAGCAATGAGTGTCTATCGTGGGGACGAAGGATGGGAGAATGTAAAGAGTCGTTTTGATAAAGAGTATAAGGATGATAAAGAAACTCCAAAAAACCTACAATCTGTTCTGGCAACATATAAGGAGATTTATAAAGAACCTTGGAAATTTGATCATGTAGAATATTGGTATGAAACTACATTTTATATTTATACAGGGAACCCATATAATCGACTTGATTGTATGGATTATAAAAAATGGGATGGATTTGCGGCTCCTCAGGGTGGATCGAATACTTTTGAAGAAGCTATAATTAGTCAGGTATATAAGTGTAAAAGGGCGCTAGGCAGTTTTGACAAAGATAAAGACTTTTTGACTGAAGCTGAAAAAAGAAATCATGAAGAACAAGAAATGTTCATTAATGGCGATTTATCCTATATAAAACGTAACCCTGAGTATTTAGAAATTACAAGCGGGATTGTTAATTTGAGATGGTTGGAATGGTTTATAAGGACTGATTATTGCAATAAAAAATGGACATGTAGTATTAAGAAATTTGAAAAAATGATTAATAATCTCAAAAAATATATGCCCCCGCAAAGAGAAGAACTTATTAAAAAATACTCATAACTACTTGATTTATATCAAAAATGGTTTATAATGAGATAGATGATTATAGAATATATCCCAAACTGATCATCTCCGGGTTAATGGAGACTCAGGATGGGTTATGGGATGTGGCGATGTGGAAGGACACATTGAACCCATAATCGTATTAATAGAGACTGGGAGAGCCTTGATTAGGCTGGAATGGTATGCATTGCGTAATCAGCAAGCTTTAATACGAAAGCTAGTATCAAGCCTAGTCTGCATCCTTTTGATTTTATAGGGGCATGTCAGGAGGTTAAAGTCCAAGGCTAGAGGTAGCACCTCAAAGACTCCACCAATTTTATGAAGAGAAACCAACTAATCATTGGCGGGACAGTTTAATTACGGAGTTCCCTAGTAGCATATATGAATGCGCTTCAGCCCAGAATGCAAACTGATGGCGAAAATGTGGAGAGTGATTTGCTCCCGAGATGTGCACATCTAAGGCTTGATTACTATCATAAACAGCGAATTGGAAGTAAAATATGTATCGGCAACGTACCGCTGGCAAAGACTGATACATAATTCTGGGTTCTAATTTAATTTTGCTATAACATGGATAAAAAATCTAGTAGTCGCAGTTGACCTTATGATGAATGATTGCTTATTGAATACTCGGTCAAAAGTCAATACGTAAGCTCCATGTTATTTTATTTTAAATTATTTTAGTATTGGACGGCCATGAAATCTGTAATTGAAATATATTTGGATGAAGTGAAAAAATATCCCCTGTTAACTCAAGAGGACGAGATCAGACTGTCTAAAATTATTCAAGGCGATTATTCTGTACAAGAGAAAGAAAAAGCAATTGAAGAAATGGTTAATGCTAATTTGAGGATTGTTGTTTCTTATGCCATAAAATTATATCATCCCTGTAAAACAATTTCTCTAATGGATTGCATACAGGAAGGTAATAAAACACTATGGAAGTCTGCGAAGTCCTTCGATTATGATAAATGTCCCGTAAGGTTTTATTCTTATGCATCGCTTGGAATAGAGCGGGCAATTCGGCGAGCGTTGGGAACAGATCGGTTGATCCGTATCCCTAGAGATTTCTTTAAGGTGTATTATATGGTTAAAGAAATGGAAGATAAATACGGAAGCGAACTGACCAATGATATCATAAAAAGAGAACTCAATATTTCCGATGAAAGGTTGAAACTTATTTTGACCGCCATGGAAAAAACAGTGGTTGTTAATGATGTACGTCTTGAGGAGGTAAGCGGTTCATATAATAGTAGACAAGACCATGAAGAACTAAGAGAATATTTAGAAAAATCCATTTCAAAATTGCCAGAAAAAAGTAAAATAGCTATTAAAAAAATATTTTTTGATCAGAGAAGTTTCCGAGAAGCCAGCAAAGAGCTTAATATTAGTTGTCAAGCCATTAATCATATGACTTTAAGGGGTTTGGCCTATTTAAGAAATCAAATAATTCAGGATAAAGTTGAATTTAGCGGAATACCTAACGAATGGGTGAGAGTGATTAGAGGGGAAATATCGCCAGTTTATAAAAAAAATAAAAAATGGAAAGAACCTATTGCGGAGTTGCCATAAAATGAAGTGTCTAGAATGTAATGGAGGCAAAAAACTTACAGCCATGTTCCACTCTGTTGAATTATGCTGTCCTTATTGTGATGGAACCGGAGAAGTTGACGACAAAACCCCGCTATGGCGGGCAGACGGTAAGATTTTAAAAGAAAGACGCATAAAAAAACGCTTAACTTTATTAAACGCAGCAAATTTACTCAGAGTTTCGGTTATTTCGCTATCAAACATGGAAATTGGTAAAGTTGAGCCTGATTTATCAATATCGTATGACCGAATAAAAACAATTAAGAGTTAAAATTTTAGTATTTTAGAGGTTTTAAGCCGTTATTGGAAGAAATATCCAATAGCGGATTTTTTATGCCTATGTTTATTTTGAAAGCTATTAATATAATTATATTTGGAGATTATCCATGACAGTAATAGATAAAACTACATTAAAAACGTCATTTGAAACTGGTGATAAACCTGATGGGAACGACTTTGAAAATCTTATTGATTCTTGTGGAGGAACGATACAGGGATATAGCGGAACTCTATGTATTCAGCCTGCTAATGAAGGCGCTCCTGCGGGGGATGATAGAGGGAATTATTCTGTTGATTTGCAGACCTCACGTATAAATAATGCACAAGTTGCATCCGGGACTTATTCTGTTATTACTGGCGGAAAGAGCAATACTGCCAGCGGTTATACAGGTACAATTAGTGGCGGCAGAGGTAATATAGCTTCCAATTCTCATAGTACGGTTTGCGGAGGGAATGGCAATATAGCTGGAGGAGATTATGCGTTTGTTGGCGGAGGTTATAAAAATAACGTCAATGCAGATTATGGTTTTATCGGAGGAGGTTATGATAACTCCGTAAATGGAGATCATGGAACAGTCAGCGGAGGGATTTATAATTATGCCAACGCTTCAAGTAGTACAGTTGGGGGCGGACACAATAATCACGCCGAGGGAAATTATAGCGCTGTTCTTGGGGGCAATAATTGTTCCGCAATGGCGAAGTGGAGTGCTATAGCAGGAGGCGAAGATAATTTAATAACTTCTAGCGGCAATTATTCTTTCATAGGATCAGGATTGTTGAATGTTATTAATGGCGGACGGGCTTCCATCTGCGGCGGTCTTGAAAATACCGCCAGCGGAGATTATAACTTTATTGGCGGAGGCGGAAGTAACACCGCCAGCGGAGATTATAATTTTATCGGAGGGGGGGCAAATAATAATACATCTTTGTTATGTAGCGCTATTGGTGGAGGGGCAGACAACACCGCCAGCGGGTATACAAGCACAATTAGCGGAGGCGGGGGGAATATAGCTTCCAATTCTTATAGTACGGTTTGTGGGGGGAGAGATAATATAGCTGGAGGAGATTATTCTGTTGCAATGGGTAGAAATGCTCAAACTGGCCCATATGACGGTTCTTTCCGTTTTGCAGATTCTAATGCTTCAGCCTTTACGACTGGACAAGCGCTAGACTCTTTTGGATGCCGTTTTAATGGAGGATATTATTTTTATACAAATAACTCTGCTTCAGTTGGCGTTCAAGTAGCCGGAAGCGGGACATCTTGGAGTTCAATTTCAGATAGAAATATAAAAGAGAATTTTGAGGACATAGACCATGTTGAAATACTGGAAAGAGTAAAATATCTTCCTGTAACCAAATGGAATGTAATTGGAGCGCCTACTTCTGTTAAACATATAGGCCCAATGGCGCAGGATTTCTATGCGGCTTTCCAATTGAATGGGGATGATGATAAACACATTGTCCATTCTGATGCCGAAGGTATTCTTTTCAGCGCATTGAAAGGCTTAGCTCAGGAAAATCAAGAGCTAAAATCCAGATTAGATACTGTAGAAGAAAGATTAAATGCGCTTGAAAATCCTGTATAATATTTACATGATATTTTTTAATAGTTCAATGCCACGTTCTGGATCTACCTTGATGCAGAATATTCTTGCCCAAAATCCAGATATCCACGCTACTCCTACGGATGGTTTTCTTGAGCTTATTTATGGAGCAAGAATAAACTATACCAATAACCCAGAATTCAAGGCGCAAGATCCAAAACAAATGCAATCTGCTTGGAGAGGATTCTGTTTGGAAGGGATGAAGGGCTATTGTAAGGGGCTTTCCAATAAACCTCATACTTGTATTAAGTCAAGAGGAATCGGGGAATACTATAGATGGTTTGAATCTTTCATGGGAGAAAGCCCAAAAGTTATTGTTATGGTACGAGATATGAGGGATATTATTTCTTCTATGGAGAAAATGTTTAGGTCAAATAGCGAGAAGCACAATGATATAAGAAATCCATCTGAAATGAGAGGATTAACAACTCAAACTCGAACTCAACAGTGGATGGCGTCTCAACCGATAGGGCTTGCGATGCAGAGATTAGAACAAATCCATTTAGAAAAAATAATTGATAAATGTGTTGTTGTTCGTTATGAAGATCTTTGTTTAGATCCCCAGTCCATAATGGAGGGTATTTACAATTATTTAGGATTCTCTCATTTTCAACATGATTTTAATAATGTGGAACAGGTGACAAAGGAAGACGATATTGTTTATGGACTGGCTCCCGATCTACATAAGATTAAAAGAAAGATAGTTCCAAATAAAAGGGATGCTTTGGAAATTTTAGGGGAACAGACTTGCGCTTGGATAGATAAGACTTGTCATGCCTATCAGAAGTTCTATAACTATATTTAATTATTTATTAAAAAAGACTTGCTTTCTGATTCAATTTATCATATACGCTTTGCAGATGATTAAGAAAGAAGTAAGAATATAGTAATTTTTACTAAATTAAAAAAGGATTTTTGTATAATAAAATTGAAACTATAAGCGTTACATTTTAGGAATGTAATTTTAGTTTGTCTAGGAATTAAGAATATGTCTATTTTTGAGCAACAGAATAATCAAAATAGCCTTTCGCCTGAGGAATCGGGCGCAAAGGGGCGCATTATTCTGATTGCGACTTAATTCCCCTTTCCGCTAAGACCCTCAGGTAACTGAGGGTCTTTTTTTGTGGTATTTGAAAATTGAATAGCAATGATTTTGTACTTGAGTATGCAAATAGGTAAGCAGGAATACTGTTAATATTCTGACTGTAGGTTCGAATCCTACCTCAAGTGCCAACTTTTAGATTGCCTCGTAGTGTAATGGTAGCATCCTTGGCTCTGAACCAAGAGGGCGTGGAGCTTCATGAAGGTTCGAGTCCTTCCGAGGCAACCAAATATAACATTGCCCTGTAGCGTAATTGGCCATCGCAGGAGACTTTGAATCTCCCGAGGAATTTCCTTATTACAGGTTCAAATCCTGTCAGGGCAACCAATTTTTTGTATAATAGAAACAAGATTCACTCGTAGCTCAATGGTAGAGCGGGTGGCTGACGGGCGAGACAGTCCGATCAATTAACCACTAGGTTGTAGGTTCGACTCCTGCCGAGTGAGCTTTTTAATGGGATGAACTACCCAAACACTAAAGATGTTTGGGTTTCTGAGATTGAAGCCTTACTCATGGTCTGATTCATATTAGACCCATTTTCAACCGTAAGATTGAAAATGTTTTTGGCTGCGTTAATGTCGGCATTAGCTCTATGATTACAACCGCAACAGATGAAATCAGATTGCGTTTGCCTGTTGTCTCCCGACTTCTGACCACAAGAATTACAAGTTTGACTCGTATATTTTGGGTCAACACTAACGACTTTCAGTCCAGCATTCTCAGCTTTATAGACTATTTTGGATATTAAGTCTTTAAAAGCCCAAGTATACTTTCTGAATTTCTTGTTACTTAGGTGATTGCCCTTCAACGCTTCAAGACCTAAAACGTTTATGTCTTGTTGCAGGCAATAATCAACTAATTCACGAGAAAGTTTATGATTTAAATCATTTGTCCATCTAAATTGTTTTTGAGTTATTTGTTCTTTAAACTTCTGGTGTCTTGCCCTTTTCTTACCAAATTCTAATTTCTTATGTTTAATGTATTTACCAGAACCAATCATATGTCCATCAGAACAGACTATTGGTTTAACAATTCCCAAATCAATACCAAGAGTTTTGTTTCCCATTGCTTTTTGTGGTTTGGTTTTAAAACATAATCTAAAGCATAGATTTCCTTGTTTATCTTTAACTATGCTTGAGTCGCTAATGGAATCAAAATCTTTTAAAGCTTCCTTATGATAATCGCATAAGTTTAAAGGAAAATATATTCTGAGAAACTTCAGCCAAGCGTTAAAGTTCTTGGTGTCTTTATTGTATTCAAAGTGGAACATATCATTTCTTAGAGGAATGAAAACTTTAGGTTCTTTGGGGAATGATACAATTTTATGTTTCTTTTTACACCAAGAGATGAAAGACTTAATCATTGAATCTTGTTGTCTTAAGTGACTTTGTAGGATGCCTGAGTTGATATCAGGATATTTAGCTCTAAAATAAGCATAATGTTCTTTGAATGGTTTAAATTCTTTAGTTTCAAGCTCTTTTTGTCTTAATGGTAGATATTCTTTAGATACAGAAGAAAGAATAGTGAAGATATCAAGTAATTTATATAACTTGACAGGATTGGAATTATTAAGTTTTATTTTTATAGATTTCATCTGTTGCTTATAATTATTTACTAAAAAGTGATACAAAACCCTTCTTTTATTTACTTGATTTGAGATTTTTATTCTGTATAATATGAGTAAGTAAAGGATAACTGGGTCGCTTACATCCCACGACACTAAAGATGTCGGGGTTTTACGCTCCCATCAATAAAAAATTAATTAAAAAACGTCGAAAACCAAATTCTGAAGTAGATACCATATCAAATTTAGAATTATGATTGACTTGATTTTTCTTTATTTCCCATTATACTATATATATGGAAGATACTATACAGTTTTTAAACAAAATGGATGGGCTTAGGGAATTAGCCGAAATTTTGCTAAGAGAAAATAACATTGATGAATGTATCAATGTTATTCGTGAATTTTGGAGTAAATCAAATGGAGCCTATGTTTTTATGAAGTCTTTATTTCGCAATTGCAGAGAAGATCAGTATAGAAAAATTGATTGGATCTACAAAGAATTTATGCCAGACGTTTATCCGCCGATGCAAAAAAGATTGGATATGGCAAGAAAACAAATGATTGCTAGATTTTCTTAGGATAAATCGATAAGATTGTATATACTACCGATTTTTAACGGCATTTCGCCTCTAGCAATAACTCCAGCTTCCTCGGGAACAGCAACTGGTTCTGCAACACCTTCAGGAGCTTCTTCAGGTATTTCCGCAACAGTTTGATGAGATATTCCTGAAACGCCTTCGAAAAATGCTTCTTGAGCCATTTCCATAGCGTCTTCCCTAGTTCCCCCTCCTGCTTCAAGCATTATCGCTATTAGTGGCGTTTCTCTAAAAATAAATTCAAGTATTTTATCTATATGATGGGAGAAATCAAGAATAAACCATCTTTGGTTATAGTTTGGTTGTTCGTTGGCTGTTTCTGCGGCTTGGCCTAATTTTTCATATTCGTCAAGCAATCCAAATCCAGCGGCCAATTGACGGCATTCATCTCGCCTCGACAATAAGATTTCTTGAGCTTCGCCTGCCCTAACTTTTTTATATTCCGAAGTAATCGTTGTTAAATAGGTCAACGCTTTTTGGAGGTGTTCAATGCCGACCTTACTGTTCTCTGAAAAAAGACCATTTGTCCAAGATTTATTAGACATAGTAGGGCTGTAGCTTAGCCATTTATATACTTTTTCTGCTAAAGATTGGCTAGGGCCGGAACGGACATCTTGTCTTCTCTTTTTAGTGCAAAATATCATAGAGCAATTGCCTGCAACTAGTCCCGCTGCATTAGCCGCTTCTAAGGCGTCGTCGAATGTTCTAACCCTTTGTTTGTAAATTGGTTCAACATCTGTCTTATCGATTTTATCTCTTTTAGTTAGATTGGCGACCTTATCTGTTTTGAATATATTATAGCGATTTTTTAGAGCGGCGTTACATATAAACCTAAATGAAGTTGGAACTGCGAATCCATTGTATAGAAAATTCAATTCTTTTGCTGCGGGTTTATTCTTATCATATGACACTGCAAAATTAAAAGATTTGCCAGCCTTTATATGCGCTTCAATTGAGCCAAGCAATTCGGAATTAGGATCTCGAATTATTTGTTCAGCAATTATTCCTGCTATTGAATCTTTTGCCTCATCCATCGATATTTCGGTAACAAGATTGGAGCCGGTGAAATAGAATTCAGTACCATATCCGTACAAATATAGATTATTCTTTAACCCTTCTTTTAATTCACTTTCCGATAATGTCAACTCGGCGGTCTTAAGGAGATCATAAAATTTGCTTCTATTTTGGCAGAATTTTGAAAACGCTTTTGACGCTTGGGCGGAAAGAAGACGTTTCCCCTTTGTCCATCCTTGTTGTGCGCCTATTGATCTCCATTCTGATTTGGACATTTTAACGGAGCCTTTTCCATTTTTTGATTTTAATAATTTCATATGATGTTCCTTAATATAGTACTCTAATATATTCTATAATCACGCTATAACTTCCTGGGTAGATATGCTCTTAAAAATGTTGAAATTTTGTTAAGATATAGTATAATAGAACAGATAATTTAATTGTTCCATAGTGTAGTGGCAGCACATCACTCTTTGACAGTGACGGGGAAGGTTCAAGTCCTTCTGGAACAACCAAAAGATCTACTTTTCTTTCCTAAGAGGTATATTATGATTCTGATTTGAATTATAGTATATGAACAGAATAGTAACATTAAACCCATCAGATCCAAAATATAAATCTAATTTATGTAGGATATTATTTTGGGCAAAAAAAATCAGAGCGCTCAATATACTTGGCGGGAAATGTTCTATATGTGGAAATGATGATATATTTGTTTTGGAATTTCATCACATCAACTCAAAAGATAAGTTATTTAGTATTAATAGAGGACGGCGCATGGCATGGAGCGAACTTGAGAAGGAAATAATGAAATGCGTCATCATGTGTAGAAATTGTCATGCAGAAAGTATTGGGCGGAATTCTAATGCGAAAGATAATAGGCATTTATTTGTGAAAGAAAAATTATTAGAATATAAAAATGTCTTTAAATGTGAAAGATGTGGTTTCCACGGCAAGAACAATAAAAGTTTAGATTTTCATCATAAATCAAGCGAAGAAAAAACTTTCAATATTATGGCAGAAGCACATCAAAAAGAAAGGAGCAGAAAGAAATCCTTAAGCGAAAAAGTAGCAATAGAATTGGACAAATGTGAAGTAATTTGTAGAAACTGCCATGCGAAGATACACGCTGACTATATATGGTTTAAAATGTTTAGCGCCAATATATATGATAAGGTTGATAATATGGTAGAGAAGCCAAGGGTAGATAAAAAAGAGGTATTAAAATTGTATAAAAAAGGATATAGCGGTTATTATATAGCGAAAGCATTAGGGATATCTTTTTGCGCAACTTATGGCATAATTAATAATGAACGCTCTTAAACTGTACAAGCATCAAAATAATAGTTTTCGTCTATCCGTCATGTTAATGTAATTGTGACAAATCATCTTAACGGAAGAAAGATGCGTTATACACAATATGTCAAAGGCAATCTTAGGCAATTAATAGAATAATATGATATGGAGAATGGATCAACAATAGCAAATAAATCTTCCTATGAATTGGAGAAAGAACGACTCCGGTTTAATGGATGGCGGGGGCAAATGCAGGGCGCATCGAAGAGCGGGCCTAGTGATTGGGTTCCTCAAGTGCGGGGGACATTTGCTTTCCCAATACAAGAAAAGGGGAATCCATATGAAGACAGCGAGACAGACAATTGATCGTATTACATATCGGCATAGGAAAAAGAAACTTAGAGCAGAAATTAAAGAAATAGCATCACAATTCATTCAAAATAAACGGCTCATAGAAAGATCAGTTGCATTAAAAATGGAGCAGAAGAAACTACTGAAAAAATTTAATGTTCTTCGAGATGAACTTAAAACTCTTGAAGAGAATAGTGATGATCCTGCCGAACCTAATTCTTTGGAGCAATTATGTTTGGAATGAAGAGATTTTTCGTTAATATTTCGCTCTTTAACGATCCAAATAGAAAGCGGTGGAGAAAGCTTCGCAATGAGTATATTGAAGAGCACCCTTACTGTGAGGTTTGCGGATATCGGTCATTAAATAATGATGTTCATCACATTATTCCCCGCCACATTGACCCATCTAGAATTTTGGATAAAGGTAATCTGATGACTCTTTGCAAGCGTTATCGATGTCATTTGCGCTTCGGACATTTTGGGAATTATAAATATTGGAATCCAGATATTCGTAAGCTTTCCTTGATGGGCGAAATAATGAAAACAGCCGAAAATGAGTTTAAAAAGTAATTTTCTTTGTTTTAATCCTGTATAATAAGTGTACCTATTGGAGAGTGAACATGGCATATTGTCATGTAGAGATCTATAGGCAAAGGAGAAAAATAATGGAAGATAAAGAATTAGCCCTAGATTTATATAATCAGGGGGTCATCAGTCGTCAGAAACTCGCCGAAGAATTTGGTATAGATTGGGAAGAGGAAAAGAAAAGGATCAAGGAAGAAATCCAACTATTTCCTAACCCCCATTTTAATAACCAGAGAGCTGAATTTGACAGGAAGCAAATTCGAATTGAACAAGCCAGAAGAAATGTAGAGGCGCTGGGGAAATTATGGCATATTTCTGAGAATAATCAAGCCGCAGATAAAGTTACTGCGTCTATTTTAGAAAATATAGACATCATGAACGAAGTAAAAGAATTAAATTAGAGTTCTTTATAGTAAAAAAGCCCTGAAAGTTACACTTTCAGGGCTTTTCAATATCTATTATTCAAAGGGTTTATCGACTAACGCAGGGAAGTATATTGGAATGAAAATTATACGAATTTCTCAAAATGCGGACAGTATAGAGCTGCAGGGTGGAAATCTTATAGTATACCACCGTACTAAAGATCAAGGTATTGCGGGCGATATTTGTACTATTGGATTTATAGCTGGATCGGGAGAGGCTTACGGAAGGGGTATCTATACAACTTATAATTTGGAATCATCCCTTCAAAATTACAATCTGACATCTTATGGGGGCGAGGTTGTAAAGGCTCAAGTTAATATAAATGGATTTCTTATTTTCGATTACGATGTGGCTCAAATGGTATACGGGACTAATTATAGTCTTACTGACCAAATAAGAAATGTCATTGGGGAAAAGAAAATAATTAACAATTCTCTTGACAGACAAAAACAATTAGAAAGGATAGAAAAAATAAGTAAAGATCTCAATTCGGCTCAATGGACATCAGATTACGCTTCCATAATGAGCCGCAGATACCGTTTAGATGAATCTGGTGTAAACGGTATTATTTTTACTGGAAGACATGATGGCAAGGTCTGTCTTGTTTTCAAAGAACTTCTTATCACTCCAGTCGCTCACGCTTGGATTGATGGCAAGACCTACAAAAATCCAACATGGACAGATTGTGGGCAACGAAGCTACGATGAACTCAAGAAATTACAACAGGATGAGAGTAAAGCTGAACAGTTCAGGCAATCAAGACGCTCTTTATTGGATGATTTAAAGAAGTATTCAAATAGCGGTACAATTAATATTGACCCATCTAATTATCCGACAATCCCATCAGGAGTATTTGAAGCTGCTTTGGCAAATTTCCTTTATGAAGATGAAAGACGCATAGATCGTCTTAGCCCAACATTGAGAACTAAGCTTAAAGATATTATTGATGTTGAATTTATGATTAGAAAGCTTAAAAGCGCTCCCACAGTATATTGGAATCAGTGGCAGAAATTAGACCCAGAGGTCAAGAAGAAAATACCCGAAGAATTGTTGATAGATATATGGGAGAAATTTATTGTTGCCAATCCGGGTTATTGGAGTTATATCCCTGATGATATTCGCCCATCAATTTCAAAGGAAGAAGAGGCAAAATATTGGTTTAAACTCGTTAAAAAGAATCCGGATAATTGGAAACATGTTCATCCTGAAATTATAGAATATATAGAAGATAATCTAAAGATGTCACCTCCGGCGGATCTTGCGCAACAAAAAGCCGATATGAGTGATGAACGAGTAGCAGAAACAGAAGAAATAGATATTCCTATTTCTGCCCTAGGATGGGTTCAAGATATGCTTTCAAAGCTTAATAAACGGGCTGGGCGGTTAGGACTTAGGCCAATTACTCATGAAGTTATTTCTGAAGATCCTAAAAATAGGACTCAAAAAATAAAGATTGTTGGGAATGTTCCATATATGAAGGGATGGAAATTACTAGCAAGAGTCTCTAGAGTTACCGATGAGAACGATAATGAATATAACGCTGTTGAAACATTAAGTGATGAAGGGATACCCGATGGAATGGATTTGGAAAATGCAGAAATGCGTTGCGATGATTGCGGGCATAACAGAAAAAGAAAAGACTGCTATATAGTAAAGAATGAGAGCGCAACAAAACCGCATGGAGTTAAACAAGTTGTTTATCCTATCGGGGCAACTTTAATGATTGGAAGCACATGCCTTAGGGATTTTATTGGAGATACTGGGAGCAAAACAAATCCAGATGGTATCGCTAAATATGCTCAGGAATTCCGTCAGATGCTTACGTTATTTAAAGAAGGTAGCGAATATCAGAATAAAACAGATGATGATATTCGTAGAGATTTCATAAAAAAAGGAGTCCCTATTGTTTTCTTTCTTACAAAAGTTATGCAGCTTGACAATCAATACGGGTTTACTAGTAGAAACGATGCCTATAGATCAGGGAAAGAGGCTACCGCAAATCTAGCATGGCAAATGTGCGTTGACTTGGATACTGACAAAAAATATTCTCAGGGAGTATCGGCCGCAGATTTAACAACTATTTATAGCGCCTTAAACTGGATTTCATCTGTTCCTGAAGCCGAAGCTGGCAACAAAAATTCTGAGTTCTTATATAACTTGAAAAAAAGTTGTGAAATTGGAACCGTTTTTAACAAAAAGAGAAACGGCAATATTGGGCTTATTTCATGGCTTCCCACAGCTTATAAGAAAAACATGGAAGAAAAGATAGATTATAAAAAGATTTCTGGCGAGGAAAAAGAAGAAATCTTCTTTGCAGGTAATATCATTAGTAAACGTCCTGTTTTAGTCCAAGTTAGTCAGCAAGTCGTACAGGGTAAAAACATAACTCAGAATTATATAATAGCGCAAAGTGAAGACGGACGTAGTGTCGCTTGGCTAGAGGATTCCCCCATTAAAGCTGATATCGGGCAACCCATTTATCTAAAAGGAACCGTTGAGAATAATGTTTTCATTAGTGGAGTATCTTCTTCGATATTAAAAGATGTTAAGGAGATTTCTAAAGAGGATTACGAAGGAGTTAAGCCTCTAGTTGATAAAAGACTTAAAGAATTATCCGATAAAGAAGATCAGAATATCGCTGATTTAGTAATACCAGCCAAATCGGCAATCGATGGAAGCCCGCAAGGGAATTATCAAGATGGCGCTAAAATTGTAGAACAATATACGATTGATGGAAAGAAAAGATATGGCGCTCAGACTTTGTATTTTCTCGCAGATAATTATGGGGAAAAAGTATCTACGTTCACGAATATGGATTTAGGAGAGAAGGGAGATGAAATTACTCTTTCTGCTACGGTTAAGTTTAATAAAGGCTATACGAATTTAATCGATATTCAAGTTATTACGGATTCTTCCAGTTCTCCCGCTGTTGCGACTCAGCCGTTAGCGCCTTCGCAACCCATAAAATATCAAGATGGTATGGATGTAGAAGATGATTTCACAATTACAGATGCCCGAGCCGCTAATTATGGGAGTACGTTATATAATTTCATTGATAGTTCGGGACAAAAAGTTTCAGCGTTTATAAAAGGCGTAATTGGGAACATAGGGGATACGGTAAGGATTAGAGCGAATGTCAAAATAAAAGGACAATATATCAATTTGCAACGAGTCAAAATAATTCCTCGGCAAGCCCAAGCCCCTGTTCAACCTGTTCAGCCAACTCAGCAAACTACTGCCCCTATTACGCAAACGCAACAACCGAGTAGTAATTTGCCTTCTCAACCTGTTGGAACTGCAAATGGGGGCGCTCATGCAAAAACATTCAACTGGTATAAATTAAGCAAAATGGCGGGTTTGCTTGATAAATTTAATCCGGCAAATTGGGTTGATAGCTTTAAAAATCCAATGAAACAACCTGAGCAACAGCCAGAGAATGAGTCTGAAGTTAATGATTTAACACAAGATCCGCAAAATACTCAACAGCCCCAACCGCCTGCCCCAACCCCGAGTCATAAAAAGCCAGAGGAAGTCGATCTTAATAGGGCGTATGATATGTTTGCCGACAGCTACAACAGGGCAACTGGCAAAGCATGGGATAAGAGTAAATTTCTGAATCGGGCTGACAATTGGATATTTTTTGGTGATGAACATGGATATATAGCCGTGAGGCCGCAGAAGTCAGGACTATATAAACTTGTTGGAGTAGCGGGTGATGAAAGTAATCCAGTGCAAAAGGGAAAATCTTTGATAAAAGGCTTTAAAGATATTATGGCCGAAGGAAAACCTACTTGGGGAATGGTTTCGCAGGATCTAAAATCTATGGCTGAAAGAATGGGCATGAAGAGTCCTACCCCTATGTTTTTGAGCCAATTCATGAAATATATTCCCGCTGAGATATTTGGAGGAGCAAAAATTAAAAACGTTCTTCCTGACGGCGGAGTAGAGTTTGAATACAAAGATATTGGATCTGCAACAAAATATTTAATCGCAAATGATGCCTATTTTCAGTGGTTAAAAGATTCAGTTGATGGGAACAGTAAAATACCAAAACCTGCTAAATTCATATTGAAAAAAATGCTAGATAGAATGGCAAAGTCAAGAACGTTTATTAAAATTGCAACTGTTGAATCATTTATTCAAGTGGAAAATAGTATTGATTTATCCGAGATATAATTCTTGTATTTTCTATCAATATACATATAATATCTTCTAAATACTAATGGAAGGAATTATATGCACATTGAAGGAATTAGGCCGAAACAATCCAAAGCTCTAAAGATAATGTTATTATCGTTATCTCTTTTATTTCTTTCTATTGTTTTAGAATCATTTATTATTGCCGTATTAGTTTTAATTGGCATTTTTATACATGAGACTGGACATCTTAAAGCTGCTGAATATCTAGATATAAAACATAGGGGTATATACTTTTTACCCGGATTGGGGGCGGTTGCCTTAATAAATGAGATCCCTAAAAATAGGGCGAAAGAGTGCTTTATTGCGCTAGCGGGTCCGTGTTTTGGAGCAATATATTCCTTGGCGTTGGCCATGATGTTTGTTGTAACGGGATTTCAATTTTTGGCGTTGGGGGCATTCTATAACGCTTTCATTAATTTGTTTAATTTGCTTATACCAATAGATCCTTTAGATGGAGGAAGGGTTATCAAGAGTATGACTTTTTCAATACACCCTGTTATTGGTAAACTCGTGCTGATTTGTTCTATTATTTTATCTTTTTATCTTGCTTTTCATGGAATGATTTTATTCTGGCTAGTGGGAATTGCGGGCATATATGGATTTATTGATGAAATTAAAAATAATAGGAAAAGACCAAAAATGAGATGGTTTGATATCGGATATTCCTTTTTCGGGACAATAGCAATCGCAATCTTATTAATTATTTCTTTTGTAATTGGTGGATCGGGGCGATTTTCTAAATCCAGAGGGATTATACATATAGACGATCAAAGGACTACTGAGGTTAGTGAAGTTTATTAATATCAGAAACTTGAGCGAACGGATTGATATAATAAATTCTGTATTTTTAAATAATCTGGCATAAATTTTGGGTTCATTGAAATCAAAAAATGTTCAACCCATCTTCGACTAAATGCTTCTAAATCTTTACATCTATCAACAACTATTTGCCCATGTTGATAGGTTATAACTTCAGCCTCTGATTTTAACAATTCCAAATAGTTTTCTAAGGATTCAGCATCGAGATCTTTTTTAGTTATTTTTTGCCCTAATGAATTCAGATCCTTGACTAACAAATCACGCAGTTCATCTATACGATCTTTTGGCATATTGCGTCTGTGCCGAAGAAGAGCTAATATATATTTTTCTGCTCGAAATTTTACTCCCTGTTTTTTTATGGGATGGGTAACAGCATCATATTCTATAGCTATTTCATTTTTTAGTTTTAATGCATATTCGTGTTCGTACATCTCATGGCATTCAATGCAAATAGGGACTATAAGGCCGGAGTTATGTTCTTTTAATTCATCCGGAAAATAACGGCGATATTGATGTGGTATAAGATGATGTCTGGTTAATGTTGACATTTCAGTTGATCCACAAACGACGCATTTATTTTCTCTGTCGGTTTTTAAATGCGCTAGTGTTTCGCCACGCCCATTTGGTTCAAAATTTAAACGAATAGTCAATGGATCATCATCTATGATTGTTGCTAATCCTCTTTTTAGATACCAATTAGCTCTTTTTTCCAGACATCTGAACATAAGTTCTCCGTCTGGAGCCTGAACTTTGCAGTTCCCATAAATTGGTTGTTTTCTTTTCATATTTTTTATTATACTGAAAATATAGTTAAATTCAAGGTATAATAACAATATTATGAATAACACATTTGATAAAGAACCTATCCTGAATTTAGATCCTCCGTATTTACAAAATAAACGTGCGAAATTACGAAAAATACGTCAAGCAGGTGAATTTGCCTTCAATGGTAATGATGATTGGAGAGCTAAACAAAGTTATCAAAAACAAACTGAAGCCTTAGAGAAAGAGATTAAGCAAGACGAAAAGAAAATAAGAGACCAATATAGACAAGACATCGAATCCTACAAATCTTATATGCATGAAATTGAGACTTTAAAGGATAGTTTCAATGGCAAGAGTCCCATCTATACAATCTCAATAGATTCCGATTCAGTATCAATGGATTCTGACTTAATTTCAGAAATAAAGTCCGAAGAAGCCGATATTAATCCCATTCAAAATCTAGACTTATGACATGGTTCGACATAGCTCTGAATAATGTGCAAAACTCTTGGTATCATCGAGGCGTTAATAATATTTCAATGCGAATGATGAGAAATGCAAAAGAATATGTTGAAAAAGTAAAAGTAATACTTGATAATGAATTCATAAAAAATGTAATGATTTCATAGTCGAAAAATATTGTGATTTTAAATCACTAAATTCATTCACGCCAAAAAAACTGTGGACCACTCTTATTTGTTTGATGTATAATGAGAAAAATAATTGGATGGGAAGCATCAATTTATAATTAATAAGCAGGGTACAGACCTCATTAATATGGGGCGGAAGACTCAAAGCCCGTTAAAAGGCATCAGTCAAATCTTATAGATACGTTTCTGCGGGAGCCTGCGGCGTTCGAGACTGATGAAAGAGGAATGTCTAGACAACTCAAAACTCAAAGGCAGACTTTACCAAAAAAGATCTCCGGATGCTTTCCTGATTAATATGATATAGTTATGCTGCATCGAGAGCTAGGTGACCAAATGCGTCCCGAATTGATGGTGAAGGATATAACCGTCTTGCGTTGGAGAGAATCGGGTAGCGTAATACCATAAAAGCGTAGAATTTCTTATGATTTTCTAATAGGGTGAGGTGTCTGCCAATCTTAAACTAAAGGCAGTCAAAACTATGAAAATACAATGTAAAACTAAAGAAACTGTTAGTTCTTTTAAAGAATATTATCAAACAAAACATTGGAATAATCTAATTAGAGAATATATTCAGTCTGATTTATCTAAACTTTGTTTTAAATGTAAAAAATCAATAACTCCAGAACATTTTCTTCATAGAACAAAGACTAGATTAGGAAAAGAAAAATTAACTGATATAATCCCCATTTGTTCATCTTGTATCGAATACTATATCGATATTAAACCGAATAGAGGTAAAAAGAAAACTGAACGACGTGCGCTTGCTCCTTTAGGATTCAATGAAAAATTTATTGAAGAAACCCAAAAACAATGGCTGATCTCGATAAGTCCGCCACTTCGAGGATATATTATTTCTAAGTATTATTCTGATAGGGCAAAACGATATAAACCTAGCAAACAATGGATAAACGCTCAAGTTAAAAAGGCTTGTAAATGGATTAGAAAACAAGAAAAAGAAATGTTAAAAATGTTCGATTATGTATAATAAAGTGATGCAAATTGAAAAACCAGAGATACCTAGCGAAAAAGAATTGTCAAGACTCATTGGAGAGAGAGAGAAACTAACGATACATATTAAAGCATGTCAGGCAGAAGTTATTCGGCTTGCTAAATCTGAAGATTCAAGGGTAAATAATGGTAATAGCATTACAACTCAAATGAAAATAAATTTAGATTCTGCCCAAGTAGCGCACAGGCATCTTGACGAGCTAGAATCTAAAATTCATAGGGTTACAGAAGTATATAATAAAGAAAAGGAACAAATGCTTTTGGAATATGAAGAAATGAAGCGTGTTGTTTCTCAATTAGAAAATGATGTTTGGCAAAGTGCTGTAAGTCAATTAGAAGTATAGAATAGGAGTATTATGGAAGATAAAAACCCAGTAAATGTAACAGAATTTTCAGGTAAAGAGGTTCCGGAGAATCCACCGAAGAATACTACAGAAGTAAATAATTTAATCACGGAGGAGATGGAACAGGATTTAGCAAATCAGACCGAAAATGAACCTGTTACACAGTTAAATTGGAAAGATGTTAAATCACTTAAGCGTTCCAGATATTTTGAGAAAAAAGACAAGTATGAAAAAGCTTTCGTACTCAGAAATAAGAAGACAGGAGCAATTGTTGAAATTCAAGCTGTTTCTACGATTGATGCATGTAAATCAATCGGATGGAGGCCTAGGCACGTCAAATTATTGGAAGTCATAAACGTAAAAGAAAGGGAATCTAAAATAAAAGACCATTTAGAAAAATACGAGAAAGAAAATGTTTCTTCAATCGATGGAAGTTCAAGTGAAGGGAAATAATAAAACTTCATTTTTTGGATTGGTTTTCAAGATTATTTCTCAAATTGTATCCTATATTTTTTCCAATAATAGAAAAAACAGAGAAAAAGAAAAAGAAAAGGCGCAAGAAATTCAAGAAGATTTACGAGAAGAATACCGTAAGATTGATAAACGTAAGAATAAAAAACAAAGAAATATTAAAGATGTTGAAGATGTCAATAATCAACTTAATAATCGTTTTTAGCGTCATATTTGTTGCAAGCTGTCAATTATTAGATCCGCCATTGAAAGTTGAATGGTTGGAACCTGATAAACCTTCTAAGGCGCAAGTCTTTTCGATTGTTGTTAAAGCGGGAGAACCCTTTATTCCTCCTAAAAATGGCGTTTATCTTGATGAAGATAGCGCTAGAAATTTACTTAACAATATTAATGAGTTAGATGCATATATTGATAAGTTATATGTATTAATAAAGAAAATGAAACGTTATTACAAGGCTAAATAAAGTATAAACATTCCGGCGATAAATATATAATTTAATATGTTTAGAACCGACAACATAAAACGGAGGAAAAATGAAAAAGAAAGTTACTATTGGAATCATTACAGCGATTCTTATGGGCGGATTATTGGTAGGTTGCGATCTTACCGATGAACAAATAAAAGTAATCTCTCAGAATGCTGGTTTGGGAGCAGGCATTACATGGATTGCTATGGATAATCCTGATGCGACAGCGAAAGGATTAGTATCAGAGGCGTTAGATTTAGTTCAGACTAATTTAACCGCTGTTCAAGCAGGAAAAACATATACGGAAGTCTTATATCCTATCATTAATGAATTTGCAAGAGGTGATAGCGTGCCGGATCAATACGAACCATTAGTACTCGCCGGTTGTCTTTCTGCATTGAATGGGATTGACATATTATTTGCGGCCAATCCTACGTGGAAGGAGCAAGAGGATCTATGTTTATCTGTTGTTAATTCATTTATTATCGGAGTCAAAACGGGCTTAAGTTTGGATGATGATGATCCGATTATTCAAGAATTGAACAAAATTAATGTAGTCAATAGATCATTTATTGAAAAATAAATCAAAAAATGATTGTCTGAAACGGGAGGGTAAAAATTTACCCTCCCGTTTTTGTATAATATATAAAAATACGTAAAAGGAGAAACTAATGGCAAATTTCGTAGAACCAAAAGTTTATAAAATTGCAGAGACTAAACTTGATAATGATTCGGTAACTGCTTGGTTGCAAGATTTGGGCGGGGAAGAATGTCTGGCGCATGTTACAGGCTCAGATAGAGAGAAACTAATTGAGTTATGCGGGCGAAGATGCTACAAGAGTTATAAGGAAGGGTTGAATCCTAATGTATCTAGGGTAAGAAAAGATAGCGAAAGTTATCACGAGAATATCAAAAAACAACGTCATGGCTCCGTTATGGAACATGCCTCAATTACATTTGCTTTTGAGAATGTCAGCAGAGTTGTGACCCATGAGCTAGTTAGGCATAGGGCAGGAGCCGCATATTCTCAGGAGAGCTTAAGGTATGTTCGTTTGACAGATATCAATATGTATTTTCCGCAAATCTTTTCAGAGTTCGGGCAGGAAAAAGAAGATGAGGCTCGTCGTCTTGCTAAAAGAGCGATGGAAGAAGCAGAAAAAACACAAAAAGATTTTATGGATATATTTAAGGATGAAATGGAATCTGATTTTGATGTTAAGAAAAAATTAACGTCATCATTCAGGAGATTCGCTCCAATTGGTCTAGCAACAGGTATCATTGCAACATTCAACTTTAGAGCTTTAAGGCATATTATAGAAATGAGAACCTCTCGGCATGCAGAAGAAGAAATTAGACTAGTGGTTGATCAGATGGTAGAGTTTTTGGTGAAAGATGATAACTTCTCATTCGGCGACTACGTTGGGGAAGACACTGGCGATGGCTTCATTGAATATACAACTCCATATATTAAGGTATGAAAGATTTTTGAAAAAAGTTCTTGCATTTTATGAAAATATGTTATAATGTACTTGTAACAAATTGGGAAAGCCCAAATAATTAAAGGAATTTTTAAGAATAGTTTAGAACAAAGAGAGAATGAAAATGTACGCTAATACAATCCATATTCCAGAACGAGAGGAACCCATTACCTTGGGTAGGGGGTATGGAATTGGTTTAGCATGATTTCATACTGAGGTTTTGAAACCCCCTGCCTGAAAAGGTAAGGGGGTTTTTTATTGCCATAAAGTAAGTAAAATATGGTGGCCGTAGATTAATTGGTAGATCGCCTGAATGTGGCTCAGGTCGTTGCGAGTTCGAGTCTCGTCGGTCACCCGTTTGACAAATTAGTTGCCTCTACGGGGCGTCAGATAGAAACAGGTAATGCTGGCAAAAACTAATAAAGGGTAAATTCGACTCTCTATCGAATAAATTTGAGTAAAGGAAACTCGAATTAAGGAGGTAGAGATTTGAATAAAAAAGATAAAAGATATATCGTTAGATGTGCGAAGAAGTTAAAAATAATTGAGGTGAAAGGCGGCAAGTGCCAAGGATGCGGTAATGAAAATCCTTTTGTCCTTGATTTTCATCATATAGACGGGCATAGTAAGGATAAAGAAATAAGTTTACTTATTGAGGGTCGGTGGAGTGAGTTAGAAAAAGAAGCCGAAAAATGCGAGCTATTATGTAGAAATTGTCATAATGAGTGTCATGAGGAGATAGACCGGCAAGGTAATGATCTGAGAGTTAGAGAGCTAAAAAAAGAGCTAATGCGTTTGAGCGGACTAAAAGGATGTAAAATATGTGGATATGATAAGTGTTCTTATAGTTTGGATTTTCATCATAACTCTGACAAGAGTTTTGTGATTACAAATGAGATTAGCCGTGGGAAATGTTTAACAGAGAAGATATTTGAGGAAATAGAAAAGTGCGATTTATTATGTAAAAATTGCCATAAAATGTTGCATCTTGATATAGAAAGATACAAGAGATTTGAAAGTTTGATATTAGAAAAAATGGAAAATCTAATTGAGTTACCTGCGACATATAAAAATGAAATATTGAGACTGAAAAAGGAAGGTAAAAAGCAATTTCAGGTGGCTAATGAGTTGGGTTGCGCAAGATCGACGGTGCATAGATTTTGGCATCAGTAATTAATTTATAGCAGGAAATAAAAAACAGGATGCGGCGGAATACGAAGCGGTTGAGTACCCGGACTTTCACTCCGGTGCCCGAAATAAGTAGGGGTAGCGGGTTCGAATCCCGTCCGCCGTTCCAAAATAGAAAAGGAGAGTATAATGAGCAAAGATAGCATGCAGAAGATTAAAGCGAAAGCCTTGTCTCAAATTAAGGCACAACTTAAAAAAGTTGAAGCTACATGTTTTGCTCATTATATAAATAAAAATGATTAAAACAGAAACAAATTTAAAATGCAAGGGTTGCAGTAAAGATATGCCTGAAACGGAATATAACACTGTGACGGGAAGACCTAACTGGTTTGGCAAATATAGCTGTTCTGTTTTGGTTGAATGGATTTGTATAGAATGTTGGGATAAAGGAGTAAGATATAAATAGTAATTGGGCGTGTAACTCAGCGGTAGAGTGTTGCTCTGATAAGGCAAAAGTCGCTAGTTCAATTCTAGCCACGCCCACCAATTTAAAAAACAGAATATCGGGAAATGGAAGAGTCTGGTTATCTTCGTCCGGCTTGGAACCGGATACTTGGCGGAAGCGCCGCTGGGTCGTGGGTTCGAATCCCACTTTCCCGACCATTTATAAGAGAAGAAAAAATACCTTCACGTGGTTCTTGTTGTAAGTAACGAAAGTGAAACAAAATTTCTTAAAGATTACAATCAGGGATTAACGAGTATAGTTTTAGAATGGTCTTGATTAGGTCAAAAGTTTATATAGTAATGATGTCCCGTTGGAGTAATTGGATAACTCGTCACCCTTTCACGGTGAAGATTGCCGGTTCGAATCCGGTACGGGATACCAAAATAAATAATATGGGTAACATAAAATATTAATGAATATATTTCCATCATCTAATGGTTTAGGATTTCTGATTCTCGATCAGAGCATGTCGGTTCGAATCCGTCTGGAAATGCCAATTTAATAAATATATCGGGGTGTAGCTCAGTCTGGTTTAGAGCGCTCGGCTTGGGACCGAGAGGTTTTCGGGGGTTCAAATCCCTCCACCCCGACTATATATTTCGAGAAAGGATTTCCCGACACTTTTCTAGAATAATATTTATAGTAAATATTATCTAGGAGAGTGAAATGAAGCGAGTTAGAAAAAAAATTGCGGTTGAATGTGATTTTTGTCATAAATTATATGAACGAGAAGAATTTAGGGTTAAAGAATCCATAAAGCATTCATGGAAAATGTTTTGTTCTTCGGAATGTCGTCGTTTATCTAAAACAAAAAAGCAAAAAAGATTTTGTGAATGTTGCGGTAAAAAATTTTTTGCGGTGCCATCTGAGGAAAAGGAGAAGCCTCGACGCTTTTGTAGCAATAGTTGTTCAGCAAAAGTAACAAACAAAGAAAGGCATATATCGTTAGGTACTAAACGAAAAATTAAGGAATCTCTTATTAGGAAATTTCGTGAAGAAGGAACATATATAGAGAAAAAAAAGTGCCCATGTTGTAAAAATGAATTTAAACCGAATAATAACAGGCGTATGTGTTGTTCAAGGGAGTGTTCATTTTTTATTAAAAATGGAAGTTTACCTATTAAAACAGAAAAGGAACTAATTAATAGATTACAATCTATTTATGTCGAATTGGGATTTTGCCCATCCTCAAAAAAAACACCGAAAAGAATTGTTTATGCATCAAAAAAGTTTTTTGGGTCATGGAATAAAGCTTTAATCGCCGCTGGCATTAAAGCCAATAAACAAAAATATTGTAAAAATCGTTTAAAATGTAATGACGGGCATATGGCAGACAGCATCTCTGAAAAAATTGTTGATGATTGGTTATTTAAAAATAATATACAGCATGAAAGAGAAAAGAAATATGATTTTAATACAAATATGACATGCGACTTTTATTTAACAAAGTCTAAAAAATGGATGGAGTATTTCGGCTTATATGGTCAAATTAAAGAATATGATGCGGTTGTAAAAATGAAACAAAAAGAAATGGGAGATAAACTTATAAGTATTTATCCAGATGACTTATATCCACGTATTAATTTAGACAAGATATTGAAAAAGCAGTTGAATGTTAATTAATATTATAGAAATATTCTAAAGGCAATTATTCCTTGAAAAAATATTAATTCATAGTATAATGTTATGGATAAAATTTATCAATGTAATTTAAGAAAGAGAGTAATATCATGGGATTAGGTTTATTCGGTAGTTCGTCGAGTTATGATCGTAAATGCAATTGTGGATGCAATTGTATTCCAACGGTAAGTGATTCTAAAATCGACAAACGTAACCCAGACCCTTATAAATGGGAAGTTATTCGTAGTAGTCAAATCGGACAATTCTTACTTGTTCAATTGAAATATCCTAACTGCACCAATTATGAAGGTGAAAAGATCATGGTATACAAAAACGTTGTATTGACAGAATTAGTTTCTCAAAAAACGATTGATCCTCATTTTTCAAACAACAAAAAGTATCATTCTCCTATCGCAAGATTTCTGCCTACTGATGAAGGATGGAGAATGGCGCAAGATTTTGTAGATAGTCAATTAAATTTGAAAGGGTACGATGAGTAAAAACGGCGGAATATATGTTCCAAGGGGAAGGGCGTTAGAATATAGCCCTTTAGCTTGCGATTTATACAAAGGATGCAAAAACGGTTGTAAATACTGTTATGGGGCGTCTACTGAAGTTTTCGATAATATGTGCGAAACATTAGTCCCTATTCCTAACGCCTTATCAAAATTAGAAGCAGATGCTAAAAGATTGGCAGGAGATCCTAGGGAGATATTATTTTCTTTTTCATCCGATCCTTATTTTTCTGAAGAATCATCAAATTTAACCAGAGAGGCTTTAGAAATTTGTGCCAAGTACAATTTAAGAGCGCAGATTTTGACCAAGGGCGGAATGAAAGTATCAAGAGATTTTGACTTCTTGAGAAAGAATAATTACAGATTCGGAAGTACTATTATCTTTAAGGATGAAAAATTAAGGGAAGAATGGGAGCCTTATGCGCCTTCGATTGAAGATAGAATTAAAGCGGTTAAGATGGCTAATGAGATGGGTATTTATACTTGGGTTTCTGTTGAGCCGGTGATAAATCCTGACTCAGCTTTGGAATTGATCGAATCTTTAATCGGGTTTGTAGATTTATGGAAGATTGGCAAATTGAATCACTTCCCTGAAATTGAGAAAACCATTGATTGGAAATATTATTTGAGAAGAGTAATGTCCTTATTGAAAGGGGAGAGGGTCATTTATAAAAATGATTTAATCGCCTGCATAAACTAACAAAGAAATGGGGCTAATATTAAATACAATCCAGATCGTCTGCTTACAAGATCAGATAAACAATCAATAAAAATAGCGTGTGATTTTTTAAAGACCATACCAATTGAAAAACGTGCGAGATATTGTGAAACTCTCATGCGTGTCAGCCAAGAGCAAACGAGTAATAATTGCAAAAAGGACTTGATTATTTGCGCATGAGAAAAATATGGTATGTTTATATGGTTCGTTGCAAGAATGGATCGCTATATACTGGAATAACGAATGATTTAGAAAGGAGAATTTCTAAACATAATAGCAAAAAAGGTTCAAAGGCGGTTATAATGATGGGAGTTCCGGTTGTATTAGCTTATCAAGAAGAAATGGCCTCTAAGAGCAAAGCGCTAAAAAGGGAATGTGAGATTAAACAGCTCAAGAAAGAAGAAAAAGAAGAGTTGGTAAAGCAATGATTGTGAAGATATATCCATATTGGGAAAATAATAATGAAATTTGTGTAGAAAAGAAAAAGCTAGAAGACCAATATAAATGGGACGTGAATTTTCGAGATCGTATAGAATTTACTTTGGCGCTTAAAGGGATGAGGTTGCCCATTGATTTATGTTTGTCCATTATAGCGTCAGCAAGAGTAAAGGATTAATTAAATTTAATATTATGAAACGAAAGAAGTCGTATTTCGGATTAACGCTTAATGTTATTGATAATGCTTTTCATATGCTAGAAAGAGAAGGCGATACAGTAACGGAAATACGATGTAAAGGCTCGGAATGCCAGAAATTTAAAGCATGGGGTAAGACAGTTTTTGGTGAAAATTATAGCGATGTATTTGAAATATATGGAATGCTGTTTACTGCTACGGTAATAGTAGATGAATCTGTACCTTATGATACTATGGAAATAGTTGGAGCAAGCGGGAATATTATTGAAATAAATTATGGGAATCCTATAATAAGGATAATTAACACATGAAAAAACGAGTATGGGCATATCTTCAGAATCCGAAAGATTATGAAATTACTTGCGATCTTTGCGGAGGAACAAATATTGAATGGTCTGAGTGGGAAGGATTAATTTGGTGCTACGATTGCGAGAAAGATACGAAGGGAACTGAAGGCATTTTTGATGGTCCAATTATGCCTAATATTTGTGAGTTAATGGGGATTTCTTTTGATGAGTTAAATATAGAAACGGGAGACATAAGGAATCTGGCGGGGATGAAGCCTAAAATTGATGGGAACTATATTGGAAAAATGCAAACTAAAAAAGGATAAATTATACTGTCCCGTTCGTCTAGTTGGTCTAGGACGCTGGATTCTCAGTCCGGTAACATCGGTTCAAATCCGTTATGGGATACCATTTAAGGGATAAAATGTTAACAATAGAGCTTATACCTAAAACAGCATGGAATATTAATGTCCGTTCGGAACTACCAAAGAAAGAATGGGATAGATTAAGACGAGAAGCTTATAGATTAGCTGACTATAAATGCGAAATATGTGGAGGTGTTGGACATAAGCATCCTGTAGAATGTCATGAGATTTGGGAATATAACGAAACTGATCATATTCAAATATTAAGAGGATTAACAGCGATTTGTCCCAGTTGTCATGAAGTTAAACACATTGGTAGGGCGCAGATTATGGGGCATTATGACCGAGCCAGAGAACATCTTGCCAAAGTAAATAAATGGTCGATAAAGGAAGCTGAAAAATATATTAGGGAACAATTCGCAGTATGGAGAAAACGAAGCGAATCAGAATGGGAACTTAATCTAAGCTGGCTTGAAAATAATGTATAATAAAATACTATGAGAAAATTCTTATTTGTTTTAGTATTTTTTTCAATAATTTATTGCTCAACAAGCGCCGAAGAGATTTCGAAGCTTAAAGTACGTCCATGGGTTTCTCTGTCCAGTTTATGGGGGCAAGGGGGAGCCGGTATTAAGGCAATGGACAAAAATGGGATTGAGTATGTTATACCTTACTCATTTGTATGGGATTTTGAAGAAGATTTTACATATCATGAAATATCGCCTTATATCGGGTACGATAGCTATAGGATAGGTCTTAAATATCGCAGGCAATTACACCAAGACGAATATAGTCCATTCGTAGGCTATTTTGTCCCGTTCCGTTTTCATAATCCTATTACTATTTATAACGAAGCTGAATATAGAATGAATTCAGTGGTTAAGGATTCTGATTATTTTCGTACTCGTCATATATTTACTGTTTATGCCTCAGATGAATTTCGTGAAAAATACTTTATAAGGCCGTATGTTTCTCTTGATTCTTTTATAGATTGGGAAGAGATAAGAGATGAGAAGATAAGATTAAGCTTTGGTTATTTTTTATATTTTGAACGTGTAACGGCTAGAGTCTATTTTACTCCTTGGTCGAATGGTACAAAGGAACGAGAATGGGATGATCAGAATAATTTTGGAGCGTCAGTTACGTATAAATGGTAAGGCAAGATAGAACAGTAGAAATTATGCAACTCTGCCTAAAGGAAATGTTTATGCGTGTGGGGGAAAATTTCCCAAATGAAAACTTGACTTCCAAAGATAAATGGTATATAATGCATAGTTGGACAATTGAGGAAGAAGAAAATTTCAAAAGATGGATGATAAGTTGTTTAAGAAGATCGTTGAGATGGACAAAAGAAAGGGCAATGACGGAAACAGCCATGTTCCTACTTCAGTGGGGATGGACTAATATATCACCATTTTATTGCAAAGGGATTTTAAAATGATAAACCAAAACTATCAGTTAGTAATTAAATTTGATGTTAAGGCCATAGATAGCATTGACGCTCGACTCAAGACAAGACAGATATTAAAGGATGCTAGGATGGATGGGGGAATTTTGAACGGAGATCATTCTATTCCAGAGATTAAGCTTCAGCAAATTTTCAATAATAAACAGCCAGAAAGAGTAGAATTATAATGAGTTTATATAGTAAAGCATTTTCTATTGCGAAAGAGGCTCATGATGGGCAGAAGCGTAAATTTGGTCGTGATCAGGGCGCAGATTACATTGTGCATCCTATTCGTGTTGCGGATAATTGCAAAGGGATGGCTAAAGTGGCTGCAATATTGCATGATGTAATCGAAGATTCTGATATTACGGCAAAAGATCTTATTGCTCGTGGTATTCCAACGGATATTGTTGCGGCAGTACAACTCTTGTCTAAGAAAGAAGGCGATAATTATTTTGATTTCATAATGCGTATCTGTAACAGTAATGATTTTTCAGATGTGTATCAAATTGCCGCCATTGTTAAAATAGCTGATTTAAATGATAATATGTCAGATCTTCAGGAGGGATCTCTGAAAGATAAGTATCGTTTTGCGAAGTATATTTTGCAAAATCGCCTTAACTTGGCATATGAAAGAGGAGAAATTAACGATAATATATTTTCTGACGAGGTTAAGTAATGGATATAATTATCCCAGACTGGAAAGAAAGAGAAATTATTATGACAAATAAAATAATTAAAATAATGGTGCTAGAGGATGATAAAGAGCGAATTAAAGTGTTTCGTTCTAATATGGAGGTTGAAGGGGTTTCATTAACCTTTACAGATTTAGTCCCTGCTTGTATTAGCGCTTTGGAACTTTGCGAGTATGACTATCTATTTCTTGATCACGATCTAGGGGGTAAAACTTATGTTCCTTCCGATGGAGAAGAAAAGACCGGATGGCATGTGGCGAAGTGGCTTAGCGAAAATCCAAACAGAAAACCGGCGAATATATTCCTCCATTCGTTAAATGAAGCGGGAAGGAAGAATATGAAGTCTTTATTGCCGGAAGCTGTAGAGCTACCTTTTGCTTGGAAATTAATGAAGGTTAAAGATTCTGCGGAATGTAGTGATTAATAATAGGGAGTATATCTTATGGATAACAATGGCGTTCAAAAACAAACGAGAAAAATAATTTCGCTTACTAATCCCCGTAAAACAAGAACGAAATCTATGAAATCATTTTGCGGCATGACAGATGCGTTGGTTGAATCATCGAAAACGGGGAAATCTAAATTTCTTTGTATAGAGAGTCCATCGAAGATACTTTCCCTTCCATGATCTTGAATGTTAATTTTTGAGTATTAAAAATATTTTAAAAAAGTTCTTGATTTTTTACAGATAATGTTATAATATAAGTATAGAAAAATTGGTCTACTACCAAGGATTAATAATGACATAGTTCAATAAAATAGAATTTACATAGATTAAGAGATACAAACCTCCTTAATGTTGTGTTGGGATGAAACAGTTTTGCCTTTAAAGCAAAACATAGACGAACAGGTCTACGCCGTCAAACTAACAATAACATTAAGGAGTTTTTTTATGAAATCGAAAATTAAACAGTTAAAAGAAGAATTAAAGAGTCTTGCAAAGAGAATTCGCCAAGAGAAAATAGCTCTTAAAGAGTATCAGAGAAATCACGGAGGCAGTCATGGTACTATAGGAGTTAATCTATCTCGTATTCAGCGGGAATATCGCCATAAACATATCGCTTATTGTTTATTGCGTGGACGAACCATTGAACAAATCGAAGGTAAGAACCGTAAGGGCAATGAACCAGATACTAACCTAATCCAAAAATATTGTGAGTTGTATCGCACAGAAGAGATTGCAGCATAAGGAGAGAAATCATGAGTAAAAAAATGTATATTCTTATCAGACGAGATCTTCCTAGGACATACCAAGGAGTGCAGGCTGGCCATGCGCTTGCATCATGGATGTTAAAATATCCAACATAGGCCAAGGAATGGAATAATAAAACGCTAATTTATCTTCAGGTTTCTTGTGAGGATTCTCTTAAGGCATGGGGAGAGAGATTAGATAATCTTGGTATTCCATGGGCGGGTTTTAACGAACCTGATATTGGTAATGAACTAACAGCTATTGCTACTTATGGTAATGGCGAGTTATACAAAGAGTTAAGGTTGTTATAATTTATGCCGGGGAGTAGCTCAAAATGCAGAGCGCCTGCGAAAAACATGCAGGACGGATGGTGGGTTCAATTCCCATCCTCCCTGACCATAATTATTTAAATTATATTACGGAGTAGCTTAATCGGTAAAGCAACATCACTAAAAGCTTGATTTGATCAATCGAGAAAAAACATGATGGAGATATGGAAGTTATTAGAGCTTGTTAACGGGCAATAATACGGGTTCGAGTCCCCCCTTCGTAACCAATATGGAGATTATTATGAAGTCAATTGAAGTTCCAAATGTAATGAAAGAAGCGTATAACTATGGTTCAAATCCGGCTACTTTTTGCAGGGGCGTAGTTATCTCATGTCCTAAGGAGTTTTGCTTTGTATCAGGTACAGCTAGTGTTGGGCCTAATGGAGAAACCCTTCATAAGGGAGACTTCGTAGCCCAAGTTAATCGAATGTTTGATAACGTAACGGTTGTATTAAAAGGGGCTAATAAAACATGGGGCGATGTTATTCGGACTACAATATATTTGAGAGACATCGATAGAGATTATGAAGAGTTTAATAAGGCTAGGAAGATATTCTACGATAAACAGGGATTGAATGCGTATCCAGCTTCTACCTGTATTGAGGCTAAGATTTGTAGAAGCGATTTATTGTGTGAAATGGAGGTTATTGCCGTAGGCTACTGATGAAACCCTATAAAAAATTCAATGATTTTCAAGTTAGATGGGCAGAGAAGATGGGAGATCCCTGTAATCCCTATCTGATTCGATGGACATTAATATTTTTTGGATATTCGGTTCGGATTCATCATTGGATAGGTTCCGATAACTCGCTTCACTTTCACGATCATTCATGTGATCTTATTTCTATTATATTGAAGGGGAAATACTATAATGTGATTCCTGAAGATCCTGATGACCCAAACCCTGATGTTAGTCGATGTCGCAAGATAGAAGCTAAAGCGGGTAGACCATGGAAAGCTAAAGCTACTGCGTTACATTATCTTGAGATTCCACCCGAAGGGGCTTGGACTTTGTTATTACAAGGAAGGCCATATAACAGTTGGGGATTCATAGTAAATGGGAGAAAGATGCGTCCGCTTAGGTACTTTCATAAATTCGGCAAAAAGACTCATGCTACCAATAAAGATGCTATAAATAACGTCAGAACATTAGGATAACATTTTACAGAGTATGATCTATTCTAATTTTTGTATAATAGATGGCATGAACTGGTATCAGCATATATGCGATAAAATATCAAATAGTTGGTTCATTGGATATAGAAATTCGTTACAATCGAAGCTTATTGATGTGTTACTATATAATCCTGCTAGTGTATTTGTTACCCATCTTTCTCCTACCTCTCCCAAAACATTAGATACGGAATGGACGATAGAAGTAGAAGACGAGTTAGAAGCCGGATATGCCGAAGATCTTGCAGGGTTTATCTACTACGCTCCATATGTCCCTATATATATTTCTAAAGGTGAACAAACACCTTCAAAATATTCTATGAGGATTATTAAACGATGAACTGGTTCCAAAAAGCGCAGGGCAAAATCAATGATTCTTGGTATTGGAAGGTTAGACAGGAGATAGCCCCATCCTATGGTTTAAATTCAACAGTCAACAACATAAATAAATGGATGGGGCATTTATATGGCAATGATGCTAGTTTTTATGTCGCAAGTACTCCGTCTTCTGGAATTGTGTCAAAATTTTATACGCTATTAAAAAGTGGCAATTATATCGCATCGGGGGAATAATATGTTAAAAGATAATCTTAGAAATATGATCAGGCAAACTCCGTCGATAAAAAGAAGGCACGGTAAGCAAGCTTCGATTGAGATGGATAACGATGATAGTTTGATGGTTCGACTTGCCAAAAAATATAAGGCAGATAAGTGGCAATGTCATAGCTATATCCCGATATATGAGGAATTATTTTCTGATATAAGAGAAGAACCCTTAACTATTTTAGAAATAGGAATATGGAAAGGTCATAGTTTATTTATGTTCGAAGAGTATTTTCCTAATTCTGAAATTCATGGCGTTGATATCGATCCAAATTGTGCTAAAATAGGATTTAAACGGGCAAAAGTTCTAATTGCAGATCAGATGGATATTAATGTATTACATCAGCAATATTTCAATCGTAAATTTGATATTGTTATAGAAGATGGCAAACACGAATATACGCCCCAGATATTATCGGCAGCTATATTTTATCCGCTAATGAAAGATAATTCCATCTACATAATTGAGGATATCAAGCATAGGCTTATGAATTTTGATGTTTTGAGAGGTACAGGAATAAATTTGAGGAGTTATAAGGGGCGAATAGATGACCAGTTACTGTTAATACCTAGAGGAGACGCATTTACAGAGAAGGTTAAGAGAATAGAAACGGTGATTAATGAGGGTATTTAAAATTGAAGAAAAGGGTTGATTTATTACCCTATTGAATTATAATAGGCGCATGAGAATAGTAAAGCAATTAACAAGTAATCGCTTCCTTAATATTAAAGAAGTTAGAGATCATCAAATGGGATGCAAAGGTTATCAATTTGCTGAGCGTAAAGGCGTTGACTCTGTGGCTTTTATATGTATTGACGAGCGTAATGGAAAGTTTCTTATTAATAATGAAGCGACTCCTCCGTTGGGTATATTTTTAAGAAGGGCATTTGGAGGTTCAATAGATAAAGATAAATCTTTTGAACAGATTGTAAAAGATGAAGTATTAGAAGAGTGCGGATATGATGTCGCAGACTCTCAGATTCATTTTGTCGGAAAAGCATTTGTTTCTACTCAGATGAATCAATATTGTCATCTTTATTTAGTATTCATTAATGATAATCAGGAAACGGAACGAAAACCGGAAAATGCCACAGAAGCTTTATCTCACCCCGTATGGATGTCAGAAAAAGAAATCATCGATGGAGATGATTGGAAGTCCATAATGATTCTACAAAAATCAAAAAGCTTAAAATTAATCGACTGATTTCTAGAGCGATATTCATTAAGGAGGAGATTATGTGTGAACAATTGGCTAAGTTGAAACAATATTTTATGAACAAAGAAGAGCCACCTTCTTTAGGAATTATTATCCATTCGAATCCAGATCCCGACTGTATTGGCGCAGCTAAGGGGTTTGAAAAAATTATTAAAACATGGAGTCCTGAATCCCAAATCAGTATCATATATGACGGGGAGATTTCTCACCCTCAAAATAAGACAATGGTTAAAGTCCTTAATATCAATTTGATTCACAGGGATGATGCTGGTCGCAAGCCGGAAGATTTAAAGGAATTCGCAGACATGTTTGTGGTAATCGATGTTATGCCCGAGCGTTGTGAGTTGGGAAAAATAAAACCTATTATGGTTATAGATCATCATCCAGTTGATACCAAGAATGCGGAACTTAAAGATATTCGGCAGGTTGGATCTTGTTGCACGATTATATGGGAGTATTTGAATAAAGAAGGTATTCAATTTGAAGAAAAAAGTGATGATGATGCTAATATTGCAACTGCCATGCTTGTTGGACTGAAAACAGATACGATGGATTTAATATCGGAAAAAGTAACAGATTTAGATTTTGAAGCTTTTAAGCATTTGTTAGGAAATTCAAATAGAACAAAATTGGCCTCTATAACACACTATCCGATTCCCCCTTATCTTTTTGGGTTACGAAGCCGTCTAGAAGATCCATTGAACTGCATGTCTGAAAATGGACTTTATATTGGAGGCATTGGCTATTTATCCCCTAATAAGAGAGATGCCTTGCCGACTATTGCCGAGGAAAGAGCGAGAACAGAAGGTATTGATACTGCTTTTATTTTCGGCGTAGTTGGTGATAAAATAGAAGTATGTATACGAAGTAATAGCCCATCTGTAGACGTAAAACATCTTTGTCATCAAATATTTGGGAAAGAGCATGGCGGAGGTCATCCAAGAGCTGGAGCCGTCCAAATTCCAATGGGATTTCTCTCAATAGAAGATGCTGATGAAAATATGCAGGAAAAGATGTGGGCTTCTGTTAGAGATTTCATTATGAGTAAAATTAAATCAGAAATGAACTTACAACGTTAAAAGAAAGTATTGAGGTAATGTTATGTTGGGATCTATTGTCGGCGATATTATCGGAAGCCGTTTTGAGGGGATGAATAATTATCCTAGAATTAAGAATTTCAGTTTATTCCCCAAGAGCACTAGATTTACAGACGATACCATAATGACAGTTGCGACTTGCGATGCCATTCTTTTTGGTCGTAATTACGGAGATGTTTACAAAGAGTATTATGCTAGATATCCGCATGCAGGATATGGGAAATCATTTAAGGCTTGGGCGCAATCTGAAAATAAAGATCCCTACAATAGTTGGGGTAATGGTTCTGCCATGCGGGTAAGTCCAATTGGTTGGGCATTTAAAACAGAAACGGAAGTTCTTGAAGAGGCTAAGAATTCCGCATCTGTAACGCATAACCATCCAGAGGGGATTAAAGGGGCGCAATCGGTGGCTCTTGCCATACATATGCTTCGTAATGGAGCCAATAAACGAGATGTAGATGAGAGGATATCAAAAGATTTCGAATATGATTTGCACCCTGCTATTAAAAATGAATGGGATGTAAGTTGTCAGGGGTGCGTCCCTCAAGCGTTTGCTTCCTTCTTGGATTCGGTTGGTTTTGAAGATTGTATCAGAAGGGCAATCTTCAGGGGAGGAGATAGTGATACAATAGCTGCTATTGCAGGATCAATCGCTGAACCATACTATGGTATTCCAAAAGATATTATGGAAAGTACATTTTATAAATTGAGCGAAGACATTTCAAATATTACAGAACTTTTTATACAGAAATATATAGATGAATGCTTTGAAAAGCCTAGAATAGAGGATTATAATTGGAAAAGGCTTTTCAGAATTTTAATAAGATGAAAAGTCCAATAAAATATTATGGAGGGAAGGGTGGTATGTTTAACCATATTTTAGACAGATTCCCTTCCGATTTTGGGAAAGAGACCCGAACAGCCAATGATGGAAGCGCAGATATTTATATGGAGCCATTCGGAGGATCTGCAACTGTATTATTTAAAAAGAAACCTTCTCCCATTGAAATCTATAATGATCTCGATCATAATGTTTATTCATTGTTTAAAGTCCTATCAGACGATGACTTGTTTAAAAAGTTCAAAGATAAATGTGCATTATCATATTACTCAAGAGAGATTTTTAGAGAGTTCGTTTTATCTCTACGAACTGAAAAAATGGATATATTAGAGAGGGCGTTTAGATTCTTTTATGTCAATAGAGTTGCATATAATGGCGTGGGTGGATTTTCTTGTAATGTAAGCGCAGTTAGACGTGGAATGTCCAAGTCTGTTTCAGACATGCTATCAACTATTGATTATCTTCCGGAAGTACATACACGTCTAAAGTCTGTTATTATAGAAAATAGGGATGCTATAGAATTAATAAAAAAATATGATAAATCTACGGCATTATTTTACCTTGATCCGCCATATCATCATAGTACGAGAACGACAGCTAGATACGATATTGATATGACGAATGAGAAGCAAGAAGAGTTAGTTGAAACGCTCTTAAACCTGAAGTATGCCAGAGTCTTAATGAGCGGATATGTTTGTAATTTATATTCTAAGCTGGAAAGAGATGGGTGGAAGCGGGTAGACTTGGAGATAAAAACACAGACAGCTAAGAGAGAGAAGAAAACTAAGGTCGAATCACTATGGTTAAATTATGATATTTAATTAAAAAAGTTCTTGCTTTTTACAGGAATATGTTATAATATGTCAGAATAATGAAATAAGGTTATTATGAAAATGAACAGATATTATTTTTACTTTAGTAGGAACTCCCGTCAGGGTGGTCGCTAAAGGTCTGTTTGGATTTGGCCCCTCTCGGCGGAAGCTGAGCGGGGCTTTTTTTTGTGCGTAATATGTCTATAGGGAAATTCATAGCGAAGAAGAGGGCGATAAGATAAAGCATGGAGGTTGAGCAAGTGCGGTCATTGCGACGGTCTGAAAAACCGTAGAACTGGGTCCGACTCCCAGAGCCTCCACCAAATTTTATTTTTCAGCGATATTCTTAAGTTCATCTAGCGTTCTTAGAACGCTTTTTTTAATGGCTTCTCGTTCGGTAATATTCGCAGATTGAGTTACGAAATAGCTGTCACCATTTTTATCTATAAAGTTTAGGGATGTATCGCAGACAATTTCTTTCCCTGATGGAGTTATATATCTGCTCTCTAATTTTTTATTGTTTTTTGTTATTTTCGTTTCACGATAAGCTGCTAGACTCTTTTCTTTATCTTCTGGGTGGGTTATATCTGAAAAATGAAGTCCTATTAGTGTTGTTTTGTCGGCTTCAAGCATTTTTTCTACTTGTTTATTTATGTCAATAATATACCCCCCTGTAATCCATTATGAATGTGGGAATTGGTGCGAGTTTAAAAACTTGATGGAATATAGCGGCCTGTTTTTCAAGTTTCTCTTTTAACTCTTTACTACTTGTAATATCTTCGAATGTTATGGCCACCTTATTTTTATCTTCTCCTGATGGATAGGCAAATACCTTAAGCCATTTCTGCAAATATTTTGAATAGTTAACAATATGTATGGGTTCTCTTGTTTTAACAACCGTCGAAAAACTATCAATCCAATATTGTTCTATGTCGGGGATTGATTCCTTCTGCGTTTTCCCTATAACTGCTTCTCTTTCCATTCCTGTTATTTTAGTGTATGTATCATTTATGTCTAATATAATGTAATCTTCGCCTTCGCCTTTATCATTAAATAGAACTTCGATAAGAGCGAAGCCGCAAACCATCTCTTTAAAGAGTTTTTGATATCGTTGTTGTTCTATTTTTAAGTTAGTTATATCAGTATGTGTTCCAATCATTCTGACTGGTTTTTCATTCTCATCCCATTCGATAACTTTACCTCTACAGATAATATATACGGTATGCCCGTCTCTATGTTTGTAACGAACTTCTTGATAGAATGGGTGCTCGCCTTTTGTTGCGCAATGCTTATTGAAATTATCGGTTGTTTTTTGTAAATCCTCTGGGAACATCAAACTTTGCCAAGCGGAGGGATGATTCTCCATTGATGGTTCGTATCCCAAGCATTCCCAAAAACGGGGACTCATATATTCGTAATCCTCCTGTATATGCCAGTCCCACCATCCATCCTCTCCTAATTGATCTATTTCAATTATAGCTTTTGGAGAAAACAAATCATTCTTGCACTTACAGGATGCTATATGTATCTCGTGCTGTTCGTTTACATGCATTATTCGCTCTTATTCGCTCTTATTTTATCAAACTCTATCTTTATATTCTTTAATAAGTCGCTTAAATCCTTGCTCATATAGTATCGAGATTAATATTTGATGGAAATTTTAAGAGGGAATTAAACAAAACTAATTGAAATAGAGAAAAGTAGTTTAGAAGAATATCATTGTACGAAGTTAGAAAAAAAGACAAATAATTCAGGAATAAAAAAGAAAAAGGAGAAAAAAATGCCAAAAATTGTATTGTTTAATTTAGGCGAGAGCGCAGCAACCGCAGCAGCAGCAGTTAATATAACAGAAGCTGGATTAACTAGTAAGGCCGTTGTAGCGAATCTTACCTTGGCCGCTAAAAGCGTTCAAAGCGTGGGCGGTATGTGTGTTGATAAGTCTGGTAATATCTATGTTTCAGATAGCGAACAGCACGTTATTATTAAGGTAAATGAAAGCGGTCAGATTTCAACTCTTGCGGGTGTTGCGGGATCTTCAGGCAATAACTCTGCATTACAGGGAGTTGCAGCCGCTACTGCTCGCTTCAATCAGCCCAAGGGATTAGCTTGCGATAACAGCGGGAAAGTTTATGTGGCTGATTATGGTAATAACCAGATTAGAACCATTTACGGTGGCAAGGTTGACGTATTCGCTGGTAATGGAGCACAAACGGCGGGTT